>Ga0116226_10005228_pt1 | contig 11578 bp, 5 predicted proteins | sample S1TSphfallax_FD_89692 | JGI IMG/M metagenome (GOLD analysis project Ga0116226, IMG submission 89692) | Host-associated microbial communities from peat moss isolated from Minnesota, USA - S1T2_Fa - Sphagnum fallax MG | ecosystem: Host-associated > Plants > Peat moss > Unclassified | place: USA... | reverse complement strand
GGCCAAAATCCCTTTAGCTACTATACTCTATAATGAATCTAAACACAATATCCTTGTCTTGGTCTGCAAGGCCAAGAAACCTACAAAAAGTACAACAGTAATACTCCCAATAGCAGAGATTTTTTGGGTGCAAAATTTGGCCCTTTTGTGAATTTAAAGTAGAGACGACTGATTTTGTTCCTTTTGTTGCCAGATTTTTGCCAGTTTTTTTAAGTTCTACTTATGGAAACCACCACCATTTCTTTAGTACATAGTCAAAATAGAGAAGGACATCTGAATAGGTAGTTATGGATGAGTGCCATTTTGTTCTCCATCCTGTTGTTGATAGCCATTTTTGGCTCTGTCCATTAATGGACCTGGGCTGCATAACAAATTTGACAAAAAGTAACAATGCCCAAAAGTGGTTAATTTGAAAGACCAACAAGATAAACTCTGAATAGCTAGTTATGAATGTCTGATAAGGTAGTTATGGATGAGTGCCATTTTGTTCTCCATCCTGTCCTTGATGATAGCCATTTTTGGCTCTGTCCTTTTATGGACTTGGGATGCATAAACTAATTGACCAAAAGTAACAATGCACAAAACTGGTTAGTTTCCAAACGAGCAACAAGATAGACTCTAATGGAGACGAGTCCAACTATTACTCTGTTATGCCTCTGAGGTTGACAATGAGCACATCCAGCTCATGTGGATGTGGGTCAGTTTCCATCGGCATACCCATCTACTATATTTTAGAACACCTACTAAGGAATCCGCAAAAATCTAATGGTAAAGCATTCACATGTCATACCCACATCTCAATGACCTCATAATTTATATGGAAAACATTAAACAAGTCAAAGAAAATGAATGCAGTCAGTACAAAAGTATTGCTGCGATTTTTTCCTCCAGTCTGCACATTTGCCCCATCCAGCTTTTCTCAAGTGACACCCAGGCATGTTTTGCACTTGTAACCTCACATAACATGCCAAGTAATATGTTACATACTCCTTTTTTACCCCCCTAGTGTGTTCATAACATGCATAACATGGACTCAAAACATGCCAAGGCATGACAAGGTGAAATAACCCGGGCAAATATGCAGACTGGAGAAAACCATAGGAGTGGTACTTTTTTACTGACTGCATTCATTTCCTTTGGCCTGTTTAATATTTTCCACAGGCCAACAGTACAAGTGCTACCTGCACTTTGCTCCATTACATTAGAGTTTTTCTTGTTAGACTTTTCATCCTGAGTCCCCATTGCCTATGGAAGTCTATGCTTGGTAATAATATCTAAAACTTGAGGGTACTAAATAACAAAAAACCACAAAATCAGTGTTTTCATTTTTTATTTCATAAAGTGTACTTTTTGTAATACCCCACTACTGGTCATGGGGTATTTACCCCTAACATTACATATGCCCATAGTTCTTAATGCAGTCAGTACAAACTTCTTTCCAGTCTGCCCTTTGTCCCATCTTTTTTCGCCTTGGCATTTCTAGACATGATTTGGGTCCATGTCATACAAGTTTTGGGCATGGTAGGGGCATTAGGGGTAGGTAACGTGCTTCAAAATCCTTGCCACATGCTACCTGACATGTTATGTGGGCCTTAGTATTCATAACATGGGAGGTTATGGGTGCAAAACATGACAAGGCGAAAAAAAAAATGCAAAATGTGGACTGTGGAGAAAAAATTGTGGCAGTACTCTTGTACTGCTTTAACAACTATTTGCAAATGTAATGTTAATCAGAAAAAGTCTCCATATTACTTCAGCGCCATTTCCATGTGGCCATTTACCCACTCTTTGGTGAGAAATAATTGCTGGTGAGGTTTTCATGTGCATAGTTGAATACACGCACCCATTACTTTCTCGCGAGTAAATTGTAGGTGTGTCCACTATTTGTTAATATCACGAGACTATTAATAACAAGTGCTCAAATCACAAATAAATAGGGAAAATATTAAACATGCCAAAGGAAATGAATGCAGTCAGTACAAAAGTACTTGGCGACAGCTAGGGTTAGGGTTTTGTGGTGATAAGGGTTAGATGGCGGCTAGGTTAGATGTAACTGACGGCTTCTTTAGAGTTAGGAGATACTATATATTATAGAATGATTTTGAGTAATATTTCATTTTCTTCTTTCATGGTTGTGAGTGTAGTCAGGAAGTTTAAACCTTGTCATTCTCTCCTTTGAATGCTGTGAGTTTAGATAGCGTCTTCGAGCTTAGTTGTTCTTTGTATTCACGGTTTTTATTCTCTTTTGATTTTGAGGGCACATGAAAGCTGGAGCCTTTAATAGTTTTTGCGAGCGATAAGTTTGTGATTGTATCAACCGGTGCGTACTACCTTTGCAATCTTTTTTAGTTCTTGCAAATATTTCATTTCGTAAGCTTTAAGTGTTTTGTTGCTTGCTGGTTTTCAAGTAGTTTTAAATATCCTCTAGTTCTGGATATGATCAAGGCTACCCAGCAGCTGGAAGGATTTGTGGACAGTGCAATCCAGCCTGAGCGCCTGCAGCCCGTTGGTCCGTAGTCTCGGTAAAAGCACATGCGGGTATTGCTTGAAGTCACTATTCTTGGTGCTCACGTGCAAATGATTTTGATATGTAGCCTTACGCCTTTCAGTGTGGAAGGTTTTTAGCTCTCGGCTCTCCTAGAGCTTCTAACGTCAAACGGGTCCGAAACTTTGGTGTCCCTTAGAATGTTGGAAGGACTTTTCCTGACACTATTCGTCTTGTAATTTTTTCTGCTGTGCTGCTACATAGAGCTATTGTGTCGTTGGAGCATGGAGAGGCTAGAGTGATGCATTGCCTGGAATTATTTGATCATCTATGTGTCCTAAAATCAATAATTGATTCAAAGGAAAATTGAAGAAATGAAACTGAGCGGTCTTGAAATGGTGCAGAGACGTCTAAGAAACCCTGGCGTCACGATGGAACCATCAGTTCATCCAATATCCCCCACAGCACCTGGAGTCAGCGAGAAGTAGCTGTATTGGTCAAATTAAGCGTCTCCTGGGTATGTATAGGGTTCTGCCTGGTCATGCCCTGGTTTAAAATATGCACTTGATTGAGGCCCCTGCCTGAAAAGAGTTTGTTGGAATTTCCCCCACAACACCGTATGTGTGTGCCAGTTAGTAGTGTGTGATACAGATAAGCTCCACGTCTACGCAATTGTGTAGAAGCGTTCTTGGATATGGCCTAAGAGTCAGAGTGAGTTTACTTGTAGATAACTGCATTCGCATTATAAATAGCTCTCTAAAGAACTTCCAAGGACTATCACACAGGTTGCGAGGTTCTTCGTTAAGTTAGATTTCTTGTGGATCAGTGTTAGCTTGTCGTCGCCATGCACTCTGCAGTGGTTAAGTTTATTCTGACACTGGTGATGTCAGATTTGAGGCGACAGGCATCGAAACTGCGAGCGCGATAGCCTGCAAAAATTTGAGCCGTATTCAGACATGGACTTTTTGGGTATTGGAACCTTCTTTGTATGTTCGGAAGTTTCCAGTGTATTTGACAAAGGCACTATTAGGGAGCACTTTCGGAATTTGTGTGCAAAAGTTGGTGTGGAATGCACAGAACATATGGCACGCGCAGAAGCAGCAACACAAACAAGAGATTGGTTTGTAGCATGTTCAGAATGGACGAGTTGTGGAGATGTCATCTTGCGTTCAGGCCTGTTAGATAGAGATGACCGGATTTGGTTGATGGGTTGTCACGCGCTTGGGTCGGCCAATTTCTCGGCATTCTATCTAAAGAATTCAGTACGTGCGTTAAAAGATGCAATAGCTGCTTCTAAAGCATGGGATGAAGTCCAAAATGTGCCAGAAACACTAGACTTCAAATCTTATGTGGAGTCCACTTTGTTGAAGATGATGTACCTGTGGGCTTCAAACTCAGATGGTAAGGAAGAACCATTGGACGCTGATGTGAAAGCATTTTTGATTGATAAAGTAGGACATCCAGAAGATGCAGTGTCTAATTCTGAGGAGAGGAAATTGAAGGAGCAGTGCGAGGAATTTGTAAACAGCAAATCTGTGTCTGTGATTTGGGAAGTCCAGAAAGATTACTTCAACTATTTCGAGACAGAAGAGTCTTTGCGCTGGGCATGTAAAGGGAGCAAACTTTACAACGGAAAATATACTGGCAAGCTGGATTATGTATCCAAGTTAAATGAGGCTTTCTTATTGTTGTTGTCAGGGGCTCCCGAGGATGCTTCTAAAGTTTTTCAAACAATAACATATCATTTAGACTCGAAACCATGGGAATTGAAGAGTATGGATGAACATCCAGCAGCACGATGTTGCAATCCTCAATATGTTTATTTTGTTCACTACTACCTATGCCAATGTTATCGGCAGATGGCAGTAAAGCGAGGTCAAGGGAAAGAGAAGGTAAGTAAATTGATCGATTTGATTAACAAGGAGGAAGCGACATGTCAATCACTTTTGGCACGAAGGGAATATGCGGAAATGTTTACGGTTCAACGTGATCGTGTAAGAGAAGCTTGCGAGTACGCAGCGAAGAACTAGTATAGTGCACATACCACAATAAATTTAATTTTGTTGTTGCTAAAGTAGACATTATTTACATCTATTTAAATGCTAACATGCGCGGCAGGCAACGATAAATTCACAATCTTAATGTTCTTAATTGTCTGGATTTAACTGTATCGCTACCTGTACTTGCAGGTCGGAGGGAGGTTATGAAAAGTGTTTTCGGGACGAATCTAAATGGGTTAACTTTACACTCTCTGCTGCGCTGAATATAATGCATACACAGTTCAGAGCTGAATATAGGCAGAGCTATGAAAGTGGGACGCCAGAAGAAAGGTATTTCTTAAATGCAGAATTATGCGCGACGGAGACGCTTAACAATTCTGAGACTCTGGGTCCAAATGACCGTTCGCGAATTGTGTCCCTCATGAACCTGGTTCGATTACATCATGAGAAGGATAGAGAAGTAATGTTTTTGAGGGAGTCTTCAAAGGTCGATGTTGAAGAAAAAGCCCTTATTCTTCAATACGCGAAAAATGCTACCCAGCGCTATGTGGAAGATTTGCTTCGACGTACGAAGCAGGATGATTATTGGGTAGTTGCTCAAGGGTTTTGTAGCGATTTGTCCTATTTGTTGCAATTTCATTACTTTGCAAAATGGATTGGAAGTTGTGCATGTACTCCTCCGAGTACATGTGACGTCCAATTTACAGCCAGGTTGCAACAACTTTGGAACCAATCCTTGTTGTCAGAACCGAGGAGTGTAGCATCTTCAATGGCGCAAGAACTGTGGAAACAGTCATTGGTGTGGGCGGAAAGGCGAGTTGGGAAGGCCACCTATTTTCAGCTTGCTCCAAACATGTTAACCACATCTGCCGTGAAGCAGATTACTCAGTTCGACCTGAGTGATGATGTGGCCTGGAACACTCTCAAATCTAGCCGAGCTGCATGCGGACCAGGAACTGTTGTTCTAGAGTACTTCCTCTCAGAAAAAAATGATCTACAATTTGTTTACGTCCTGACAAAGGTATGTTCTCATCGATCATTAATCGCAAACAAAAAAACCTGTCAATCTGTAAGGGTTGTAAATAATGTTGCAAGGGTGGGAATTAAGCTTAAAACAATGGAGATTATGGGTCAGAATTTTTTTGACATTTATTCTCAGGGACAATATCTTAAACCTTTTGTCTTTCATCAAAAAGCAAATACTTACATTTATTCACTATAACTCGTCCCAAAATTGGAATGTTAGGATGATGAAGTCTTCATGCAAATCCTGAACGTAAACAGGCTTGATTCAATATTGTGGGAGATATTGAAATGGTTGAGAAATATGTGTTCTCTACGGCCTCATGAATGTCGAGGAACACTCATCAACGGAATTTTGGAATTGTTACATGAAATTCTCATCAGCCCTGTTGCAAACTTTTTGGATGGTATGGAGCAGGAAGACAAATTAATAATTGTTGCACCCGAGGTATGTAGCTCTTCAAATGGCATTGTAAAATCTGACTGTGAAAGTGTGGTTTTTGTTCACTTAATTCAACTGAAAATTTCATGATGTCCAATTGAAAATACAACCCTACAGCAAAACATCTATCCTGAACAGGATTCTTTTTCTCCCTCAAGCATTGAGAAGTTAGTTTACTTGTCCATGGTAAATGAGTGCAAGGAAAATTACTGGATTTCTATCGAGTTTATGTTTTGCTGCAATAAATTATGCCTATACATGTGCAATTATATGAAACAGAAAGAATTGATGATAGAAAAGTATCGTGTCGCACTGAGGTGGGTAGTCCAAAGCTAGTAAACTGAACCAGAGAACCCGAATATTTGACATTTAAAGCTTTAGCTAGAATAGTCGACAGGGAATAGGACGTTAAATCTGAGTAGGACGAACGTGAAAGATAAAAATTCTAATTATTTTTTACGAGTTATCTAAGAACAGACATGTGAATATGCTTACAGTAATGATTCAAAAAAATTGTCTCTACTTTTTCTTATGGATAATTTGTCAATGTGACTGAATTTCAAATTGCAAATCCTGTCTGCAGATACTCAGTGATGTTCCATTCGCTGCACTACGGAAGCGTGATTCTCCTGAAGGAGAAGGCTACCTCATTCAGAGCCATACCATAAGTGTAACACCATCATTGAGAATGCTTCAGCATTGTAACGAACGTTTGAAAGAACTGGATCAAGATATTCTTGATTCAAAACCTGGAACTATAGTTGCAGTTGGAGATCCAACATGCGAACAACGTCTGAAGGCTACTGGCGAAGAGGTGAATTTCATCGAGAAGTTGTTTGGTGAGGAACATGTGAAGAAGTTGGTGGGACCTGAAGCAACTCCGCCTGAAGTTTTGCAGTGGGCAAAATATCCATCAGAAAATCGTGTGAAGCAGGTCGTTTTCCACATAGCAGCACATGGCATTGGACAAGATGCTGCTCGAAAGGTCAAGAGGGGTGCCATTGAATTAGCTGAGCCTACTTCATCATGTCAACAAAATTGTGGTAAGCATGGATTGTGGTAAATCAAGCATTGCTAGTGATGAAAAAGGCTGACATGCTAACACACTCTTAGATGTATGTAGACCGTTGCAGAACATGAATAGTTTGCCATGTGTAGTAGGAAAATCTGCAATGATAGCATAGATGTTCATTGGGTAAAGCATTTAATAGTACTCTATCTTTCCATAAGTTCCAAAAGCATTCTCTTGACATTATGAACAATTAATCTCCAGTTTGAAAATTAAAAGACTATTCCATGAGCAGATACTGGAGGGCTAAGTGCGATAGCTAGAGCCCAAGATGAAGAAAATGTGGATGATGACAATGTCATTGTTGATGAGACTGAACTGGGAGACTCGTGGTCCTCCATGGTGGATGTTAAAGAAGATCAGAGAAGTCATGGTGAAGTAGGGGGGATTTCAAAAAGGGACTCTGGCTTATTAAAGTCAGAAAACATCAGTGGATGTGGATTTGAATGGAAAGCTCACATGGTGGTTCTAAGTGCATGTGACACTGCAAGAGGAGAAATCACGGGAGAGGGAGTTTTGAACTTGCCTCGAGCGTTAATGATTGCAGGCGTTCCATGTATTGTTGTCTCACACTGGGGAGTGAATGATTCATCTACTTATGAGTTGATGAAACGTTTTTATGAGCAACTGAGAACTGGGAAGGATGTATCTTCATCCTTGCGTGCTGCCATGCTTATAATGATAAAGAATCGAGCGAAAGTTCATGAATGGGCTCCGTTTTTTGTTTGTGGTTTGCCTACTGTATGCCTTCCTACAAAATTACAAGGCGTAACCTCGTGTAACGATGAGGACTATGGGACATCAAGTGACACAAAAGCTGAACGAAGGTGCAGCGGAAATTTCCATTTTGTCTAGCTTTTTAATATACGTGGGACAAATTGTATGTGAACAAAAATGTGGTTTTAAAAAACATGTGAACGAAAAACTATTAATTTTTGTAATTATAATTGTTGCAATTATGGTTTGAAAATAATCAGCTAATCGATTTATTGGTTGGTGGGTAGAGGAAAGGAAGTGAAAGTGAATGTAGTGGACCTGACAGACTGGCGAATCGAGCACTTCTATGACCACGAATCTTCTACATGCTTGGAATGTAGAATGGAATATATAACAGTCTTCGCTAATAACTATGATGTAAAAACCTTGAAAGAGCTGTCGGCAGACGTCGACAAAATGGAGGCGAAACGAAATTGGACAAATGAGGATTTAAAAAAACTCGACAAGCTGGCGGCAAAAAATAACTCTTTCACGGCAAAGATGGAGGAACAACTGAAACAGACATCTGGAGGTCAAAAGTTATTGGCCTCAAATTTGGCCTCAAGGTAAATTGCCAACTGTTTTTACAATACTCTTTTCATAACAGTAACAAAATTGAAAAGAAGAAAATTCATTGATTATCAAAATAGAAAAATACATTTATAATTGTTGGCATTTGCACTGGCAGAGCATCAACATCTGCCATTCAACCTGTAAACAAAAACTGGTGGCAGACAATCCAAGCTTGGGGGGTGTCCCATCCGGAAGCAATCGAAGATTGGGTGAGATCCCACGTAAATTGGGTGAATTCCCATTTCGAGACAATTCAAGTTTGGGGACTACCTCATCCGGAGGCAATACGAGAGGCAATCCGAGATTCGAGGATGCCCCATCCGGAGGTAATTCTAGATTGGGCAATCCTCCATTGGCTGCAAACCCATTCGAGCACAAACCTAGATTGGTTTGGTTCCCAAACAGCGGGATTCCCAAAGTGGAAGTTGGCCCATCTGGTGACAATCGTGGAGGCAATGCAAAATTGGGCGGTTGTCCATCCGGGGGAAGACCCACATTGGGAAAAATTCTGGTTCGGTTTTTCGCCGGGGGAAATTCCAAAGTGGGAGATGCTTCATAAGGAGGTAGTCCTAGAGGCAGTCCGAAATTGGGGGGTGCCCAATCCGGAAGCAATCCTATATGGGATTATTTCCGATCCTGCACTCCGAGATTGGATAATCCTAGAATGGGTGGTGCTGCATTCGGAGGCAATACAAGATCGAAAGACAATCCGAGATCGCATCCGAGATTGGGCAAGTTCCCATCCGGAGAAAATTCCAGACTCTCTCCGACTGTCGGAGCTTCATTCAGAGGTAGTTGTAGAGCGGGCAAATTCCCACCCGGAGAGAATGGGAGAACAAAGCGGAGGGTGGGCAGGCTTCCATCCGGAGGGAATGCCAGGTCGACTTCGAGATTGGGCCAGTTCCCATCCGGAGGGAATGCCACGTCGAGTCCGAGATTGGGCCAGTTCCTATCCGGAGGGAATTCCAAATCAAATCCGAGATTGGGCTCGTTCCCATCCGGAGGGAATCCCAGATTGGTTCCGAAGCTACTGTGAAATCCGGGGGTTGCCAGATGTGATAGGATGTTGGTGCTTTCTAGTTTTGTCTGAGTGAGCCAAAATTCTCCTGAAATCCTCGCGGGTAGGAAGTGGTGGGGATAAACCACCCGCTTTGTAAAAAACAATTATGATAATTTCATTTCCAATATGCTCTAATCTAGTAATCATTTAGCTTACTAGCCAAAATGAACTTTTTCTTACAACTAATTCTATCATTTGGCATTTGAAAGTATTCTAAAGAGCGACAATTGTCCTATGTTCAACACGTAAAGGTGAAATGCAAATGAAAAACTTATTGATTATTATGTTTTGTAAAAGGTGAAATTCAAATGAAAAACGTATTGATTATTGTGTTTTGTAAAATTGACATCAAGAGAAAATTGAAAAGTAAAGAAATGTGTAGAAAATATCCATAGTGGCGTTGTTTAATTCAATAGCGTTCAAATGCCACATATTGTTGTTTGCTTTTGTGACTATTGGATAGTATGTATCAATTGTGAACTTTTGCACCTTTTAAATGCTTCAATTGTGGAAGGTCACATTTGGAGTTCTTAAAACTAAAAGAAAAAAAAAGACAACAATGATACAAATAAGAAGATGAAGTGAAAAAGCGTGGTGTCATGAAAAAAAAGGACTAATTCAAGAAAAGATAACATGGAGACAAACAAAACTATGGCTAAGAAAAAATTACTTGAAAAGAGGAGACAAGGAAATATCTAAACACATTAACATCAAAGGAAAGAAAAACTTCTTGAAAGAGAAAAAGATAATAAAGCAAACAAAAACTATGGTTGAGGAAGAATTACTTGAAAAGAAAAAACAAGGAAATAGTTGAACACATTGACATCAGAAGGAAGAAAGTCCTTTGGGAACATTAATTTACGACTTCCAAAAGTTAGAAACTTCCCTTTGAAAGAAAGACACCCAAAAACCCTAAATTAAGACTTCTAGAAGCTGAAATGTTCCTTCCTGCCTTTTTTACAGATTGGGTTGTCAATATGATGTTATACGAACGAAAGGGTTTTAACCCTATTTCATCCATTTAAGTTTTGGACATTTAAATTCAAGGCTTGACGGGTTTACATGATTTAAATGCAATAATCAGCCAATGTTGCTATTAATTGTCAACTTCAATAAACATTTCATAACATAGTTTCAATATTGGTTATAAACTAATTTGTTGTATTATTTAGGTGCATATTAATCTTATTCATTGGAATAAGTTTCTTTGCATAATAATTTCCCTAATATTAAAAACCAATTACATAAACATGGACCTCTATAATTAGTCAAACATTGTTAATATTCTTATTTGCAAATTTGGGTAGAAATTTTAAAATATTATTTTTTAATGGACAAAATTTAAGCATCAATTGAATAAAACACTTTACAAATAATTGTTTTCATTCAATGTAAAGTTAATTAATAATATAGCTTTGTAAAATTGGGATTTTTTTTTGAAATAAAAAAAATAATGAAATGAAATTTTGGATGGCCATGATCTTTTGAAATTTATCAAAATTATTTAAATAATTCATCATGCAAATCAACACAATGATGAATTGTTATAGCGTTACATATAAATGCAGTTTAATATATGAAAACATATATTAAATTAGGATTAATATATCAAAGTTCAACTTGATTTCCATGGTCCTTATTTATTTCCATAATTATAATATTTTGAAGTTAATTTTAAATTATAATATTTATATTTTTTGTGGAAATGGGTTTTAATGTTGAATTCGACAAAGTTCAAAATTGTTTTTATAAGTGATTCACAATTAATTTATTGGTATAATTTCCCAATTTACGACTAAGTGGGAATAGGAAAAATTAAATCAAATCACAATGTTACAAGAATAATATTAATATTTTACAATGATCACTATCATGTATTCATTGTGATAATCATGACATTTATGGATTATAATAATGTTCAAGTAAATTATATGTAAAACAATCAAATATTATTTTTCCATTTTGATTGTACATCAATGTAATTAATTCACTTGATTGATTTATTTTATGTTTTGCTATTAAGTACATTAGGTTCCACATTGCCAAATCCACCCTTGAATATTATTTCACCAATCACAATGTGGTGGGAAGAAGTCTTCTACCAAACTTGAAAATTTGTTTCAATATGATATTATATTAAACACAATTTGAATTACTTTTCTAATACAAT
>Ga0116226_10005227_pt1 | contig 11578 bp, 8 predicted proteins | sample S1TSphfallax_FD_89692 | JGI IMG/M metagenome (GOLD analysis project Ga0116226, IMG submission 89692) | Host-associated microbial communities from peat moss isolated from Minnesota, USA - S1T2_Fa - Sphagnum fallax MG | ecosystem: Host-associated > Plants > Peat moss > Unclassified | place: USA... | reverse complement strand
TTCCCCTTTTTTTAAACAACAATACAAATAAAAAAAAAAATGTTGTTACACCCCCCAAACCCCAAAATAAAAACCCCCCCCCCCCCCCCCAAAAAAAAACACCCCCCCCCCCCCCCCCCCCCCCCCTCTCAAGTGCACCACTAAGGATGGATGGTAAAAGGACCAAGAAACAAGCTTTTAAGTGTGTTCCAGTTTTGAATCTAACTACAAGTTAAGTAACAAAAGCAACCTTTAAATAGGTACAAATTACCTAAATGTGTATTAGTCTCCTAGTTTTCTATCTATATACCTATAGATAGGACCTACTCCTTATTGAATGGGTTACCAAGGTGAAATTAAATATGAACTCAATTGAGGTTCATCCACAATTGAATTATAATAAGCATTCATTGGATGATGCACTAGTGGGTGCCAGTTCACTTTGGCCACCCCTCACTCTTCCCCAAAATATAATATTAGTAGTATATAGACCATGAAATCCAAACTAGAAATTTTGTAACACTAATTACACAAAATCAATCAAACTTAATATCTTGTCTAAAATGTTGTAACAAGCCCATGTTTTTATTAATACAATTGTAATAATATACCTATCAAACCTATTAATTTTTAGTGTGGGGTTTAATCCATGGGCTCAAGGTTTGATCCAATTTTGAAAACACATGTACGGATGGGGACCTTCCCAATGTATAACCATCCCTTTCCCATTCCGTTCACCAACATCACCCAATTATAGGAAAATAACCCTAACTTAGTTACCTGTAAATTAACCGCCCACCACTAAAGCCTTCTTTGATTATAATAATGTTTGCCACACATGCGTCCCTCCCCCACCCCCAAACCCTGAAGTTAAGACCTAATTATGTGACCATGCCTCAAGGTATGCCAACACATTGAAGCATTTTAATATCAATTGCATCTATACAACTTTATTCAATTGTTGGTGGCTTTTGAATCATTTTATTGAAAGCAATTGTGTTTACAACTATTTGATATGCACACATTGGTTGTATGTACTTTGACTTTGAATCTAGCTTGTTTTATAGTTCACAACTATACATTGTCTATTAGTATTATAAGTATTTTGACACAATGGGGTCACAATTGAGGAATAAATTAGGGCATGGGGTTACAATTGAAGAGCAAATTAGCTCATGGGGTTGCAAACAAGGAGATAATAATCACTGCAAAACAATAATATGCCACGATTGGGTCACTCAACCTATTGTTATGTGGCAAGGCATGAAATGAAAGTTAGTTCAACAAAACCATGGAAACATATGTAGGTCATGATGAGAGCCTCATTGATGTAAACATGAGGCAAATTTTGTGTTATACTCCAAACCATATTCAACAAGAAAAGTTTTTTTTGACAACCTTCCAATTTTCATTTGTGCATACATTCCATTGACCACCCAAATTTGTCAGCGGTTGATTAAATTGTTGCTACTAGATTACTTCAAGTGTTAAGTTGGTATGTTCAAGCTTGTGTCAAGTTGCATTAACTGAGCATGAATAAATATGCATTTTAGTTTAATGTCATGGCCCATTTCACATCATGGTTGTGCACAATATGTGGCAATATGGGTACTAGGCACATATGGCATGGCACCCACTTACAATGTATTTGACAACAATGGATCAATGTTGTCAAGGGGATCCTTGTTGAGGTGACAAAGTGGAACCAATTGCGGACCATGTACATGAGTTGTTTGCCAAGGCAATGCCCTAGTTTAAAGGTTTAATAGGGTTTTAAGACAAACATTTTAGTATTATGAAATTGAATTATTTGCATCTATGCCATGTCCTAATGACATGGATATCTTTTCATTGGCCAATATGTTGGAGACTACAATTGATTTCAAAAGTTTGGTGGCTTTTGAGTTAGATTGTTGAAAATAATCATGTCTAAAGTTATTTGATATGCATACATTGGTTGTATGTATTTTGATTGTGAGTTTAGTTTGTTCTATAGTCCACAAATATACATTGTTTGTTAATGTTAAAAGTATTTGACATGGTGGGGCTATAATTGAAGAGCAAATTAGGGCATGGGGTTGTAAACAAGGAAATGACTTTCACTAGAAAACAACAATACACATGAGGTTGGGTCACTCAACCTATTGTTGGGTGGTAGGGCATAAATGATGGTCAACCAACCAAAACCATTGAAACATATGTAGGTCACAACAAAAGCTTCATTGAAACAAACATGAGGTGAATTTTGTGTTGTTGTTCTAGACCATAGTCAACAAGAAAGGTATGTTTTGACATCTTCCAACTTTCATTTGTGCTTACATTCCATTGACCACCCAAATTTGTCAGGAGCAAATTGAATTGTTGCTAGATTACATCAAATGCTAAGTTGGTATGTTCAAGCTTGTGTCGAATTGCACTAACTAAGCATGAATAAATGTGTTTCAATCTATTGTCATGACCCATTTCACATCATGGTTGTGCATGATCTATGGAAATATAGGTACTAGCTAAGCACATATGGCCTATAATTCATTTATAATGTATTTGACAATAGTGGATTAGTGTTGTCAGGGAGATCCTAAGTGAGGTGGCACAGTGGAACCAATTGTGCACTATGTACATGAGTTGCTTGCTAGGACAATGCTTTGATTCACACCCAATATGTGCATGACCAATATATGTTTCCGATATGTATGTTGGCAATATATTTCAATTATTTCTCATTTTTCTTTGGTTTGGTTGTGATGCAACCTCGAACCTTACACTCATTTACAACCTTTCAATTTTTGCAATGGCAAGTTTTTCATGGTCATGCATTTGTTGCATGTTTCCTAAACCACCTAGAACATATATATAATAGGATCAATATCTTACATTACAAAATGCATGAATTACCTACACAATGCAAATCATTGGGTGGGAATTGACCAATGAAACTAGGGTCAAATGCACCTAGCCTGTGACTTGAACATTTTAACACCATGTTTTTAATAATTCAAGCCTCCAAAGTGTGATGGGTATGGTGTGCAACAATGCCATGTTTGGGAAACAACTTACAAGATGCAAATCCTTGCCTTCCCTATTTTAGCTTCATTTGGAGAAGGTTAGATCCTCCCATGTACTATAAGTTTGGGCTTGTGTCTTCAAAACATCATTACAACATATTGTGGTTGAAACCACTACATGATTATACCCTAATTCAATTTCAGTGGAATTGAACATGTTGTTAATCACTACATTTGGATAAAAGTGACCACCTTCCACTTTGATCCCACTTACTATTGGATTTTAGTGGGATCTTAATGGATCTTGCCATTATGTCCATTTTTTCACCACACTTCGTACAAACATCATTGTTCCTTCCACTCTAATCCCACCATTGTTGGATTATATTGGGATCACAATAGACCTTGCCACTTCGTTCAATTTCTTCATGTACTCACATGCATATATATTTTAGAATATGTTCCAATTTATTAGGATTTTTTGTTTACACTAGTATTACCTATTAAAAGACCACTTGCTTTGCTCATGTATATACATATGAGATGAATGGAACATTCCACTCATATGACTAATCCCATTTACATGCATATGGATTGTGATGGAACATTCATGTTCATCTACATTTATCCATTTACTTGCATGTTCCAAATATGGTTCCCCATGTAGGTAGCCATGTGGTCATTTACATGTATCCAACCTGATTTATTCAAAACAACCAACAAAGATGTGTCATCAACTAACTTCATTGCCAATATTTGAATATGGATTATTGGGTCATGCATGCATTAGATGACAACTCGAGGATCATTTGCAGCAATGAAAATTGGTACAAAATGAATGGATAAATATAATTTGTATTATGTACACCCCAAATATGTACATACACATTAATCAATCCATATGTGGATTAATTGTTCGATTTTCCCACATTGCTTAATGGAATTATGTACATCATATAGCTAAGTCATAACTATAACCTCCCCACGTTGCAAACCTTGAAAACCAATGAACCATCTTGCATACAAATGGCCAACTCATACCTTGTAAACTATCATGATCATTCAATGACAACATCATCCGAGTAGACCTAAACCACCACCCAGCGAGAATGCCACCTCACGCTCTGCCAGCCGATGCTGGCCACCCTCGCGCCACACCCACGCTTAGACCCCCACCCCGCCCCCCCCCCCCCCCCCCTCAACTAAAGCCTCCACATGTTCCACCTTTACTGCATCAACCTCTTCCCCTTCATTTACATTACCTAGATTGTGATCTTCAACATCAACTTGAAGGTCTGTAAATATAATGCTTTGCCCATCTATGTCTGCCCTAAGTGTCATTCTTCCACCATACCCACTACATGTCAAACACGAGGTTCCTTTTGCACAATTATTCGCTAGTTTCCACCATTCACCTTGTCCTTTAGAAAAAACACCTACAAACTACAATGATAAAACAATTAATTAGTGGGTAGACAACAAAAGACGTGTGCATGGCAAAGATATTGACATGCCCCCATTTAAGACCCATGTATTGTTTAGGTCATCACTACACCAAGTGGGGCCAACCTTCATATATACATAACTTTGGATACCTTTTGTCTAATAGAATATGTTTTAAAAGCATTGTGGTCATGGTTGCACTATACTTCTGAAACCACTATTGGGAGCACATGAAGTTGTAGGTTTGCATTCACCTATCGCCCATGGTTCACTATCCAAAATCCATGTTCATCTTGTCGCACAATTGTTGCATTCCCTTGTGTGTGAACATGTATCTAGGAACATTTCATCAATGTTACATGTTGGCCGGTGTAAAACACTACGATTATTTCTTTTAACATGCCCACATAATGTAAATTGGCCATTACAATGTTCATGTCTCATACAGAATTGCGGCTACCTTGCATGAATATGCATGCAACACCATTGTCATACATGGCATGTGTTGACCTTGTTTCAACATCAACCCTACAGTGGTTTCCATATGCCCACATATTATTGTATGTATAGGCTGATGTTGATGGTGGCCAAGAATAAACCACCATGTCAAGGTTTACTACCACTCCATTTGCCATTTATGTCTTAACATGATCCAACAACCACCTTGCAAATGTTGGGATTTCTTGTGCCAAATGAGGTGGTCACATATTGGGCCCATTCCTACGCTACCTATGCATTGTCAACACCCTGCATTCTTTTTGGTCCTCTTGCAATTGGGACCTTGCTTCTTGCCACATTCTATGGGCACAACCCAAGATGTTCCACCACACATTAAATACCTCATTCGACTAGCACATTGCACTGAACAATTGCTCCCACCACCAGCACATTCCATTGAACAACCACTCTAACCATTAGCACATTCCACTGAATAGTCACTCCCACCATTAGCACATTCCACTAAACAATCATTCCCACTACTCCCATTAATTAAAATGAAATTGTATAGTTCCACTTTGGGAACCTTTTAGCCCCCTATTCCACTTTGATGTTCCACTATGCATATGTTATATCACTATGTCATTTCCACTATAATCTTATGGATAAAAAATCCACCACAAATCCACCAACATGTTGTTGTTTGAAATGTACACATGTATACTACATATGTTGCCACATATTCATGATGACATGTTCATGTATTGCTTCCAATTCCATTGCATTTAATTTTTAAAATTGAACATGCATTTCCAACACCTCACCAATGTCTATCTCCTTTTCATTAGCAGCCCACATGTGGTGACATGTGTGCAAATACAATGCAAAGTATTCAATGTAGAACCTTAGAGTTTCGTCATACATGTAGTCAAATGCCATGCAAGCTTCTTGCCTAGCTCTATTCTTCACATATCTTTTTAGGATTGATAGATATCTTTCCATTGGGTAGCACCACTTGGCACCTACTGACTTGCATATTTATAGTTCATCTACAAGATGGACAATCAGGTGGGTCATCATGTCTACGAACCTTGGTGGAAACCATATTTCAAATAAACATATTGTTTCCATTATATATGTTTGCAATGCCACAAGGTTTTTTGGGTTCAACAACTTAACACAAATTCTCTGAAATAATTTCCCAAGCCGTATGATTGCCATTCTTGGGCATGCCTGCAACAAATTCCACACATTCAATTAATAGTATTTGTTGAACCATAACATGGTGGTCATGGCTCTTCATGGCATACAATCTCTTTGAGCCCACATGTTTCCAAAAAACAAACTATTGTATTAGGGTTCAAACCCAAAAAAAACCCCCCCCCCCCCTCCCCCCCCCTTTGTAACTACATTTTCAACTATTGTTCAAGTACAATAACAATAGCCACTACTTACCATTTTAGTAGCAAAATGTTCTACCAATCTAGTTAAGGGATGTTGTCAACTACCCTCACATGGTGGATGAATTTCATTTGCTGACTAGGCATGACATCAACAAACATTTTGTTGTAATTTCAACTATATTAGATGTATGTAGGTTGGAATGTTTGTCCAGTAGTGAGGTGATGTGTGGCACACTCGTAACCTTAAACCAATAGTCGACCCAAAGTAAAGGATTAGTTGGAAAATCAATTGTGTTGCAACTACAATGAAAAAATCATTTTGCCAATAGTGAAATAAACACATGGCGATTTCATATGTTTAATAAATTAGTCGAGGCGTAGTAGAGATTGAGTTGCAAGGTTAACTATATCACAATTATGTTTGTGGAACATTTAAGCTAATAGCAGGGCAACACGTGGCATTTTTAATTGTGCACCATGTTGCACAATAACAAAAATTAAACAAATGGCCAGTAATGAAGTGACACATGGCACATTCACGCCCCCATAATAAAAGTTGAGCAATAGTAAAAAATTAGTTGATAAGTCAACTGGATTTAACAATGATGCTAAAGCGTGAGGTGCATCAACAAAGTTGTGAAAGGAATCGAGCTTAAGTACAAAGCCTAACTAGTATAGTGGGAAATATATGTAAGAAAAGAGGTCAAGATTAGTTGCAAGGAAGTTAACATGTCTATTTTCTTTTGTCATTATAGTTAATATTGAGTTGACCAATGGACTACAATGCAATTGGCATATTTATTGGAATAATTATAATATACAAACCATGCAAGCTAAACAAATGAAATCTAATGAAATCACTAATACATTTAATCTGCATTCTTATCTTCAAACCTCAATTAAAGGGAATTCAAGATGCAACACTTCATTGATTCCTACAATTAATTATAAATATGTGATTTCTTACTATAGTTCACTTTCAATCTAGATTAGTAGCCTAAAACCAAACAAGCCCACATACCAACCATTGGAAGTGTGTACTTGCAACAAAGTCTATTATACTCCAATTAGAGGGATAAATCCAAGGATAAAGATTCCATGCCCATGATGATAAACTTCCATGAACAATGTCTTACAACCATCACACAAAAGTATTAAGGGTTTCCACAACTGAAACAATACAAAAAAATCACAATGCTCAACAAAAATGCAATCATGTACTGTAATTGGTTATGATGTGAAATTTGGGATATGTAAGATCAACCTTTTCAAGCTACCAAAATCAAGGAGGCAACTATTATCAAAAGCAACCTCACGTAGTAAACTAAGTATGAAACTGCATATAAGTCTTGCAAAGGCATTTACAAACTATGTACTGTCTTGGAAATAATTAATATTCCAAGAAATCTTTTAGACCAATGCAAATGCTTTAAACTTTCATTGGCTTGCAAATACCTTTCATCAATTGGGTAATCTATAGTAAGGTGTCATCATATCATCTGATTCAAGCACTATTTATTCAAAGATTTTACTCATATTTATTTGAATACTTTTAAGGAGAGTAATAATTCATCCACATAACCTTGATATCATTGTTCCCAAATACCCTCCACATGTTTACCGGCCCCAAACTCCCACCAACATTGGGCAGAATATGCACTAAATTCAATGAAAATTACACACCTTATTAAACACGAACAATCATAAGTAAGGCAACTAACATGCATTAGGCTAGATGAAGCTTGCCTGCCTATTTTTCCCGCATTGATGTTGGAGATACTATTTCTTTTTGAGCAACTATCCTTCTACCCAAATTAAGGTTTTCCTTCCCAATTGTTCCACAAGTGGGCTTAGTAGTGCTGCTAATCATTGGTTTAACGTCATTCCTAGCTTCTAGCTACCTATTTAATTCCTTTGCACATGTGGTTGTGTACCATCCACAAGCATGATCCCTTGAGGTTGGTACTTGACCAAAACATGCACATATATTTCAACCCCAATGTGAGCATAAAAATAGATCTAGTGGACAAATGTTTGAAACATCACTTATGCACATTTAGGGGTGACATTAACTGCCTTCCAATGTAATGCCTTACGTTTCTTTTGAACTGCAAATGCTTTAGGTTCCATCCCATTACTCTTTGTGATTCCCTCCCCACTTGCAAGGTTAACAACCTTCTTTGTGCATGTAGGTTCTTCAACAAACTGGGTAAACCTTAAATATTCTTGCATGGGTTGGGATTTTGCTAGTGGGCTCTCTATTGTAACTTTGCCCACCACCACCACTCCTTCCAAGATTCTTTCTGCCCTTACCCCTTCTTCCATTACATGCAATTCCCCACGATTATTATCACATGCAAAGGTTTCAACAAATTGCTTTTGTGCAGGAGGTGCTTGTGAGCCATGGAGGAAGGGTTTGAGCCTTGACAAAAGTCTAATTATTGTTGACAAATTATAGTCAAACTTTGTCATCCACAATTGCATGGATGACACTTTGTCTGTTGGCTCCACTTGTGTCCTTTGAAAATGATCATGCTAGCCTTGGATTGACCCAACCTTTTTTGTCATCACATGTAGGGCATTGTTGAGAGCAACGTTTGATTGCTCCAATTTTTGTAACCTCCCCATGCCACTCAAAGCTTCCTATCACAACCTCCCAAATCCAAATCAGAAAGGTAACATGGAATTTTTTTCATTTGTGAACTAAAACTATAAGTTATACATCTAGTGCCCAAAACAAATCCTATCACGTTAAAAATAGTAGATGAAACTTTGTTTAGATTTGGTGTGTACCTTGCTATTAAAAAAATCAGCCATGGGTCCCACTTTTATTAGTTCAAGGAAAACTTTCAAATCTTGACTCTGGGTGAACCAACATCCACACTGGTACCATGATAAAAATCTGAAATTTCATGTAAACTAGTGTAGCATGGGCTGTTGCCCCAAGTGTGAAATTGGTTACCCAACTAATTTCCCCTTCCAAATCCATTTTTTGTAATTTATTTAAATTTCCAATGCAAAAAAATACTAAAAATTCAATATCTCCTACACCTAAGGTCTAAAATATTTCATGAGTGCCCCATGGCCCACTATTTTTATTTTCCCCACCCAAATAGTTGACATTTTTATGCAAAAAAATTCCAAAACCCACTCATTATTATTTAGGTGGGTTCTCACTATTTCTTGGGGCTGCCTCCCCACCGCCCAGATCCGGAGACACTCACCAGACTCACAAATGTCCAGTCACCTTACCTCAAAAACCAGTTGTACAAGTGCAAACACATTGGGACTTGGTCCAAGTTGCATTAACTCTCTTCACCTAAAACTGCCAGTTGTAGGTTCTTTCAAATTGGGTTGAGAAATAGTGAGGTGATTGTAAAAATATAATGCGGCTATTAGCCCAGGCCACAAATGGTGAGGAACAGTTTTGGAAATAGAAATTTCATGCAGCCAATGGGAAGGCTCAGCATGCAGTTAAAGTGCCTTGATTTCTTTCTTTTTTTCATTTTTTCTTTGTTCCCAACATGTTCCCAAGGGTGTTCCAAATGGCACCTTGCTTTAATCCAGGCCTCCTAAGATATGGCAAACGCCGATTTTATCGCTTCTAGCTTAAATTCGGCGTCCAAAAATCTTCAAAATCGGCAATAAATAAAAAGTGGCAAATTGCCTTGAATTTAATCAATTTTCATGACATAAGTAACCGTTAAGACTCTAATCCCGAGTAATAAGAGTCCGCTGGGACCACCCTTGTCCCCCAGTGCCACTGACACCCTATTTTCTTTTTTTTGGTCCCCGAGGCTCGTTTTTATTTGCTCCTAACCCCATGCGAGGCAATTGCAGAAAATGACAGTGAGGCTTTTTTTTGGTCCATGAGGCTCTTTTTTATTTGCTCCTAACCCCATGCGAGGCAATTGCAGAAAATGAACAGTGTTCAAAAAGCGCATAAATAAATAGGGGTTGCCTGTTAGTAGTGTCTCGCATTATCTTCTTCTCATCCTTAATTTTGTGTCTCAGGGTTCTGGGGAATTGTACAAAATACTATTCAGAAGCAGGGCCCACCTTTCATTTGTTTAGGGCAGAACCTGCAAATCTTGGGAGATGACAAAAATGGTTTACATTACATTTGTCTAGGGTGGAACTTGCAAAAGTTGGAGTCAGACCAAACTTTCAGTGTATAAAACAGCTTATTTTTCCTAATTGTAATTTTCATGGGTCTGAGTGCAGTCATATATTGGGTACTATCTATCTGGTTAATCTCAGTGTTGGGTGGGTTCTTTTTTTAATTTCATAATTGCCTATTCCGATTCTCAAAAAACAAAAATTTAAGAATCAAGCCAGTTCTCACATTTTCAAAAGAAATAAATCATACTTTGGTAAGTTCTTTATTTTTATTCTTCCCTATGCTCAACTGGTCCTTTCACAAATAGTTTTAAACTCAATTAGATTAGTTGGTCATATTTTAAACTTCATTTTCAATTTTAAGGTTAAAATTTTAAAATATTTTTTCAAATTTTCATAGACCAAAAACAAATCAGCAATAATTACAAAACTCTATTATCTAAACAAAAATATATGATCACATTTCAAAGATATACAACAAACAAACAAAAAACTAAATTATTCTTTTTCAATTCATCTTGGTCAAATGAGTTTTTAAATTCATCTAACTCTTGATCTTGGTCTAATTCTTAATCTATCAAATCTCTCATATTATTAGCCTTGTAACTCACCCTTACATCATTTGGCCAATTTTTATTCATAAAGATTAATTTCTCAAGGTTATTTGATTATACACAAAAAATTTTCAGATTGGTGAGAATTTTAACAAAACATTGACAACCACAACAAAATGATGAACTTCAAAAACACGATGAACACTAAAAATAATGTACTTGATTTAGAATCTCACTTCCCATGTAAGAAATATGACACCTGTAGCCTACACCCTAAATCTAAACACAATTTCCACCCTAAAAGTAAACCTTGTCTCCACCTTTTAACTCTGAATCTTAACTAAGCCTAAACTCCCTATTCCTAGACCCATAAAAATCGACCCGATGGTTCTTTGTGAACCAAGTATCTCAAATTACATACCTTGAAATCTGAGTATCATCTTGAGTATCACCTAGAGTGATATTTGATTAGTTCTTTGTTGGAGAATGGGCTTGGTTTTCAACTATAGTTTGGTACCCATCCAACATTGGTTTATTCATTTAATTGTTAAATATATATCATTTGTAAAGATGACTAAAAGTAAAGTTTTATGAAAAAAGAACATTATAGTTTTGATTTTTTAACTTTGGTGAAGCA
>Ga0116226_10005226_pt1 | contig 11581 bp, 11 predicted proteins | sample S1TSphfallax_FD_89692 | JGI IMG/M metagenome (GOLD analysis project Ga0116226, IMG submission 89692) | Host-associated microbial communities from peat moss isolated from Minnesota, USA - S1T2_Fa - Sphagnum fallax MG | ecosystem: Host-associated > Plants > Peat moss > Unclassified | place: USA... | reverse complement strand
GCGGTTGAGCGATTCGGCCGCCGCCTTGCCCTCGGCCAACATTGCCAAGTCGATGCCGAAGCCGGTATTCGCGGCCTCGGTACCCGCCACCGATTGGAACACGCGGTCCACCGGTGCGCCCCGCTCGATCGCCTGCAACGTGGTCGTCAGATGGGCGAGTACGCAGGATTGCGTCGGAATGTCGTACCGCGAGCGCACCGCATCCAACAACTCCAGCAGCGCGATCGTGGTGTTCAGATTGTCGGTCGCGGGATTGATGCCGATGACGGCGTCCCCCATGCCGAACAGCAATCCGTCCAACACCGAGCCCGCGACGCCGTCGAGATGATCCGTCGGATGATTCGGTTGCAGACGACTGGCCAGGTGACCCGGCAGCCCCAAGGTATTGCGAAAGCGGGTCACCACCCGGCATTTGGCGGCAACCGCGATGAGATCCTGGTTGCGCATCAACTTCGAGACGGCAGCCGCCATTTCCGGTGTGATACCCCGCGCCAGCGCCGCGAGAACGGTGGCGTCGGCCGCGTAGCCGAGCAACCAGTCGCGAAACTCGCCCACCGTCATGTGACTCACGGGTGCGAAAGCGGCCGCATCGTGCGAGTCGATGATGAGACGCGTCACTTCGTCGCTTTCATACGGCACGACCACGTCGTTGAGAAACGTCTTCAGGGGAATGTCGGCCAAGACGTAGCGCGCGGCAATGCGGCGCGCGTCGCTCGATGCGGCCAATCCGGCCAATTCATCCCCCGACCGACGCGCCGATGCGCAGGCGAGCACCGCCCCCAGATCGTCGAAGAGATGCCGCTCGGCGCCGAGCACCTGCGCGTAGCTCGTCATCGGGGGCAGCGCGCCGGCCCGGTTTTCAGACGGTCAAGCGCACGGGATGGCGCTCTTGCTTGTAGACCAATTCGATGCGATCCACTCCCCGCGTGCGGCGGGCCGTGCTGCGGATCGCGTGCATCAGCTTCAAGAGCACCGGCGTGTTGACGTCCATCGAGGAGCGCAACCGCGGCTCAACGCCCAGATGCAGCACCACGAAGCGTTCCTCGGCCAGGCGTACGAATACGGCCACGCCGAGAGGATGGCCGGTCTCGGATACGGCGAACAACGTTTGCACACCGGGGACGTCACCCACGCGGATGCGCAGGCCGCCGTCATGCTCGTAGATCTCGGGGACGCCGTAGGTGTCGATGGATTGCTGGATACCCAACCGGACACGGTGCTGATTCACATTGAAAAAAAGCAGCTGCTCGAGTGCGGAGCGCTGCTCCAAAGCCAGTTTGCCTACGATGCTGATCGAATCGCTCAACGCAATCCTCGCCCAGGGCACCCGGCCCGACACCACCCGAGCGGGTATCCTATAGCGTACCCGCGGGAATGACACTAAGAGCCTGCACCGTGCCGTCAGGCTGCGGAACTGCGGACCCCGGAGCTGCGTGCGAGGGTCGCCGATTCCTGGGTCAAGGCGCCGATCTCGGCGCCGAGGCGCAGATCATCGACATGGCCGAAGGCATGCTTACGGATCAAACCCTGCTTGTCTATCAAGACGAGGCTCGGCGTGCCGCGCATCTTGTACCGGTCCATCGTCTGGGGGATGGGGCCGGTCGGGTTCGGCAGATCGAGCGCGATGGGGAACTTCAACCGGTATTCTTGGATGAATGCCTTCAGCACGACGGGGCTGAACGCGTCGTGATGCTCGAAGGTGGCGTGCAGACCGATGACCGCCACGTCGCTGGGTTCAAAGGTGTCGTAAATCCGCAGCGCCTGCGGAATGCCGGCGGACACGGATGCTGGACACAGCACCTGGAACGCGACGAGCAACACGATCTTGTCCCGAAGTCCGGCCAGGGCAAGCGGACGATCGGTATTGAACCAGGTCTGCACCTGCAACTCAGGTGCCACAGAGAGTGAGGTCGTCATGATTGATGCGCGCCTAAATCCGGTCGACGGCAACCGCGGTGCGCGTGCTCCTCGAGTAAAGGGGGAGGTCAGGTTTTCCCCTATTGTGTACTCAAAGAACGAAACCGATCAACCCCAGCGGGAGCCTCAGCGCCCGTCGTTCTCCCGATCGCGCCGTTTACGCTCCGCAATTTCTTCGCGATCGACCGCGACGTCGCGGGGCGCCTTGATGCCGATTCGCACTTGGGTGCCGTTGACGGCCATGACGGTGACTTCGATGTCCTCGCCTATGCGCAGCGCCTCTCCGGCTCGTCGGGTCAATATGAGCATGATGGTATTCGCAAGGTGTGGTTCGAATTTGCAATTTAGCCCCGATCGGAGGCGCGTCGATATGAGCTTTTTCAGCCTTTGCGTGTAGGACGTGCGCGGACAATCAAACGCAGGAGATGACGGCCGCCGGGTATGCGCATCAACAAGAATATGCGCCTCCAAAATCGCTTCGCTTTGGAATCGAAACCGGGCAAGGGCAGCACGTCGTAAAGCCGCGGCCGCGCTTCGTGAATGATCGCGGTGTGCGCCTCTACGACACCCACGGCGCCGTGCCGAGCGATCCGTACCGTGACGCCTCGTGCGTGCCACTCGAGCTGCAGACTACTAATGTCGGCTTTTTGCAGCGCATCGCCGCCGCGACCCTCGATGCGCAGATACACTTGAGCGGTAACGGGCACACCGCGGGCCAACGACCAGACCCCATTACCCAAATACTGAGTCAAAAAGGGACCGGACAGCGTTTGCCGCGTCATCGATTTCATTCCTTATCCGCCAGACCCCTCACGTGAACACGCCTGTCAAACTACTCCCCGGCCAGGCTCTCGGCACGAGCGGCCGGCCGCGACTCGACTATGGCGCAGTCGCCGCGCTTGCGCTGCCGTTCATGCTGAACAGTGCCGTACAGGCGGTTCTGAATGCAACCGACACTTGGTTCATAGGGCACTTGTCGCCGGCGGCGACGTCGGCCATCGGTGCCGTCTACTGGCCCATTCTGGTGTTCATCCTCCTGTTCGGCGGCGTGGGCCTCGCCGTGCAAACGGTGGTCGCGCAGTCCTATGGCGGCGGGCGCCTGGCGCGCGCCTCTCAGGCGACTTGGACGGCCATGTGGGCAGCACTGTTCAGCGTGCCGCTGTTCGTGCTGTTGGCCGTATCGGGCCGAGGGATATTCGGTCCCTTCGGAATTGCACCAGAAACACTGAGGCTCAGCCTGGAATATTGGTTCCCCCGGATGCTGGGTGCACCCTTAGGCATTGCTCTGTGGTCCATCCTGGGGTTTTTCAACGGTGTGGGGCGACCGATGGTCACCCTGCGCGTCACGTCGAGCGTGGCGGTAGTCAACGCGCTGCTCAATCAGTGGTTCGTTTTCGGCCTCGGCCTCGGCGTGGCCGGATCCGCTTGGGCCACCGGCGCGGCCCAATTGCTCGGTGTGGGCTTGGGGCTCGCTGCCTTCCTCGCCAAACCCATGCGGAGCCGTTTCCGCTCGCACCTCACCACGCGACTCTCGCTCGCAGCGCTCTTGACCCAGCTCAAGCTGGGGCTGCCCATGGGGGTCCTATCGGCCGCCGACATCACCGGATTCGCCCTGTTTCAGTTGATGCAGGTGCGCCTGGGAACCCTCGACGGTGCCTCGTCGCAGATCGTCATGATGTTGACGTCCTTCTGCTACATGCCCGCCGTAGGCATCTCCATGGCAGGCACGACACTGGTGGGCCAGGCCATCGGCGCAAAAAACTTCGATTGGGCGACGCGGGTGGGTAATGGGATCATCGTGATCGCGGTGACCTACATGGGGTTGAGCGGAATCCTGATCGCCGCTGCCGGCCCGTGGATCATGCCGATGTTCACCAACGCGGCGGATCCGGAGGCCGTCGCGGTCGCGGCGCGCGGCTGTCTCTTGTTGTGGATCGCAGCGGGCTACCAGCTGTTCGATGCCTTGAACTTGAGCAGCAGCGCATGCCTGCGCGGCGCCGGCGACGTGCGCACGCCTTCCATCATGGTACTCGTACTGTCATGGGGATTCTTCGTGCCGCTCGCGCACATGCTGTCCTTCAAACCCGGGACCGGCTGGGTGGACTGGCTGCCGCAGTTAGGATACGGCGCCGTCGGCGGCTGGGTCGCCGCGGTGGTGTACATTTGCTGCCTCGGAGTCATGCTATTCCTGCGCTGGCGCTCCGGTGCGTGGCGCAGCGCTGTGCTACTTTAGCGGCATGTTGCAGCGATTCGCACACATCGCCCTGATGTTCTCGATCTGTGCATCCGCGGCGCTCTGCGCGGCGCCGGCGCTCGCACTGCCGGGTGCCCCTGCACCCGTGGCTCAGACCATCGCGGCACAACACCTGCCGCCCAATTCGGTGAGCTTCGTCATCGTCGACCCGGATTCCGGCAAACTGGTCGCGGGCCAGAACATCGACACGCCGCGCAGCCCGGCATCGACCATCAAGACCGTGACCACGTTCGCCAGTCTGGACGTTCTCGGCCCTTCCTATGTCTGGCACACGCGCGCATTGATCCGCGGCGGCCTCGAAAACGGAGTACTGAACGGCGACTTGGTCCTGCAGGGCGGCGGCGACCCCTACATGTCGCTGGAACGCTGGTGGAGCTTCGCCCGCACGCTGCGGGACAAGGGTTTGAAGACCATACGCGGCGACATCGTCATCGACGACACGGCATTCGCGCTGGCTCCGGAAGATCCGGCCGCCTTCGACGGCCGGCCGAACCGCTCGTACAACGTGCTGCCGGACGCCTTGATGGTCAATTTTCAGTCAATCGACTTTCGCGTCGTACCGAATGCGGCCATGCACCGCGTCGACATCGTCGCCACGCCCGCGCCCGTCAACCTCACCATCGAGAACCACGTTGCCCTCGTGCCCGGGCGCTGCGCCGGGGCGGCCAGCCGGGTGGATTTCAACGTGGCGTCGGAACGCTGGGATCGGGTGGTATTTTCGGGCGCCTTGTCGCCCGCTTGCGAAGAACGCAGTTTCGCCCGGGTGCTGCTGCGCCCCACCGATTATGCGTTCGGCACGTTCGTGGAGTTGTGGCACGAACTCGGCGGTGAAGTGGAGGGCAAGCTGCGTGTGGCGCCGACCCCCGCCGATGCACAACCCTTCTTGGTGTTCGACTCTCTGACTCTGGGCGAGATCGTCCGTCTCACGAATAAATTCAGCAGTAATCTCATGGCGCGCCATCTGCTGCTCACCCTGGGTGAAGACCGGTTCGGCAGGCCGGCAACGCTCGACAAAGGGGCCGCGGCCATCGCCGAGTGGAGCCGTGAACGAGGCTTGGCGCTCGATGACATGAACATCGACAACGGCTCGGGTTTGTCGCGGAGCACGCACATCTCCGTGCTACAAATGGCCAAGGTGCTGAGCGCCGCCTATCACAGCCGCTTCGCACCGGAGTTCATCGCATCGCTGCCGCTCGCGGGCATCGACGGCACACTACGATCGCGCATGAAGACAGCGCCGGCCGGATCGGTGCGCATGAAGACCGGGCACCTCGACGGCGTCACCGGCGTGGCGGGTTACGTGACCACGGCGTCTGGCAAGACCTATGTTCTCGTATCGCTGGTCAATGATTCCCGCGCGGATTACGGCGCCGGCGAACCGATTCACGCGGCCTTGGTCAGTTGGATGCAGGCTCACCTCTGACGTTCCATGTCCCAGAGCATGGGCGTGACGTCCTTGCGCAGCCACACACCCATGGCGAGGTAGCGGAAATTGCGCCGCAGCCGCCGCCGGTACCAGTCCCCGGGGCGCAGGTGCACGGCGCGATCGGTGCGCGACCGGTCGCAATTCTCGCGCCAGTCCTCGCGGGTCAGGGCGGACACGTACAACGCGGCGCGGGTCAGGCGGCCAAGATTGGCGATGGCCCGCGATGCCGCGCGATCATCGAGGTACTGGAGCACGTCATAGCACACGACCAGGTCGGCCGGCTTGGACGGCACGTAATCGACCACCGACCCCTTGATCCAGCCATAGCGAGTGCACAGGTATTCGCTGGCCTCGAGCCCCGCATAGCGCGCCCGGGGTAACGCGGCGGCGAAGGGTTCGCGCAGCAGCCCGATGCCGCATCCCGCATCCAATATGCTCCGGACCGGGATACTGGCTTGGGCGAGCACCGCGGCGATCATCCGGGCACGCACGCGCATCTCGGCCGGCGTCACGACGCGGGTCGCGGCATTGAGGTAGAACTTCCGGAAGTAGGCCTGCCCAAACACGGTGGCGGGGCGGGCGGGGCGCGCTTTGCGCAGCGCTTTGGGTGGCCGGGTTGGGGTCCTAGGCATTCGTGTAGGATGACACGAGGAATTGATCCGGGGAGACGGAAATGGCCGGCAGTACGGAGCGCGAGATCGCGATCGAGAGCGATCTAGGGGCGCCCGCCGAGACGAAGCGCATGGCGGCGGCACTCATGCCGCTCATGTATCAGGACTTGAAACGCATTGCGCGGCGCGAACGTCAGCGGGTTCGCGCCGGCGCCACGCTGCAGACCACGGCGCTCATCCACGAGGCGTACCTTAAGCTCGAACGCCTGGCCTCGTTCAACGACGACGAGCATTTTCTACGCGCCTGCGCGCTGGCCATGCGCCACATTTTGGTCAATCACGCACGCGACCGCATGGCGCAAAAACGCGGCGGCGGCGCGGCGAACATCTCGCTGGACGATGCGCCCGAAATTAGCGGAGCGCCGGACGAGATGATCCTGAGAATCAACGACGCCCTGTTGTCGCTGGCCGAGCTGAGTCCTCGCCTGGCGCAGGTCGTGGAATGCCGCTTCTTCGCCGGCTACGACGACGCTGAAACCGCGCGAGCGCTGACGCTGACCGACCGCACCGTACGCCGAGACTGGGTCAAGGCGCGAGCCTGGCTGCGCCGCGAACTCGGCGCCGGTGGGGACGACGTGCTCGAAGATGTTTCATGACGAGCGGTGGCGCCGCCGGCCCGGGCCGGGCCGAGTGGATTCGCGTCGAGGCGGCGCTCGACGAGATCCTCGCGTTGCCGGAGACGCAGTGGCACGAGGCATGCGCGCGAATTGCAGGCAACGATACTGCACTGCTCGCGGAAATCAGTTCCTTGCTCGAGCAAACGGGCGGCACTGATGCGGTGCTCGACAGCCCACTCACGCTTCCCGATGCTGAGGTCCGCAGCGCGACGGGTCTAGCAGAGGGCACGCGCGTCGGTGCGTATCGCATCGTCGGGCTCATCGGCCGCGGCGGCATGGGCGAGGTGTATCGAGCCGCGCGCGCCGATGGTCAGTACGAACAGGAGGTAGCGCTCAAATTCATCCGCAGTGACCTTGCGGATCAGCCCGAGCGTTTCCAGTCCGAGCGCCAGATTCTCGCCCAGCTGCAGCATCCCGGCATCGCGCGTTTGCTGGACGGTGGCGTGTTCGGCGCGCTCCCGTACATGGCCATCGAACTCATCGACGGCGTACCGATCACGGAGTGGTGCCGGCAGCACGCCAGCGATCTGCCGACTCGGTTGCGACTGTTCATGTCGGTGTGTGATGCGGTGACCCACGCGCATTCGAACCTCGTCGTACACCGCGATATCAAGCCGGGCAACGTGCTCGTCACCGGCGACGGCACGGTCAAGCTGCTCGATTTCGGTGTGGCCAAGCTTCTGACCGGCGGTCCGCGCGACTTGACGCAAAATGCGCCATTGACCCCGGCGTACTCCGCGCCGGAACAGCTCACGGGAGGGGCGATCACCACGGCCACCGACGTCTATGCCTTGGGTATGCTGCTGTTCGAACTGCTGTGCGGCGAACTGCCTTGGAAGTCCGACGGCATGTCCTTTGGTGTGGCCGTGCGGAAGATTCTGAGCGAGACCGTGCCGACCTTGAGCCGGCGTGCGCGCTACAGCCGCGAGCCGCCGGTCCCATGGCCTGCATTGCGCGGCGATCTGGATGCCATTCTGGCCAAGGCGCTGCGCAAGGAGCCGCGGCACCGCTACGCGACCGTGAACGAACTGCGCGAGGACGTGGCGCGCTATTTGCGCCATGAACCGCTAACGGCGCGCGACGGCGCCCGCCTCTATGTGATCGGGCGTTTCATACGGCGCCAACGCGTGCTCGTGGCGAGTATCGCCACGCTCCTGGTGGTTATCGTCGCGAGTTCGGCCGGAGTCGCCTGGCAGGCGCGGGTGGCGCTACGGGAAGCGCAGCGCGCGGAGCGCGAAAGCCGCAAGGCGACCGCCGTCAAGGATTTTCTGCTCGACATATTCAAGCAGAGCAGCGTGCAGAACCCGGGCGGCGTCGAGGCGAAAAAGATCACCGCGGAACAACTCCTCGACGTCGGCGCCGCGCGCATCAAGGTGCAGTTGCGCGACCAGCCAGAAGTACGCGAGGAGCTCGTCGATACCTTGGCGGAACTCAACAATGATCTGGGCCTCACGGATCGCGCGAAGGCGCTTGCGGCCGACAACCTCGCGGAATTCCAAGCGCGCTCGCACGGTCAGCCCAGCGCCGCTCTCGCCAAGCTGCACGTTCGGCTCGCCACGTCGCTGATCGATCGCGGTGAGATCGCCGCTGCCAAGGCACATCTCGACGCGGCGCTGCGCGATCTCGGCGCGGTCGGTGCTTTAGATTCGGTCGACGCGGCAGCCGTGTACTACCAGCTCGGTCGCACCACTTACAACGGTACGACTCAAGAGAAGGTGACCGGAATTGCCAATTTAAGCCGTGCCTTGCAGATTTTGCAGCGTCGCGACCCGACCAATCCGCTGCAAGGCGATGTGCTCGACTACCTGGCCCGGTACGCCAAACTCGACGAGGACGACGCCGGCGCCGAGCATTGGCTCGATGCATTGCTGGCTTTCGCGACCGCCCAGGGGTCGGAGCGCAACGCCTTCGGCATCGGCTACGCGTATTACACGCTCGGGGATTTTCAATCGATGACCGGTCGCTACGACGATGCCGAGCGCAATTTGCGCCAGGCAGTCGCGATGTTGGACCAGGCTGTGGGGCCGACACATTCCGCCGCGGCCGAAGCGCACGCGCGCCTCGGCGAGATGCTGTTTTACATGGGCCGATGGGCCGAGGCGGCGCCCATTCTGTACGAGGCGATGCACTCCCAGTTATCGACGCCGCAGGGCGTCGATGATTCTACGGAGACACGCAAGACCCTGGGTCAGTTGGAATATGCGCGCGGTCGGTGGTCCCAAGCAGAAGAGTTGCTACGGCAAAATCTCAGGCAGTTGCAGGACTCGCCGGACAGCGAACTACGCTACGGCATCAGCGCCGGCTCCCTCGCAGCCGTGCTCGCGGCCGAAGGTCAGCTCGTGGAGGCGCGCGCGCTTCACGCAAAGTCGCTGGATGTGTACGGCCGCTACCTTGGCGAGACCTCGCATGCCTATGCCCAGGTGCTGGGCCGCGGCGCAAGCCTTGCGCTAGCGGAAGGTAATCCGAAGGCTGCCACCGCTCAGTTCGAGCGTGTGCTCAAAGATTGGCCGCGCGCTCCCGGGCAGCTGCCCCCCGAATACACACGCGCGGTACTGGGTCTGGCCGCCGTCGATCTCGATCAGGGTCGGCACGAAGCCGCTGGCGAGGCGCTCGAGGCACTGCTCGAAGACATTCTGGGATCGCCCAAACCAAGCGAGTACGTAGAACTCGAGGCGCAGACCCGCCGTCTGCTCGGCGAGGCATTGCGCCGCTCCGGCAAACTCGCCGACGCCGAGACTCATCTGCGCCGCGCGGTGGAACTGCGGCTTTCTCTCGACGATCCGGATAGCCCATGGCTCGCCCAGGCTCGCATCGATCTCGCCGAATGCTTGATCCGCCGGCATCGGACGAGCGAGGCGCGAGCGCTGCTCGAGATGGCCGCCTTGGCGCAGTCCCACCAGCCCCACCTGCGCGAGTCATATCGACGCGAGCTCGACCAGGCCAGGGCCATGCTTTGAGCGCGAAACCCATCGGCTATTTGATGGAACAGACGCTCGGCAACACCACGCACTATTTGAATTTACGCCGCGCGGAAGCGATGGCCGAAGCGCCGGGCCCGCTGTGGTTACCGATTGAGTACAAGCATAGCCGTGTGCCCTGGACCCTGACCGGCAGTCGCTTGGCACGCAAGGCGTTAGTCGATGTCCTACCGCGGTTGGACGGCATTTTCATGCACACGACCACACTGGCGCTCGCATGCGTGGATTTATTCATGAAGAAATCGACCGTGCTATCCACGGACGGCACGCCGGCGAATAAACGCCACATGCGTACTGCGTATGGCATGAATGACCAAGGCAGGCTCGTCGAGGGAACCAAGCGAGCCATCTTCAAGCGGGTATACGGCACCGCCGTGGGGCTCGTCGGTTGGTCCAATTGGGCCAAACAATCCTTCGTCGATGACTACGGTTACCGTGAAGAACATGTCGCCGTCATCCCGCCAGGAGTCGACGTGGAACAATTCCTCCCCGGCGACCGCGATCACGCGTTGCCCAGAATCCTGTTCGTGGGTGGCGACTTCGAGCGCAAAGGCGGGGCGCTGCTGCTCGACGTGTTCCGACGCCGCCTGCGTGGCCGCGCGGAACTCATTCTGGTGACCCGCGACGCCGTGCAGCCGCAGCCGGGCGTCACGGTGCACCACGGCATCCGGGCCAACTCGCCGGAGTTGCGCGAGCTCTACGCGACCTCCGACCTGTTCGTGCTGCCCACGCTCGCCGACTGTTTCTCGCTGGTCCTGATGGAAGCGCTCGCGGCCGGGATGCCCGTCGTTGCATCGCGCGTCGGCGGAATTCCGGACATCGTGCTCGACGGAAAAACGGGTCATCTGCTCAACGCCGGTGACGGCGACGCGCTCGGCGATGCGATCGAGGCCCTGGTGACGGACACAAACCGCAGACATCGCATGGGCGAGCAGGGTCGCGCCGACGCACTGCGGCGTTTCGACGCCTGTGAGAATGCGCGCCGGTTGTTCGAGTTCGTGCGTTCGCGGTGCTAGCTACGTCCGCGGGGATCGGGCAGCGGATGGCGGCGGCGTTTCCGCGGGAACGTCCTGTGGATAAGTCGCTTTTCTGTGGATAAGTAAATAGCGCGAGCCGCGGCCGCCGAGCCTAGTCGCGATGGCCCCGTACGCGCCGAGGGGCAACTTTGATGTCGCACTCGATCTGCAGCTGGTCGAGCCACCGGATGTTTGGATCGTTGTGACCTCATCCGGCCAGTCGAGCAGGCTGCTCGCCGCTGCGTACCAAGCGGCGAAGGCGACCGCGTCGCGGCTCAAGTTGTCGGAGAGCTGCGGGTGTTTGCTAAACCTCACTCACAGCATTGGCTGAGGATAGGATATGCATCTATGGACAAGCTCGTAGCCATGTTTCGCATTGCAATCGCGTCGGCGGGGGCGTGCTTTCTTGCTGCCTGCACCGACTGCCCGTTTTATGAGCATGGCCAAATTGTCACACGGGAGGAAATGCCCAGAGATAGGGTCGTCAGTGTGCTCAGCGATGCCCTGAAGGCCATAAATTTCAAATCTCGAACCTGCGGTGTGAGCGGCGGCGTCAACAGGGATTGTGATTTCTTGTTCTATCAACCGGCGCCGTGGCCATTGAACGGTGTCGGCGTGGACCATGTGCAGGTCCGCCTGCACGTCGACACACTCACAGTGAGTCTTCTAGATGCCAATCGCAGCGAAACCCCGTTGGCGCGT
>Ga0116226_10005225_pt1 | contig 11582 bp, 13 predicted proteins | sample S1TSphfallax_FD_89692 | JGI IMG/M metagenome (GOLD analysis project Ga0116226, IMG submission 89692) | Host-associated microbial communities from peat moss isolated from Minnesota, USA - S1T2_Fa - Sphagnum fallax MG | ecosystem: Host-associated > Plants > Peat moss > Unclassified | place: USA... | reverse complement strand
GCACCGGTCAGTGCGCTGCTCGGCATCGGAACCGAGGATCATGCCTGGTTGTTGTCAAAATAGACGCAGCGCGTATTGAGGCGTATTGACCGGAAGTCGGCGCTGGAAACGCGCGTTGGCCTGAAGTCGCCAATCGACATTCCGCTGCATCAGGGTTAGCAAATACAAGCCGACTCTGCATAAGCAATCGCCTACCCATGGCTGCGGCCGAATGCCGGACGTCTTCCCAGCTACTCCTTGCGTTGTCGTTGTTGGTAGGCAGCAACCTTCACCTTGTTGCCGCACAAACTCATGCTGCACCAGCGTCGCGAACCTTTCTTGCTGACATCCAGAAAATGGACGGGGCATCCCTCGCATTTGCGGACGCGGCCAGCGGCCTCGCCGGTCAGCAGCATCATAGTGTCTTCGGCAAGCGGGCCGATCAGGTCGTCCGGCATCCGCGCGTCGAAGGACAGGGTCTGCGTATAACCGCCGTGGCCGTCCGCTTCCACAGCACGGTACATCGGATGAGTCCGCAGCAGCGCGTTTAGCTCGTCAAGAAACTCCGTGGAGACGCGTGATCCTGCCTCGAAGGCAAAGACTGCCGCACGGAGGCGATCACGAAACCGCCTCACGGCTATGACTGCCTTTCCGGCACGCGGGCTGCGCTCCCATGCCTGTTGCAGCTTTGTCGCGGCTTTTTCTGTCAGAAGTCCGGCATGAGCCATCCATCGCGCAATGGCTGCGGCATCCGTCAATAGCTCGATGGTTTGGCCATTCGATATCAGTTCCGTGTTCAGGAAATCCAGCGCGAGCCGGTTCCCTACGAATAGGTGATCGCCCCGCCACTCCTCGTGTATGTTGCGGCTTTCTGCCATGGTTTCCTGCCTCTCTAAGAAATCTTTTTAAAAGAATAACACCGTTATTGAATCTTTTATCGGTGTCTCGTGATCTCATTGGCAGGAGGAATTACCCATGTCCACATTCCGCAGTATCCCACCCAGTGAGGCCACTGGCCTCAACAAGCAACTCTTTGACGGCCTTCAGAGCAAGCTGGGCATAGTGCCCAACCTTGCCCAGCAGCTTGCCAACGCGCCTGCCGCGCTCAAGGCCTATCTTGGCTTCGGTGTCGCCCTAAGTGAAGGAAAATTGACCGGAAAGCAGCGTGAGCAGATCGCTGTGGCTGTCGCCAACGTAAACCATTGCGACTACTGCCTGTCTGCGCACAATGTGCTCGGTTCGTTGCAGGGCTTGACGAAGCCGGAACTCGAAGCCGCGCAGTTCGGCGAGTCGACCGACGAGAAGGACGCCGCAATTCTGCGCTTCGCTGTAAAGGTCGTGCAGCAGCGCGGTCATTTGCCTGTGGAGGAAGTGGAGACGCTTCGCGCCGCCGGGGTGAGCGACCAGGAGATCGTCGAAGTGATCGCGGCCGTCGCCGTCAACATCTTCACGAATTACTTCAACCACATCGCCGGCACCGAGATTGACTTCCCGGTGGTCCACTCCGCCGAGCTCCGCACACACTGATCCCATACCGGGGCCGCGTCGCACGGGCGCGTCTCTCTATATCTCAGCAGTCCCAACGAAAATGAGGAAACTTCCATGACCACCTACCACCACGCCACTATTCAGGGCCACAAGATCTTCTACCGCGAGGCCGGCTCACCCACCAAGCCCACCTTCGTCCTGTTGCATGGCTTCCCGTCGTCGTCGCACATGTTCCGCGACCTGATCCCGCAGCTCGCCAGCGATTTTCATGTCATTGCGCCGGACTACCTCGGCTTTGGCTACAGTGACGCGCCGAGTGCAACCGAGTTCGAGTACACGTTCGACAACGTGACCGCGCTCATCGAGGAACTTCTCTTCAGCCATCTCAAGTTGAAGAGCTTCAGCCTCTATGTGCAGGATTACGGCGCTCCCGTCGGTTTCCGCATCGCTTCGCGTCATCCGGCGGCGGTCGAGGGCGTCGTCGTACAGAACGGCAATGCGTATGTGGAAGGAATCAGCGCCGCCTTCGAGCCGCTGCAACCCTTCTGGGCCAACCGCAATGCAGAGACCGAGAAGGCGCCGCGCTCGCTGCTGACAAAGCAGACGACGATCTTCCAGTACACGCACGGAGCGAAGAACCCGGAGGCCATAAGCCCGGACAGCTACACCTTCGACCAGGCGTTGCTCGACAGGCCCGGCAATGACGCCATCCAGTTGGACCTCTTCCACAACTACACCTCGAACGTGGCGCTCTACGATGCATGGCACGAGTACTTCCGCGCGAAGCAGCCGCGCATGCTGATCGTGTGGGGGCAGAACGATCCGTTCTTCACGGTGGCGGGAGCAAAGGCATTCCTGAACGACCTGCCGAATGCGGAGTTGCACCTGATCGACGGCGGTCACTTTCTGCTGGAAGAGTACAGCGAGCTTGTCGCTGGCGAGATCATCCGCTTCCTGGGAAACGGACAGCAGACGGAGGTGACGAAATGACAACTCCTCTCAACCAATCCAGCATGAGCGACCCGCGCAACGCATCCGGTCGGCTCTCGGTCTTCCGCGCCCTCGTCTACGCCACACTGCTCGCCGGCGCTCTCGATGCGGTTCTGTCGCAATAGGGCGATTTGCTATTCTTTGCACTGACGGCGAGGAGTTGGAGAGCGATGAGGCAGACGTTGAATCCATCGGTGGCGAAGGTCTTGAAGCGCTTGCATTATCCTCTGGATGTAATTCTGCTGTGTGTTCGCTGGTATAGCGCGTATCCGTTGAGCCTTCGCCATCTGGAGGAGATGATGGCCGAGCGTGGGATTTCTGTCGATCACTCGACCGTGCACCGCTGGGCGATCAAGTTGTTGCCAGTCCTGGAGAAAGCGTTCCGGCGCCCCAACCGCAAGGGCGGGAGAAGCTGGCGGATGGACGAGACATACATCAAGGTGAAGGGCGAGTGGAAGTATCTGTACCGAGCGGTCGACAAGGCAGGCGACACCGTCGATTTTCTGCTGCGGGCGCATCGCGAAAAGGGCGCGGCACGCAGGTTCTTCGAACAGGCGATCGAGCGCAGCGGCGCACCGGAGAAGGTGACGATCGATAAAAGCGGCTCGAATGTGGCAGCTCTAGAAGCCATGAACGCCGCGCGAGAGAAGCGGATCGTGGTGCGCCAGGTCAAGTACCTGAACAATATTGTCGAGCAAGACTACCGTGCCATCAAACGTCGAACCAGACCGATGCTCGGCTTCAAGGATTTTCGCTGCGCCCGCATTCTTCTCTCCGGCATCGAACTTATGCATATGATCAGGAAAGGACAAATGAAAGACGGCAGCAAGGGACAAACCCCCGCACAGCATTTGTACTCCTTGGCAGCATAAGCCACCCGGCCATATCGGCCTTTGATCGTTCAAACATCCTTATCGCGACAGAACCGGTGCGGGGCGGGCGACGTCTCGGGCGCCCGCGTCCAAGCTTGTTTTTTGCAACAGAGCCCTCAAGGCGCCCATAGAGCGCTACATAATGATTGGCGCGGGAGGTTGCAGCATCTTATATACTCAGGTTCATGAGCCCGCACATCATTCGTAATCCCGTACCGACGCCCGAGCAGATGGCCAAGATTCTGGGGATCAGCTCAGAGCGTGTCACTGCTGTGCGGGAGATTATGGGGACGCCTCTGGCGGAAGCTGGAAGGAAAAGAGCCAAGCGGCATGTTGCACCTGTTCAGAAGCTCGCTTTCAAGAGCAAGTCTGCGAAGGTAGAGGCCAAGAGAAAAGGTGCACGTGGCAAGAACGCGGCGCATTGAGTCTGTATTTCTCAACATCCCATATGACAGCGAGTTTGAAGATCTCTACCTCGCCTATATCGTAGGTCTCACCCAGCTTGGCCTGAAGCTGAACGTGACTCTCGCCGTTCCAAACCAAGGCCGGTTGAATACCATCATCGACCTGATCGAACGATCCGACTTTTCCATCCACGACCTATCACGGATAGAGCTGTCCCATGGAGTTCCCCGCTTCAACATGCCTGTCGAGCTAGGCCTGGCTCTCTACCGATCCCGGGTTACCAAGGGAAAGCATCGCATCCACATCTTTGAAAGTAAATCCTACCGGGCACAGCGATCGACGAGCGATGTCAACGGATTGGACCCTCAGATCCATCACGGTCGCCCCAAGGACCTAATGGCAGGATTGCGAAATATCTTTCGCCAGCCCGGCGACATGACCACCGTTCCCGAGATGCTGGCAAGCTACCGTGCGGTAAAGAAAAAGCTCCCTGAGCTTCGGCGCAATGCCGGTGGTGGGTCGCTGTTTGAGGCCGCTGTGTTCGAGGACATCACGGTTGCAGCGCTCGTCGAATTTCGAAGACGCATCGAGAGTCGAGCTTGAAACTCGGAGCTGCTTTCTCGGCCAGGCTTCAACCGATCGGAGCGGTAGGCAGCTAGGTGCGCTCCCGTGAAAGCCCGGCAGAACCCTTAAGATGATAAGGCCGAAGAGCAGCTTGCCCCTCTAGCTGTAGCATTTGCGCGGTTGAGCAAAGTAGTCTGAGGTCGTTTCGGGTTTTGCCGCACAGATGCGCAGATGTATAACGCGACAACGAGCAAGACTCCCCCCTCTTGACCAGGCGTGTGATAGGCTGTCCGCGTATAACGCGGATGAGGGTGATCCCCCGGCTCCGCAAAGATCGCCCGGCGGGCAGAGAAGCCTGCTCCCGACGTGTCAGGCCATCTCGGAGTTGACCGGCGTCCAACACCATGGCTACCTTGTTCAATCCATCCTTAGCCCCAGATCATCATTGACCGCGACCGCCAGGTTCTGCACCGTGCCGAGGTAGCGTTCGGTGGTCTGGATGGAGGCGTGGCCTAGCAGCAGTTGGATCTGCTCGAGGTCGCCGCCGGCCTTGCGGCAGAGCTTGGCGCAGGTGCGGCGCAGGTCGTGGGGCGAGAGCTTGCCGAGCGAGGTTTGGCGCGCGTACTGGACCACCATCTGCCAGATGCCCTTCTCATCCTTCATATATGGTCCGGTGATCTTGCCCGCCTTCGAGATCGGCCGGAAGAGCCTGCCGCCGGGCTTGCCGCCGCGTTTATCTAAGTCGAGGTCGGCGGCGAGGATCCACTCCTCGACGCGGATCTTGACCGCTGCCGGCACTGGCACCGTGCGGCGGCGGTTGCCTTTTCCAGCCAGGTCCGGGATGACCCAGCGGCCCTCGCGCTGCTCGATCTGGTCAACGGCAAGCGAGAGCAGCTCGGCGCGGCGCAGACCGCAGCCGACCAGCAGCGCGAGCATGGCGCGGTCGCGTTTGCCCTTGAGGGTCGCGGGGTTGGGCGCGTTGAGTAGCTCGCTCGCTTGTTCCTTGAGCAGCCAGTTGCCGGCGCGCACGCCCTCCTGCTTGACGCCCGGGATGCGCTCGATCGCCGCGGCGGTGTCGGGCGCGAGCAGGTCGTTGTCGGCCATCTCGCGGGCGAGTTTGCGGACGGGGGAGAGGCGCAGGTTGATCGTCGACGGGGCAAGGCCCTGGGCGAGCAGCCAGCTGAGGTAACCGTTGGCGAGCGCTTTTGAAAAGCTGACCCGCGGCTGGTCGCGACACCAGGCGAAGAACTGCCGCAGGCCCTTCTCGTAGGCGCGCCGGGAGTGGAGCGAGGTGACGCCGTCGAGCACCAGGCCGATCAGCTTCGCTTCGAGCAGGTCTCGCGCCTCGGATGCAATGGGGAGCGGAGCGAGCGCGTCAGACATCGGGACCGCAATCCTCGAAGAGCGAGCGGGAGTGCGGCCGCCCGGTGCCCGGGTCGAAGGTGAGCGCGAGCTGCTCGGGGGCCTGCGGGTGCTGCTCGCGCCAGAGGGCGAGGAAGGCCTCCGGGTACACCGCCCGGCGAATCGCACGCAGCCGGTGGACACGCGCATGGCAGCCGCGGCAGAGGCAGACGAGCAGCGGCAGGCGCGAGACGCCGGGCCGGCGATGGTGCACGACCAGTGACGCGGGAGCCAGACAGGGTTCCGCGCAGACCCGGCAGAAGCGGCCATCGCGGCTGATTACCGCCGCCCGGTGGCCGCCATAGCAGCGCCGGTCATGCTGCTCGCGCGCGTAGCAGGCGGAGCAAAGGCCGCGGCTGGCGAGCTTGGGTGAGCCGCACCGGCACCACAGAATCACTTGCCGGCTGGCGAAGGCTCTTTGCCGCAGGCTGGGCTTCCCTGCCCTGGTTTGCCCCGGTTCGCTCATGGGCGCCCCGCTCCTTCTCAAACAGTGGCTTGCTGTAGCTTTTTGCTATTCTCTCTCGCAAACATTGTGGCATGATCCGAGGTAGCTGCTGCTGCGCCTCCCCTCGGAGGCCCGGGACGGCGGGAGGGATCGCTTCCCTGCCCCGATCTGCCCGGTTGCGGGTTCTTGAGGCCTGGCACTGCGCCAAATGGCCTGCGCCAAAGAAATCCAAACGTTTTACGCCAAAGAATCCAAAAAACAGCAATGGAGCGATCTTAGCACGGAATCCCCCCTCATAAGATGCATTATCGGGGGTCATTGTAGGTGGTTTTTGCGCTTCCTGCACAGGTGCAAAGAGCGATAATTGGCAGACCGGCCAGCTATCCCCTACCCTCAAATTGGCCGGTACGCGGTGCTCTCGATCACACCCGGCCGGCTTTGCATCCTTAATAGAGAGGAGCCCCGCCATGGCCAAGACCCACTCCTGGGCCCCGCGCGCGACCGAGATCCTGTCCCGCGTCCAGGCCTCCACCCGCCAGAGCTGGCGCCGGCCGGACATCGAGCGGCTCTTCGAGGTCCGGCGCGCCACCGCCCAGACCCTCATGAAGCTCATCGGCGGCCTGCATCTGGTCGGCGCGACCCATCTCGTCGACCGCTCCTCGCTCCTCGGTTTCCTCGAAGAGGTCCTCGAGGCGCCGACGGTCGGCGACGGCGTCGCCCGCCGCTGGCTCGCCGCCGAACCTGCGCCGGACGGCCGCGGCCTCCGTCAGCTCCACACCGCTTTGCCCGCCGATCTCCACTCGATCATGGCCCGCCACCTGCCACCGGCCATCCAATTCGAGCCCGGCTCGCTCGTCATCACCGGCGCGGACTCGACCGAGATCCTCGAACACCTCGTCTTGCTCGCCCAAGCCCTTCAGAACGACCTCGCGACCATCCAGACCATGCTCGACCCGCCTCCGCAGGCACCCTCGGTCGAGCAGGACGAACTCCGCGCCATGTTCGCCCGCCTCCGCCAAGACGAACTCGCCTGGCACCTCGCACACTAGCAAACCTGAGGCCGGAGGCCGCAAAGCAGCAATGGTTGTAGCCGCCGTTCGCGCGGAAGGGCTACTAGCACAGAAGATATAACATGAGCTGCTCCATACCTCTGATAATCTGCGAAAGTTCCTTAGCGGAATCGGCTACCGGTCAGACCCGGCTAAACCTGACCAAGAACTCGGAGCAGAGAGATGACGCGCAAAACAGAATGGATGGCCGCCATCCTTTGGATGGCCACTGTTTTGGTAGGCAGCATGGGCGCAAGCTCGTCCGCGTTGGCTCCATCACAGCATAGCGCGACACAGTCTCAATCCAAGCAGACCCGGCCCTCTGAGGTTTTCCCCGCGAAGGGCCGCTTGACTGTCCTAGCGCCCAGCCAAGTCTTTCGCTTCGGCGAAGAGAGCGCGATACCGATCAAATTGCAGGGGCCGGCGGTGTTGACTCTTTCCATTAGTCAACTGCAGCAAATGCGCGGCGGGTTCGGAGACAAAGAGGCGTCGGTGCAGCATCGGACAGACGGCACCACCTACGTCAACGTTGTCCCTCTTGGCATTGGCAAGATGCGTTTATTTTTTACGATCCTTTTCGTGGACGGTGGGGAGGATTTTGCGGAGTTGAATATTGAGGTCCTGCCGCCTATCAAGCCACCTGTGGGACTGGATTTGGAGTCTAGCGTCTGGATGGATTTGACTGAGTTGGGCCGCAAGAAAACACTTTGGACCCAGGCCCGCTATGAGGTCAACGGGACACCCGTCTCTGTTGCCGTCCCCCCGAATGCGGCCGAATACAAAGTCGTCATGCCTCCGGGCGATCCGGTGATAAAGTTCGATTCCCAGACCCGTACGATGGAAGCCCTTCGCCAAGGACACGCCATCATCGAGACTAATTACGGCGGCTTGCGCCGCGCTACCTGCGTTACGGTGGCTGAAGCCGTAAGATTCAATAGCAGCGGTTGCCTGGATTTGGCGCTGGGGCTTTCGGGAGGCGTCTCCCAGGAGCAGCGACCGACCGAGCCGAGCCGAATCAGCGCCAGCTTTCGCGCCGATGACCGCGTGGACATTTTGCCCCTTGGCCACACGATCAACGTGGCGGAAGAAAGCGAAATCGCACTGCTGCTTCATGGGCCCCCAGTAGCAAAGATCGAAAGTTATCAGCGGAAATGCTCAGACGCAGGGAAACCATGCAGCACCCAGGTGGGCGGCTCGAATCAGGTGCTTAGCCTCCGGCGGGAATCTGACGGTCGGACGTCGGTCACCGTCTTGCCGATGGCGCTCGGAAGCCTGGAGTTTACCCTGTCGGTCCAATTCACCGACGGCGGCATCGCGATCAAGGCGATCCGCGCCGACGTTGTGATAGGAACACGCAAACCCGACTCGATCAACAGCTCTTGTGACAAGAACCGTCCGGACCTTCGTCTGCCTGTTCGCCTGGTCTTGCATGACCCTGCGCATCCGGAATGGGCGGACCCGACGTCAGACGGAATCGGGTACCTCCAGCCGTCCGCCTGCTACGACAAGCCTCGCATTTACATCTACTTGCCGGACAACTCGGTAACGTACAAGCTCAAGACGGAAAGTCCGGACCCTGTGATTAGTCTTGACCCTTCGAATGGAACTGCAACGCCGCTTCGCCCAGGGCAAGTCCTAGTGGAAGAGAAGTTCAGAGGACTCATGCGCGAGGTCTGTGTGGTGGTTGCAGCGGCGGCAAACTACCAGGACGGCGACTTCTCAAACTGCCGCAGCCTGCGTTCCAAACAGACAGACGAGTTAACAACGGATTTCGCCTGGCCACTGCCCCCGGTTCCCAAGGTAAATGGGGCTGGGCCGGAGACGCCGGCGGGGTTGCGCTATCGAGCCACAGCGATGGGGGTTCTCGCGCGTAATGTCAAAGATGCCTTCAATGCTGACTCTCGCGTGGAAATCCCGCTGGAAGGAGTATCCCTGCTTCTCGGCGTACCAACGAAGCTGCCCATTCGGCTTAAGGAACCGGCTTTAATTCCGGTCAATGTTCATCAGGACTTGCTGCGTTTTACGGGCGGCCACGATCCCCGGTTTATGGGTCAAAAGGACCCCCTGCATTATGACCAATTGGACGTGGTTCAAGCCGAATACTCGGCGGACCGAAGCCCCTATCTGACCGTGACCGCGCTACGACCCGGCTCGGCGAAGTTTCGCTTCGTCTTCCTTTTCGCCGATGGGGGGGTCGCCACCAAGACACTCGAAGTTCCCGTCGTCCTACCGGCCCAGCCGCCACAGCTGTTTAATAGCACAGATTGGCTGGCCATCTCAGACGGGAGCAATGTGACCACGCTCCATCTCTTCGTAGACGGGGGGCCGCATATGCGAACGCTCTACCCGCGGGCAGTTTTCGCGAAGGGAGAATCGCCCATCGTTCTGGGACCACAGGACGTAACTTTTGCGGTCAAGACAGCAGGAGCAGCACCAGTGATTCAGCTCGACGAGTCCACTGGAAACCTCACGGCGCTTCGCGCTGGACATGCTCTAATCCAAACCGGCTTTGCCGGGGCTAAGTTGGATACCTGCGTCGTAGTGATGGCGAATGCCACCGAGGGCGCCACGTCCAACTGTGAGGAACTCCGTAGCTCGCGGCCTACTGCCACACCTGTTGAGTCTTCGGCGAAGATGTAGCATGATATATACCAGAGGTGAGCCAATGGCCCAGCTTGAAAAAGCCAAAGTCTTCATGAGCGGGAGAAGTCAGGCCGTGCGTATCCCCGCGCACTTCCGCTTTACCAGCAATGAGGTTTATATTCGCCGCGACCCGAAGAACGGCGACGTCATCCTCTCCCAAAGCCCCGGCAGCTTGGAGGAGATTCTTGCAGCGCTCCACAAGCTGGAGATTCCGGATGATTTTCTCTCCCCTGCAGAACGCGCCCACGCTCAGGAGCAACCACAGGTAAGAATCGAGCTGTGATCTCTCGATACATGCTCGACACCAACATGGTCAGCTATATCGTCAAGGGCCGCTCCCGCGCGGCAAGTGCTCGATTGCTGGGCCTCCGCGACGAGGAGATCGCCACCCTCTCCGCGATCACCGTAGCGGAGATTCGTTACGGTCTGGCGCGGCGACCAGAGGCTACGGCTCTCAAAGCCCTTATGGATGGCTTTCTCGCCAGCGTGCAGGTGCTCGCATGGGGCCGCGACGAGGCCGAAACCTATGGGCACGTTAGGGCCAAACTGGAGAAGACCGGCCTGAGTCTCGGCAATATGGACATGATGATTGCCGCCCATGCCATCGTCGCCGGAGCCACGCTCGTGACGAACGATAAAACTTTCGCCCAGGTCGACGAGCTGACCGCCTCCGTCAATTGGGCGACCGACCTCTAAGCTCAGGTAACCTCATGTGTGGACGCTATTATCGACGTTCGGACAAGCAGCGGCTCGCTGAATGTTTTGCCGCGAATCCCGCGCCTGACCTTACCGATCTTGTGCCCGATTACAACGTTGCGCCGACCACATTTCAACCAGTGATTCGCAACAGCCGCGATGGAGCTGTGCGTGAACTGCTGCTGATGCGCTGGGGCCTGGTTCCCTTCTTTGCCAAATCCCCAGCTGACTTCAAAGGTTTTTCTACCTTCAATGCCAAGGCCGAGACCGTCACCACCCAAGCTACCTGGCGCGAACCGTTCAAACGTGGCCGTCGCTGCCTCGTTCCCGCCGATGGATATTATGAATGGTTGGCGCTTGGTCCGAAGGAGAAGCAGCCTTATGCCTTCACTGTCGGCGAGGACAGCACCTTCGCCTTTGCCGGCCTCTGGGATGCATGGCACGACAAGAAGACCGACCAATGGCTCCAGAGCTTTGCCATTCTCACCACCTCGTCTAACGAATTGACCCGGGCCGTCCATCCCAGAATGCCAGTTATCCTGCACGAGCGTGACTACGATGAGTGGCTCCTGCGCGATGATGGACCGCCGCCCATGCACTTGCTCCAGTCATTCCCGGCTGCCGAAATGCGTGTCCGCCCGGTTTCCCGCGATGTCGGCAATGTAAAGAACAATCATCCCGAACTGCTCAATATCAAATAATCCGCAGCACTCCGACGCAGCCATCCCGAATTAGCCCTTAAAGCTCTCAAACCGGCTCTGTTGCAAAGTTTTTGTGGGCGGCGTGAGAATGGGCTGACGGGGGCTGGTCATGTCGGATTTCAAGTGGCGTCATTTCGAAGGTGAGATCATCCTCTGGGCCGTGCGCTGGTATTGCCGGTACGGGATCAGCTATCGCGATCTCGAACAGAGGATGGGCGAGCGTGGTGTGCCCGTCGATCACTCCACGATCTACCGTTGGGTCCAGAAGTTCGCGCCGGAGATCGAAAAGCGGCTGCGTTGGCAGTGGCGGCGCCCGCGATCAACGAGTTGGCGGGTCGATGAGACCTAT
>Ga0116226_10005224_pt1 | contig 11585 bp, 10 predicted proteins | sample S1TSphfallax_FD_89692 | JGI IMG/M metagenome (GOLD analysis project Ga0116226, IMG submission 89692) | Host-associated microbial communities from peat moss isolated from Minnesota, USA - S1T2_Fa - Sphagnum fallax MG | ecosystem: Host-associated > Plants > Peat moss > Unclassified | place: USA... | reverse complement strand
TCAACCTGGTCACCACGATCTTGAAGGTTCGGGCGCCGGGTATGAGCTACATGCGCATGCCGATTTTCTGCTGGACCGCGCTCGCCTCGAACCTTCTCATCGTCGCGGCCTTCCCGATTCTCACCGCCACCTTCGGCATGCTGCTGCTCGACCGCTACGTCGGCATGCATTTCTTCACCAATGATGGCGGCGGCAACCCCATGCTGTATTTCAATCTGATCTGGGCCTGGGGACATCCGGAGGTGTACATCCTCATCCTGCCCGCCTTCGGCGTGTTCTCGGAGGTGATCGGTACGTTCGCGGGCAAGGCCGTCTTCGGTTATCGGTCCATGGTGATGGCGACGATGGCCATCTGCATCCTGTCGTTCATGGTCTGGTTGCATCATTTCTTCACCATGGGCGCGGGCGCTGACGTGAATGCCTTCTTCGGCATCATGACCATGATCATCGCGGTGCCCACGGGGGTGAAAATCTTCAACTGGTTGTTCACGCTGTATCGCGGGCGGATTCGCTACGAGGTGCCTGTGCTATGGGCGTTGGGTTTCATGGTCACTTTCACCATCGGCGGGCTCACGGGTGTGTTGCTGGCGGTGCCGCCGGCCGACTTCGTGTTGCACAACAGCCTGTTCCTGGTCGCGCACTTTCATAACGTCATCATCGGTGGTGTGTTGTTCGGTGGCATGGCGGGCTACAACTATTGGTTTCCGAAGGCCTTCGGGTTCACGCTCGACCGGCGCTTGGGGCTGGTGAGCTTCTGGTGCTGGTTGATCGGGTTCTATCTGGCGTTCATGCCGCTGTACGCGCTCGGGCTCTTGGGGATGACGCGGCGGATGCAGCACTACTCGAACACGAGCTGGCAGCCCTACCTCATCGTGGCCGAGGTGGGTGCGCTGGTGATTTTGTGCGGCATCATCGCGACCCTCGCGCAGTTGGTGGTGAGCATCCGCCGCCGCGACCGCTGCCGCGATCTGACCGGTGATCCGTGGAATGGGCGAACCCTGGAGTGGTCCACGGCCTCGCCGCCGCCCTCCTATAATTTTGCGGTGTTGCCCGAAGTGGACGCGTTGGATGCGTTCTGGCGCGCGAAGCAGCGTGGCGCCATCGGTCCGCCGGCGCGCTGCGAGGCGATCGAAGTGCCCATGAACAGTCCAAACGGCTTCGTCACGGCGTTCTTCGCGGTGGTCACCGGTTTCGCGCTGATCTGGCATATCACGTGGATGGCGGCGTTGGGGCTCGGCTGTGCGCTCGTGACGCTGTTGGTATTCGGCTGGTGGGAACGCACCGAATCCATCATCAGCGGCGAGCAACTCGAGTCCGACGAACGCGCTCGTCCCGGCCGGACGGGTTTCGCGTGATGAGTCAGACGGCACAGGCCTCGGCCGACGCGCCGGCCGTTCCGGGGGTGGTCGCTCGCGCCGGCGGTGACGGTCCCGCCCCGGTGCGGGTGGTCGTGGCCTATGGTTTTTGGATTTTTCTGCTGAGCGACATCATCATGTTCGCGGCGTTGTTCGCCACCTATGCGGTGCTCAACGGACAGACGGCGGGAGGCCCCACCGCTCGTCAGCTGTTCGATATTCGCAATGTCGCGGTCGAAACGGTGTGTCTGCTGTTCTCGAGCTATACCTGCGGCTTGGCCCAGCTGTTCATCGCGCGGCGGCGCCTGCCGCTGTTCTATGCGTTCTTCGGCATGACCTTCGTGTTGGGTGCGCTGTTCTTGGGGCTCGAGATCCACGAATTCAGCGGCATGGTGGCGCGCGGTGCCGGGCCCTCGCGCAGCGCATTCCTGTCGTCGTTCTTCGCGCTGGTGGGCTTGCATGGCACGCACGTCACGATTGGCCTGCTCTGGTTGGTGTTCACCGTTTTACAGGTCGCCGCCAAGGGTCCGCGACCCTATGTGCTGCGCCGCTTGCATTGCTTCGGCTTGTTCTGGCATGCGCTCGACATCATTTGGGTGGCCGTCATGTCGCTGGTTTACTTGATGGGAGTGCGGGTATGAGCGAGTCTGAGTCTGGGGATGAGGATGCCGGCAGCGTGCTCGCCTACACCGCGGGCTTGGGCTTGGCGCTCGCGCTCACCGCGGCGTCCTTCATCGTGTCACAGACGCATCTGTTATGGGCGCCCGGTCTGGCGGCGGGACTTGCCGTTCTCGCCATCGCTCAGATGGGGGTGCACCTGGTGTTCTTCCTGCACATCGGCAGTGGCCCCGACAATACCAACACGGTGCTCGCCCTCGCGTTCGGAGTGTTGATCGTGACTCTGGTGGTGAGCGGGTCGCTGTGGATCATGGCCAACCTCAACGGCAATATGATGCCGGAGGCGGCAATGCAGGAGATGCAGAAGTCATAGTGGTTCGAGATATTGAATGTAACAATCTGTAAATCATAGCGTTATACGCTTATGTTATCTTCGATTTTAGCGGCTTCGACGTCGCATTAACTTGCATAAGTCGATGATTCGGCGGACTATTGCCGCCTTGTCATCCGTCGAACGATGGATCGTTGGACGCCGCGTGTGAAGATAACACCCAGCCATCAGACGCTGATCCTTGCCAATGAGCGCGGTTCTGCCGGTACTTCCGCGGTGGACGGGCTCGCATTGCCGGGAGCGGGCCCCACGTCGAGCGCCGCCGCGGGCGTGGATCTGGGTGTCGGCGACTCGGTACTGAAGCGCGTCACGATCGTGACGTCCCATCCCGATTCGACGATGGTGTATCTTCAGGCGGATTACGCCGCTGACGACAGCGTCGTCGCCACCATCCCCGCGGTCGCGCCAGCCAGCTTGATCCCGCGATCGGTGGGCGGATCGGCCGCGAGAGCCGCGCAGGCTGCCGCGCTGCCGAGTACGACCACCGGCCTCAAGAGCCACGCGGCCCGGGGAATCGATCTCTATGCGAGCACCCAGAATATTCTGACCGATACCCTGTCGAGCGCTGGAGCATACCCCTTCCACATCGATGTGCACGCTTAGGAGAACGACGGACTCGCCGATCCATCGTGGCCGAGCTTGGCGGCGGCGAAACGCTGCGCGAGGGCCGTCAGTAACGTCGAGCGCAGCGCGTCGCGATGCACCGGATCCGGCGTCGCGGCGGATAATTGCAGGGTGACGGACGACGGTTCGACCTTGGTCACGAAGCAGCCGGCCGAGTTCTTTTCCCCGAGCGTTTCGCCGGCCACGGTCAACGCCAATTGGCGGGCCGCCTCCCAATCCGCATCACGGCCGAGCTGAATGTTGATGGCGATGGGCGCCGCCGTCACGTTGGTGTTGAGGTTCAGCAGCACCTGGCTCGCGGCGAGGCTGTTCGGCACGACGATGGCGTGACCGTTCGCGGCCCGCAGCGTGGTGTAACCCAGCGAGATCATCTCCACGACGCCGATCTCGGTGCCGGTGGGTGCCGCCACTTGCAAGGTGTCTCCGAGACGAAAAGGTCGATAGATCGTGAGCGAGACGCCCGCCACCAAGTTGCCGAGCGTGCTCTGGGCGGCGAGGCCGATCACCACGGACGCGACGCTGGCACCGGCCAACAAAGCCGTCCCCATTGAACGCAGCATCGGAATGAGATGCGCATAGAGGATCAGCATGACGACCCAGATCAGCGCCGTTGCCACTTGCTGCAGAAAACTAATCGTGGTGCGGTCGATACTGCCCTTGCGGGTCATCGCGGCGTGGACCGCGGCCCGCAGCACCCGCGACAGGATCAGTGCAATCGCGATGAACATCACGAGGTAGGCGACCGCGCCGATGAAGCTATCAGGGCTCAGGTACTTGAACAGATCGTGCTCGCCAACCATCAACTCGTTCATCGTCAGTCGTTCCCCGCACGCCGGCCGCCGGCAAAAGCCCGATTATCTCGCCGGCGCAGAGCAGGTCGGGAGGCGCTTTTTTCGCGATTGCCTGTAGGATACTGACCCATAATCATTACGCACCTCCTCATGCCCAATCGCTATGAGACCGGCGCCGCCATCTGAGCTAATTTAAGCGGCCGACTATCAGAAGGACCGGTCATGGCCGACATCGCACACGCTGAACCCGGCAATGCCGCCAAGCGCGCCCTGCCCGCACCCATTTCCCCGTGGGCCCAACTGCTGCGTCAAGAAGACTGGTGGTCGATCTGGATCGGTCTCGGACTGTGCGCCATGGCCGCCCTGCTGTTTGCCAATGGTGGCAGCTTGAAGTGGCTGGCGGTGGCGCCACAAAAATGGAGCCAGCCCACCGAGGTACTGGCGCAATTCGCCAGCAACGGTTCGCGTTACGCGGCGCTGTTCTTCTTGTGGGCGGTGCTGTTCGGGCTGGGACTGTCCGCGCTCGGCATACGGTTGCTCAAATTTCTACCGGGCTTCGCGCTGCTTTTCGTGACGACGGGCCTCTTGTATTTCCTCGGCTCCTGGAGCCAGGCGTCGCATTACAATCTCGAACCGCCGTTGGTCGCGCTGGCCCTGGGGTTGGCGGTCGCGAACAGCATGGGCACGCCGGCTTGGTGGTTGCCCGCGTTGCGGGTCGAGTTCTACATCAAGACCGGCATCGTGCTGTTGGGTGCCGGCTTGCCGCTGACGCTGATCGGCTGGGCGGGCCCGGTGGCGATCGGTCAGGCGGCAATCGTGTCGCTGGTCACCTTCGGAACGATTTTCATGGCCGCTCACCGCTTGGGGCTCGATCCGCGGCTCGCCGCGACGCTCGGTACCGGCGGCGCGGTCTGCGGTGTCTCGGGTGCGATCGCGATCGGCGGTGCCGTGGGGGCAAAGAAGCAAGACGTGTCGATCGCCATCTCCTTGGTGGTGGGCTGGGCCATCGTCATGATCTTCGTTCTGCCGCTGGCCGCGCGCTCGTTGCATCTCGCCACCGGCGTGGCCGGCGCCTGGATCGGTACGTCGGAATTTGCCGATGCGGCGGGCCTTGCCGCCGCGCAAAGCTATGGCGGATATGCCGGCCAAGTGCCCGGAATCGCCGGCACCGCCGATGCGGCGGTGACCGCGTTCACGCTGATGAAGGTGATCGGCCGCGATGTCTGGATCGGCGTGTGGGCATTCGTGCTGGCGCTGATCGCCACGACCTTCTGGAAACCCACCGGCATCGAACGGCGCGCTGGAGTTGGCGAGATTTGGGCCCGGTTTCCAAAATTCGTGCTGGGGTTTCTGGCGGCTTCGGCGCTCATCACCCTGTTCAGCCGGGGCGTGGACTATGCGACCTACAAGCACGACCTGATACCCGGTCTGGTCGCACCGCTACAGGCATTGCGCACCTGGGCATTCACGTTCGCGTTTTTGTCGATTGGACTCACCACGCGGTTCCGGGAATTCGCCGCGGTGGGCGCGCGACCGTTCTATGCGTTCACGCTCGGGGTGATCGTGAACGTCGCGGTGGGGTATGTGTTGTCGACCAGCGTGTTCGGTGATTTTTGGAGCCACTTGTAGGCCATGAGACGAATGAGACCATGACAACCGCGCGTAGCTGCTCGAGTTGCGGCCATTTTCACAACGAGCCCGCCGCCGTCGAAGCGGCTTTCGCGGGCTTGTCGAGTCTGAGTTCGGCCTATGCGGCGGTACGCGCCAGCGACGGACTATGCCGCCTGCATGAGCGCTACATTACCGCGGACAGCCTCTGCTTGGGCTATGCGCCGCGCGGCGCGACTTCCACCAGACAGTCGTAGAAAATCGGCGCTTCGCCCATATCGGTGAGCGTATCGCTGTTGGTCAGTTCGTTGGCGTTCTTGCCGTCGCGGGTGAGCTTGCGCCACCACACCGACAAGGCCACCACCAACCCGGGTCGGGCACGGTCGGTGACGCGGGCGCGCAATTCGAGGCTGCCACGGTCGTTGAACACCCGCACATAGCTGCCCTCCTCGATGCCGCGCCGGGCGGCATCGGTCGGGTGAATGTCGAGCCAGGGCTCACCTTCGACGGCACGCAGGCTTTCGACGTTGACGAAGCTGCTATTGAGAAAGTGTCGGGCCGGCGGCGAAATCATCGCGAGCGGATAGCGGCGTGCGAGCTCGCCACGGGTATCTTCGAGCGGCGCCACATAGTCAGGCAGCGCATCGAGTCCCATCGTGATCGCGCGTTCGGATAGAAACTCGACCTTGCCCGATGGCGTATCGAAGCCGCCCTCCGCGAAGCGCGCCACCTCCTTGGGTGGTCCAATGCGCTTCCATCCTTGGGCAAGCACCGCATCCCAGTCCCAGTCATTCGCGACCGCGGCCGCCGCGAGGGTTGAATCCGAATCGGCGAAGCAGGGATCGGTGAACCCCATCGTCTTGGCCAGCAGGCGAAAGATCTCGGTATTGGGCTTGGCCTCGCCGAGCGGCGCGATCGCCGGATTGTTGGCCATCAAGTAATAGTGACCATACGGCGCGACGACATCCAGATGTTCGAGCTGGGTGGTGGCCGGCAGCAAGATGTCCGCATAATCCGCCGTGTCGGTCTGGAAGTGTTCCAGCACGACCGTGAATAGATCCTCCCGCTCGAAGCCCCGCACGACCCGGGTGGAATCCGGGGCCACCGCCACCGGATTCGCGTTGTAGACGATGACGGCCTTCACCGGCGCGGTTTCATCGAGCAACGCATGACCGATGGTCGACATGTTGATGGTGCGCGGGCTCCGTGCACCCAGAAGATCCGGCCGGGTCAGGGCCGCGTCGTCGATCCTGAAGTTTCCGCCGGTGGACAACAGCAGGCCGCCCGCCGGATGCCGATAGGCACCCACCAGCGCGGGAAGACAGGCGATGTTGCGGGTCGCCATCCCACCGCCGCGCACGCGCTGCATGCCGTAGTTCGCGCGGATGAGCGCCGGCTTCATAGTTCCGTACACGCGCGCCAGTTCTTCGATCTCTGCGGCCGTGATGCCGCAAATCGCCGCCACTCGATGAGGATCATAGTCAGCCACGCGGCCGCACAGTGCTTGGAAACCCAACGTATGCCGATCGATGTAATCGTGGTCGATCAAATCATCGCGGATCAGCACGTGCATGAGTCCCAATGCCAGCGCCGCATCGGTGCCCGGCAGCGGTGCGATGTGCAGCTGGCATTTCTCGGCGGTCAGCGACCGGTAAGGATCGATGGCGACGAGCAGCGCGCCGCGGCGCTTCGCGTTTTGGGCACGCGCCCAGAAGTGCACGCTCGAGGTGATCGCATTGCATCCCCAAAACACGATGAGCTTGGCCTCCTCGGTCAGCTCCATGTCCATGCCGATGCGCGATCCCAACGTCAGTTCATGTCCCGCCGACCCGGCAGAGGCGCAGATCGTCCGGCCGAGCAAGCTCGCTCCGAGGCGATGAAAGAAACGCTGCGCCATGGACTCGCCCTGGACCAAACCCATCGTCCCCGCGTAGCTATAGGGCAGGATCTGCTCCGGATCCTCCGCCGCGATCGGGCGCAGCCGCTCGCCGATCAGTGACAGTGCGCGATCCCAGCTGATGCGCTCGAAACGGCCTTCGCCCTTGCGGCCCACCCGACGCATCGGGTGGAGCAGTCGATTCGGGTGATACGTGCGTTCGGTATACCGAGCCACCTTGGTACAGAGCACACCGGCGGTGGGCGCATGGGCGGCCGAGCCGGTGACCTTCAACGCGCGCCCCGCCTTGACGTGTACTTCCAACGCGCAGGTATCCGGACAATCGTGCGGACAGGCCGCTTTGACGATGCGAACCCCGGATTCTTCGAGTGCCGCACTCACGCGACGGCGTGTCCGTTCGCAGCGTACCCGGTCTCGAGGATCCGGTTCATGAACGCCTCGCATTGAGCCAATTGCTCGAGCGCCACGTACTCGTTGGGCCGATGCGCCTCGGCGATGTCGCCCGGCCCACAGATCACCGTGGGCACGCCCATCTTCTGAAACAAGCCCGCCTCAGTGCCGTAGGACACCTTCCCGACGCTCGGGTTTTTCGACAATTGCATGGCCCATTGCACGATGGCATCGGTCTCGGCGGCGGCGAGCCCCACGGTCTGACTGGCCCACACGAGATCGATGCCCGACTGCGGATCGATGGCGCGCATCTCCTGCGCCAGCGTCTCGGCATAGGCGCGGATTTCCTGATAGAGCGCGTCGGGCGAGGCCTGCGGCAGCGTGCGCATGTCGAATTGAAAATCGCATTCCTTCGGGATCACGTTGGCGGCGATACCGCCGCGGATGAGACCGGTGGACAGCGTCGAATAGGGCACGGTGAAACCGTAATCGCGTTGCTCCAGTTGCGCCAGCCGATCCGCGATCTGCCGGATGTAGACGATCAACCGGGCAGCGTACTCGATCGCGTTGACGCCATGGGTGACATAGCTCGAATGCGCCTCGCGACCCTGCACGGAGCAGCGAAATCGATGGGTACCCTTGTGAGCGATGATGGGCTGCATCGACGTGGGCTCACCCACCACACAGCCGGCCGGACGAATACCATTCTCCTCCAGGTCGCGAATCAATCCGCGCACCCCGAGACAGCCGACCTCTTCGTCGTAGCTCAAGGCATAGTGCAGCGGTGCGTCGAGCCGGCGGCTGTTGAGGGCCGCCACGAACTGTGGCGCCTGACTCAAGATGACGCCGATGAACCCTTTCATGTCGGCCGAGCCGCGCGCGAACAGCTTGCCGCCGATTTCGGTCGCCACGAACGGGTCGGTATCCCAGTGTTGGCCGTCCACCGGCACCACATCGGTATGACCGGACAGAATCAATCCGGGCTTGGGGGAATCCCCCAGCGTGGCGAACAAGTTGGCCTTCTTACCGCTGGCATCGTGGGTCAGCCGCGTCTTCGCGCCGTGCGAATGCAGATAGTCCCGCACCCACTCGATCAGGCCGAGATTCGAATCCCGCGAGACGGTGTTGAAGGCGATCAACCGGTCGATCATGGCCCGAGCGGCTGGACTTGGAGTTGCACCTGGCGCGGCGGACTGGAAAGCTGCGTTCATGACGATGGCCTGACTTGAGTCGCTGACATGGAATCGAACGGTGTCCCCTACTCTACCCCATCGCGGCCGGCTGGGGTAAGCCGGCCGCGCCCAGCCGGCTGCACCCAGCCGGCAGTACCCAGCCGGCAGTCCTTAGCCGACCTGACGGATCAACTCAGCGTCGTCCACCTCGGTTGAATTGACGCGCGGCGAAACGGCGTGCGTCAGCATCCAATCCGAGCGATAGGTGCCGAGTGCCGCGAGAGCGGCACCGGTGGGTCCCTGTAACCAGGTAGCATAGTCCCGGCGCCGTAGGATCGCCGGCATTCCGGGTACGGGTCCGGAGAGCTCGGACAGTAACTCGTTCGCGGGAACCGTGATCAGGGCGCAGCTTTCGATCACGTCATCCTCCTCGCTCACCCAGCGATCCCACACCGCCGCCACACCGAACACGCTGCGATTGCGCAGCTGAACGAAGAACGGTTGCCGATAATTGTCAGCCGTGAGGTGCCATACATAAAAGCCAGCCATCGGTAGGATGCAGCGCCGACCCGCCGCCCACGCATCGGCAGAGGCCTCCGATTGCGGCACCCGCCCCATGCGCACGCTGGCGACCTGCCAGGCGGCGGCATCGCCTTCGACCCAGGCGGGAATCAGACCCCAGCGCAGCATCACCGCTTCCGAGGACTGCGCATAGTCGCGGATCGCCGGCACGTTCTGGGTCAGCGCGACATTGTACCGGGGCGTATAGCGCCACCAAGCAACGCTCGGGAGGAATTCACGCTCGGCGACGAGTTGCTCCGGTATGACGTAACGTTGGCACATGTCTCATCAAGAATACGATCGACCGTGGGTCGAGACCGTGATCGATCACCGCGTTCGAACGATTATTGTCATGCCGCCGAGCAGAACCGTGACCCCGGCGAATTCAAGCGGCGACGCCGCGCTGTGACCGGCTGGCCTCGGTCGCCTCCGAACCCATGACCGCGGCGAGATCCTTGAGCAAGCCGGCGAGTTCGCCACTCATGACCGCAAAATCGATGTCGAAGCGTTCGGCCGCATCGACGTCGGTGCGCTCCTCGCCTTGAATCTCGTCCTTACCGAGTTCCAGGAAATCCAAGCGCTTGACCTGAAGCTTGTCGGTGAGCACGAACGACACCCGGTCGCACCACGTGAGGCCCAATCGCGTGGGATATTTTCCGGTGTTGAGGTAGGCGCGAATCTCCTTCCCATCGAGCGGGTGGCGCGTATAACGAATGATGGTCTTGGACTTGTCGGCGGTCTGCAATTCCAGATCATCGTCGATGGAGAAGCGCGCCGGAGCCTCACCCCGCAACAGCCAAGCACTCATCGCCGCGTGCGCAGAGCGTTCGGTCTCGATTACGCGGGGGGCAAAACTGCCCAGCGTGTCGCCCAACGTCTCGACCAGCGCCTCGGCCCGCGGCACGCTCGCCGCGTCGATGGCAAACCAACCGCCTGTCGGGTCGATCCAGGCGCGCGTCACGCGTCGGCGCGTCAGCGCCCGCGCCCGTAGCTCGTCCGCCACGCGCATGCGCAAGTCACGCATTTGTTTGCGGCCGACGGGAAATCCCTGTTCCTGCGCCTGGATCTCGGCCCGCTCTTGCGCAACTTGGCGAACGATGGAACCGGGCAGCAGCTTCTCATCGGTACCGAGCGCAATCAGGTGCTGACCGCCGACAGTGTGCAGCAGCCGTCCGCCCGGGGTCACCGGCACCCAGCCTCGGCTCGACATGTCGAAGGGTCCACAGGGCCGCAGCGTATGCGCCGCCAGCGCGGTCTCGAACTCGGCGGGTGCCATCGTCCAATCAGCGGGCAAACGAAAGAAGACGAGATTCTTGAACATGCCGTCCGCGACTCCAGAGGGGGCGCGTACTTGAACACAACCCGGGCGTCCGCCGCAATAGTCGGCGACAGGCCCCGGCCATCGCGGGCCTCAACGCTGCGCGAGCCGCAGAGCGAGGCGCGGGAACACTTTGCGGGCGTTGCCCTCGAAGATCTTGTAACGATCCTCGTCGCTGAGCGGCAGCGCATCGAGATAGCGCTTGGTGTCATCGAAATAGAATCCGGTCTCGGGATCGATGCCGCGCACCGCGCCCACCATCTCGGAGCCGAACAGAATATTATCCGCGGGAATCACCTTGAGCAGCAACTCGATGCCGGGCAGATGATACACACAGGTGTCGAAGAACACGTTCTTGAGCAGGTACTCGCCGAGCAGCGGCCGTTTCAGATCCTGCGCGAGGCCCCGGTAGCGTCCCCAGTGGTACGGCACCGCGCCGCCGCCATGCGGAATGATGAAGCGTAACGTCGGAAAATCCTTGAACAGATCGCTGGTCAAGAACTGCATGAACGCGGTGGTGTCCGCGTTGATGTAGTGCGCGCCGGTGGCGTGAAAGTTCGGGTTGCACGAGGAGCTGACGTGAACCATGGCCGGCACATCGAGTTCGACCATTTTCTCGTAGAACGGATACCAGTAGCGGTCGGTGAGCGGCGGCGCGGTCCAATGGCCCCCGGACGGATCGGGGTTCAAGTTGCAGCCGATGAAGCCGAGTTCGCTCACGCAGCGTTCGAGTTCCGCCGCACTGCGCGCTGGATCGACACCCGGCGATTGCGGCAGTTGACAGACACCGACGAAGTTCGTCGGATACAGCCCGACCACCCGGTAGATCAAATCGTTGCAGGCTTCGGTCCAGCGCTGGC
>Ga0116226_10005223_pt1 | contig 11585 bp, 7 predicted proteins | sample S1TSphfallax_FD_89692 | JGI IMG/M metagenome (GOLD analysis project Ga0116226, IMG submission 89692) | Host-associated microbial communities from peat moss isolated from Minnesota, USA - S1T2_Fa - Sphagnum fallax MG | ecosystem: Host-associated > Plants > Peat moss > Unclassified | place: USA... | reverse complement strand
TCTGGTGGGCGGTGTACCAGGCGGCGGTCCAGGCGAGGGCGGTGTCCAGGCTGAGGCGGGGGCGCCAGGCGAGGTGGGCGCGGGCGAGGGAGGAGTCGACGGCAAGCTGGGTGGCTTCGTGCGGGCCGGGGTTTTGGGCTTGGACCCAGGGGATGGAAAGGGCCTCGACTATTTTGTGGACGGGGCGGATGTCGCCGGGGGCGGGGCCGAAGTTGTAGGGGTTTGCAAAGGGTTTGCCTTCCGAAAAAAGTTTTTCGGCGAGGAGAAGGTAGCCGTGCAGGGGGTCCAGGACGTGTTGCCAGGGGCGGGTGCTGTGGGGGCTGCGGAGTTCTATGGGGCGGTTTTGGGCGCGGGCGGACATGCAGTCGGGGATCAGGCGGTCCGGGGAAAAATCGCCGCCACCGATGACGTTGCCGGCGCGGGCGGTGGCGATGGCGGCGGATGAGTCGTCACTGAAGAAGGAGCGTCGGTAAGCAGCTGTTAGAATTTCCGCGCAGGCTTTGCTGGCGCTGTAGGGGTCGGCGCCGCCCAAGGAATCGGTTTCGCGGTAGGGGTAGGGCCATTCGCGGTTGTCGTAGCATTTGTCGCTGGTGATGATGAGGACGGCGCGGACCGAAGGTGTGAGGCGGATGGCTTCGAGAAGGTTGGCGGTGCCGATGACGTTGGTGGAAAAGGTGTCCACTGGTTCCGCGTAGCCCCGCCGGACGAGGGACTGGGCGGCGAGGTGGAAGACGATGTCGGGGGCGAAATTTTTGAGCGCGGGGGTGAGGCGCGCGCCGTCGCGAATGTCGCCGTGCACGAAAGGGATTTGAGATTCGAGGCTGATGAGGTCGCAGAGACTGGGGGTGGTTTCAGGTGGCAGCGAAAAACCGAAAACTTTGGCGCCGAGGTGGGAAAGCCAGGCGGCGAGCCAGGCGCCTTTGAAGCCGGTGTGGCCGGTTAAAAAGACTTTTTTGCCGGACCAGAAGGCTTTGTTCATGCCGCCAGCCAGGGCGGGGCGCCGGAGTCCCATAGGCTTTGTAACACACGCTTGTCGCGTAGCGTGTCCATGGGTTGCCAGAAACCGTCGTGTTCGTAGGCCATGAGCTGGTTGGATTGGGCCAGCGATTCGAGGGGTTCTTTTTCCCAGACGGTGGCGTCGCCGGTGATGGTGTCGAGGGCGGCAGGGCTGAGGACGAAGAAGCCGCCATTGATCCAGTCGTGCGGGCCTTGGGGTTTTTCCTGGAAGTGGCGGACGGCTTGGTTTTCGATGACCAGGGCGCCGAAACGGGCGGGGGGGCGGACGGCGGTGACGGTGGCGAGACGACCGTGCGAGGCGTGAAAGGCGCTGAGGGCGGAGATGTCCACGGTGGCGACGGCGTCGCCGTAGGTGAGGCAGAAGGGTTCGGGGCCCAGGGCGTGGCGGATGCGGGCGAGGCGCCCGCCCGTCATGGTCTCGATGCCGGTGTCGATGAGGGTGACGCGCCAGGGTTCCGCGGCGTGGCGGGTGATGGTGGTGGCGTTGGTGGCGAGGTCGAACGTCACGTCCGCGTTATGGAGGTGGTAGTTGGCGAAATATTCCTTGATGATGTGGCCCTTGTAGCCGAGGCAGACGATGAAGTCGGTGATGCCGTGGGCGGCGTAGATTTTCATGATGTGCCAGAGCATGGGCCGGCCGCCGATTTCGACCATCGGTTTGGGGCGGAACTCGGTTTCCTCCGCCAGGCGGGTGCCGAGGCCGCCGGCGAGGATGACGGCGGTTTTGATTTTTTCGAGGGTCATGGGGTTCAGGGATAACGGGTGGGGCGTGGGCGTTGCAAGCGCGCAGAAGGTTATCCGCAGATGACGCAGATGAACGCAGATCGGGGCGGATACGGCTGCGTATTACGGCAAAGGCGGGCGGCGTTTTGCTGGGAGAACCGATTCCAGGGCTTGGCCCATGGCGATGAGGGAGGCTTCGGCGTGGAGGGGGGCGTAGAGGGCGATGGCGTGGGGGACGTCAAACGTCTCGGGGGATTGTTCGGGTGGGGCGGTGTGGCGGGAGAGGGAGACGGGCGGGCGCGTGGGGGACGGGAAAAGGCCGGCGGGGAGACAGAGGCTGGGATGGCCGGTGAAGTTGGTTATGGTGAGCATGGGGCCGGCCAGAGCGGGGCCGATGATGAGGTCGACTTGCTGAAAAGCCTCGTCGATTTCCTGCATGACGAGGCGGCGGAGGCGGTCGGCCTGGATGTGGTCGACCGCCGAGAGGAAGCGGGCTTTGCGGAAGGCGTTGGGCCAGGCGTCACAGTCTTGCCAGGTGAGCAGATCGTCCTGGTTGGTGAGGGTGAGGTCCTCGAAGGCGGCGGCGGCTTCGGCGAAGAGCAGGGCCATGAGGGAGTCGTAGGGGCGGTTTTTCCGGGTGAGTGGGGTGATGGGGAGGCCGAGGGATTTGGCGGCTTCGAGGGCGTGGCGTTCGAGGTCGGTGGTTTCTGGGTCCGCGAAATCTTCCGGGTAGTAGCCGAGGCGGCGGTTTGCGAGGGGGGTGGGGTCGCCGAAAGGGGCGAAGATCTGGAAGGGGTCGGCTGTGTCTTGGGTGTTGAGGGCGTGCAGCACCAAGGCGGTGTCCTGCGCGGAGCGGCAGATGGGGCCGATTTTGTCGAGCGACCAGCAAAGCGGCATGGCGCCACGGCGGGAGATGCGGCCGTAGGTGGGGCGCAGGCCGACTGTGCCGCACCGCGTTGAAGGGGAGATGATGGAGCCTAGGGTTTCCGTGCCGATGGCGAAGCTGACCAGGGCCGCGGCGGTGGCGGCGGCGGAGCCGGCGGATGAGCCGGAGGAGCCTTCCTGGGGGTTCCAGGGGTTTTTGGTGCGGCCGCCGTACCAGAGGTCGCCATAGGCCAGGGCGCCGACGGTGGTTTTGCCGAGGAGGACGGCGCCGGCTTCGTGCAGGGTTTTTGTGACGTGCGCGTCTTCGGTTGGGCGGCGGTGCTGGTAGGGCTCGGCGCCCCAGCCTGTGGTGATGTCTTTGGTGTCAAAAATGTCTTTCAGGCCATAGGGGATGCCGTGGAGGGGGCCGCGTGAGATGTTTTGGGCGGTCAGGGCGTCGCGTTCGGCGGCGTGGGCAAGGGCGGCTTCGGCGGTGATGGTGGCGAAGGCGTTGAGGGTGGGATTGAGGCGGCTGATGCGGTCGAGGTAGATTTTTGTGAGGCGCAGGCTGGTGAGCTGGCGGGAGGCGATCCAGCCGGACTGGAGGTGGGTTGGGGCGAAGGCGATGTCTTCGTCGGTGGGGGGGAGGGGTGTGACGGCGGGGGTGAAGGTGAAGGGGGTGGTTTCCGGGGCGTTGTAGGAGGGAAGGCGGGGGTCGAATTTGGTGGCGGGGCCGGTGGAGAACGGGATTTTGACGGCGCGCCGTTGGAGGGCGGCTTCGATCTGGGGCAGGATATTGTCGAGCATTTGGGCGCGCTCGGACGGGGTGTAGGTGATGCCGAGGAGGGATTCGGCGGCGGCGAGGGTTTTTGGGGTGATGGCGGGCATGACGGGCGTTTTATCGTTCTTGGGCGAAGGCGGCGGCGGCGCCGAGGAGGCCGGGGTGGGGGTGGGCGAGGAGTTTGACGGGGATTTTGGCGAGCTGTGGTTGGAGGCGGCCTTTGGCGCAGAAGCGCGCGGCGAAGCCGGAGGTGGGGAGGATTTTTGCGATGCGGGGGGCGATGCCGCCGGTGAGTACCACCGCGCCGGCGCCATGGGCGAGGGCGAGGTCGCCGGCGGCGGCGCCAAAGATTTGGCAGAAGCGGGCGAGGGCGGCGGTGGCGAGGGGGGATTTTTCCCCGATGGCGTCGTTCCAGAGGGATTTGTCGTCGGTGGGGGTGAAGGGATGATTGTCGATGGCGGCGAGGGCCTGGAAAATGTTGACCAGGCCGGGGCCGGAGATGAGGCGTTCCACGGAGACGCGGGTGAAGCGGCGGCGGAGATGGGTGAGGATGGCGTCTTCGACGGGGTCGAGGGGCGCGAAATCCTGGTGGCCGGCTTCGGTGGCGACGACGTGGCTCTGGCCGGCGTGGCGCAGGACGAGGGCGGCGCCGAGGCCGGTGCCGGGGCCAAGAAGCGTGATGGCGCTGGTTTCGGGAAGGCCGCTCTCGGGGCCGGTGAGGTGGACGAAGTCGGTTTCTTTGAGCTGGCTGAGGGCGTGGCCCATGGCGCCGAAATCGTTGACCAGGGTCAGGGAGCCGAGGTTGAGCTCGGCGGCCAAAGTTGAGCGGCGGAGGACCCAGGGATTGTTGGTGAAGGCCAGGACGTCGCCGGCGAGGGGGCAGGCGACGGCGATGGCGGCGGCGCGCGGGAGCGGGCAGCCGACGGCGTGGGCGAAGGCGGCCCAGCTAGCGGCGAGGCTGGCATGGGCGGCGGTGGGGAAGGTGATGGGGGGCGTGAGGTGGGTGACTTTTTGGCCTTCGATGGTGGCGATGGCGTAGCGGGCGTTGGTGCCGCCGATGTCGGCGGCGATGATCTCGGTGGGGTTCATGGGGTTGGTATGAAGAAAGGACTGCTTTTTGGGAACAAAGGGCACGAACAAAGTTTCTTTTTGGTTCAAGTTTTTCGAGGCGTTGGGGGTACTTGCGCGTTGGCGAGAATTGACTGAGATTGGTTCTGGTTAGTGACCAAATCGCCGGCGCGGCAAGTTGCCGGCAGACTAAGAAACAAGAGTTCGGGAGAAAACAATGTCAAAATCCAATAAGCCCATCACCGCGTCTGCGCGCCAGAAATTTGCGTTTGGCAGGATCGGGATCGCCTCGGCGGCGCTTGCCACGGTATTTTGCGGCGCAGCATTGGCGCAGGGCGTGGCGGCCGGGTTGTCCGGCGGCCAGATCGCGAAGGCGACCGCGGCGGTGAACGGGCGCATGATCATCGCGAATGCGGCCACTTCAAAGGATTGGCCTGCGGTGGGGCTGGATTATGCGGAGACGCGGTATAGCCGGCTGACGCAGATTAATGCGGATAACGTGAAGAACCTGGGCCTGGCCTGGACGTTTGACCTGCATTCGACGCGCGGGGTGGAAGCGACGCCGGTGGTGGTGGATGGGATTATGTATGTCACCGCGCCGTGGAGCATTGTGCATGCGATTGATGTGCGGACCGGCAATGAGATCTGGTCCTATGATCCGATGGTGCCGCGCAGCGATGGGATCAAGGCTTGCTGCGACGTGGTGAATCGCGGAGTCGCGGTTTATAAGGGCAAGGTGTATGTGGCGTCGTTCGATGGGCGGCTGATCGCGCTGGATGCGGCGACGGGCAAGGTGGATTGGTCGGTGGATACGATCAATGACCATAGCCGGCCGTTTACCAGCACGGCGGCGCCGCGCGTGATGAACGGCAAGGTGCTCATCGGCAATGGCGGCGGGGAGTATGGGATACGGGCTTATGTGTCGGCTTATGATGCCGAGACGGGCAAGCTGGACTGGCGCTGGTATGTGATTCCGGGCGATCCCGCGAAACCGTATGAGAATGCGGCGATGGCGGCGGCGGCGAAAACCTGGGATCCGAGCAGCAAATATTGGATCGATGGCGGCGGCGGCGGCGTGTGGGACGACATGGCGTATGACCCGAAGCTGAACCTGGTGTATTTTGGAACGGGCAATGGCAGCCCGTGGTCGGCGAGCTGGCGCAGCCCCGGCGGCGGCACCAATCTCTACCTCACCTCGATCGTGGCGCTGAATGTGTCGACCGGCAAAATGCAGTGGTATTTTCAGGAATCGCCGGGCGATAACTGGGATTATGACGCGGATTCGCAGATTATTCTGAGCGATATGAAAATTGGCGGTGTGACGCGGCATGTGCTGCTGCATGCGCCGAAAAACGGGTTTTTTATCGTGCTGGACCGGGAAACGGGGAAGTTCATTTCCGCGAAGCAGTTCGTGAACCAGAACTGGTCGTCGGGGTATGATGCGAATGGCAAAGCGCAGGTGCTGCCTTCGGCGCTGGATACGTCGAAATCCAGCGACGTGATTCCGGGGCCGTATGGCGGGCATAACTGGCAGCCGATGTCGTACAACCCGCAGACCGGGGATGTTTATATCCCGGCGCAGAATGTGCCGGTGACGCTGATGAAGGACCCTGGCTGGCAGTATAACGTGGCCAAGCCGATGGTGCTGATGTCCGGCACCGGTTGGAATCTGGGCCAGGCGCTGGACGCCACGCCTCCAACGAGCAAGCCGTTCGGCGAGCTGATCGCGTGGAACGTGGCGGCGGGCAAGCCGGACTGGACGCATTCTTATCCGGCGCCATGGAATGGCGGGACGCTGACGACCGCGGGCAATCTGGTGTTTCAGGGTTCGGCGGATGGCAGTTTTTATGCCTATAACGCCAAGACCGGGGAACAGCTTTGGAAGTCGCCCACCGGCGGTGGCGTGATCGCGGGTGCCAGCACGTATATGGTGGACGGCAAGCAATATGTGTCGGTGGCGGTGGGCTGGGGCGGGGCGTTTGGCTCGCTCGAGCATATTGCGGGCAGTAATGGTTCCGGTACGGTCTACACCTTCGTGCTGGGCGGCAATGCGCCGCTGCCGGCCTTCGTGCAGTACCCGTTTTCGACGCTGGTGCAGGGCGTGCCCTACGACAAGGCCGATATTGGGCCGGGGGCGGGGGTCTATGTCGAGAACTGCGCGCTGTGCCATGGCACGCCGGGCGTGAATAATGGCGGGTCCATACCGAATCTGGGCTATGTGCCGGCCAGCGTGATCGGTCACCTGAAACAGTACGTGATCGACGGGCCGCTGCAGCAGGCGGGGATGCCGAATTTCGCGGGCAAGCTGAGCGATACGCAGATTAAACAGCTGACGGCGTTTATTCAGGGCGAGGCTGATTCGGTGCGGCCTAAGACCAATTAAGGGGGAAGGAAGCAGCGCTTTTTTTCAAAAAAGCGCTGCTTCCTTCCCCTTAAGCGGCCCGCGTCGCCGCCGGGCTCACCCAGCGCACGGCCTGGCCGGTCAGTGTGACGTCCAGAATTGCCTGGCCGGTATAGGCCGGCAGGGTTAGCGTGGCGGCGCCGGTGGTCCAGCGGTGGCTGGGTTCGGGGGCGTGGAAGCCGGTATGGGTGGGTTCGTTTAGGTCGATGGTGTGGCGGCCGGTTTCGTCGGTCAGTGTTAGGCCGGCGATGGCGGCGCCGAGGGTGCGGCGGTCGGCTGGGTCGGCGCCGGTTTCGGCGGGGACGCCCGTGCTGGAGAGCAGCGTGAGGGTGGCGCAGCCGGCGGGCAGGGCGAACCAGAGGTTTTTGCCCAGCTGGCCGGAAGGCGTGAGGACGCGGCCGGCGGCCTGGATGGTGAGATCGGTTTCGCCGGTGAGTTCGAAGCCGAGGCGTAGGGCGCGTTCCAGGAGGTTCTGGCGGATTTTATGAAGTGTTGGGCCCTCCAGCAGCAGGGGGGCGCAGGCGCGGTTCTGGCGGTCGGAGGCGAAGTCTGGGTGGAGCTGGATGGCGGCGCCTTCGAACATCGAGCGGTTGCCGCTGTCCAGGAAGGTTTCGGCCGGGATGCCTTCGGCTAGCACCACGTCGTGCTCGGCAAGTTCGATGTGGTGGTAGGTGACGGCGCGGCGGGATTTGTCCCATAGGATGGTGGCGCCGTTGACGAGGGTTTTGGCTTCCACCAGGTGGCCCTCCAGCAGCAAGGCGTGGTCGGGGGAGAGGATCAGGTCGCGTTCCGGCAGGCCGGGCGCCAGGGCGCCGGCGCAGACGCGGACGGGCATGACTTTTTCCGGGTTGGCGTGGCGGGTGAGGTCGATGCGGCGGGAGCCGGTCCAGATGATTTTCTGAGCGGCGCCGGAGCGCGCGGAGAGGACCTCGTCGCCGGTGGTGAGGTGTTCGACGGCGACCATGCCGTCTGGGGTGAGGAGCTGGGTGCCGGCGCCGAAGCATGGGACTTCGGTGATCGTGAAGCCGCCGGGGCCGGTGGAGAGGCTGAAATTGTCGATGGAGAGCTTGTTGGGCGAGCTGGTGCCGGAGACGGTGATGTTGACGAAGTCGTTGGGGTCGTTGGTGCGGCTGGCGTCGATGATCTGGTAGACGCCGGTTGTGGTATTATAGGCGGTGACGATGGAATCGCCGGGCTGGGTGACCAGCACTGTGGGGCCGACGATGAATTTGTCGCCGGCGCCGAAATCCGTGATGGTGCCGAGGGTGTTGCCGTTGAATTCCTGGCCGCCGGCGATGGAGAGCGGGGCGGTGAAATCGACCACGCCGGAGGTGCCGGACATGTTGAAATCGGTGCTGTCGATGGTGCCGAGCACGTCGAGCGTGCCGGCGACGTTGATGGTGTGCACGCCGGCGATGGAGACGCCGGTGCCGGCGGTGCCGATTTGCCAATCCGCGCCGTGCAGGACGGACATCAGGGTAAAGCCGTGGTAGTTGCCGGGGTTGGCGAGGGTGCCGGGGCCGGTGCCACCGAGCATGATGTAGTTGCCGGCGCCGGAGGCGGAGGCGACGCCTTTGAGGACGGCGCCGGGGTCGAGGATGAGCGTGTCGTCTCCGCTGGAGCCGAAAAAGTCGATGGAGTAGCCCGCGGCGGCGCCCTGCGCGATGGTGCCGGCGTCGGTGACCGTGCCCGACTCGATATAAATACCGGTTTCGTCGATGGCGCCGCCGCTGGTGCCACCGCGGATATAGCCGGTGTTGATGTTGGTGATGAAACCGAGATTGGCGCCGGGTGCGAGGAAGTCGATGCCCTGCAGGGTGCTGCCGATGATCGAGCCTTCGTTGATGATGGTGCTCTGGAGCGTGCCGGAGCCGATGCGGATGCCGCCGGTGCCGGAGATGGTGCTGCCGAAATCGTTGACGATGAGGCCGTTATTGATGCCGACGGCGACGAGGCTGCTGGCGGTGATGATGCCGGCGTTGATGATGGTGGCATCCGCTGGCGAGATGGATTGGATGGCGTACTCGTCTAGGTTGAGCTGGCCGGAGTTGTCGATGACGACTCCGTCGATGACGATGGTGGGGCCACCGATGGTGGTGTCGTTTTGTGGTGAGTAGCTGGTGTAGATGGCTTCGCCGGCGTGAGGGCTGGCGTTGGACGACACGCTGATGGTGTTTCCCGCGGCGAGCGTGAAAGGATTGTTAGTGCCCGTAATGGTTGTGGAGATGGTCGTTGTTGTCATGGCGGGTTCCTAAAAATGCGACTTCCTAATAGCTGCTTATCATTTTTAGAACAAGACGAAAGTTTTAAGGAACTGCTTAAAACAATTGTGTCAGTAAGCATACCTCTACATTTTTGTTAGTATCTTTGCGAACATTCTGGTTCATAAGGATGTGAGATTCTAACCGGTTTTTTCGCTATACCGCAACGAACGTGGTCTGCGGGCTGTGCGTTACAACTGGTGGCGCGGGTCGTTTTGTGCGTGGCAACTCTGGGTCGAAATGAACGCGGTTGACGGACGGGGGGATGTCCGGCAGGCGTCGCGGCCATGGCAACGCGAAGGGAGCGGTGATGCGAACGGCGAGTCTCGAAGATATCAGATCTCATATCGGCGGATTGGTTGGGACGTCTTCATGGGTGCTGGTGGACCAGGATATGATCAACCGATTTGCGGACGTGACGGGGGATCACCAGTTTATCCATGTGGATGAGACGCTGGCGAAGCTGACGCCGTTTGGCGGGACGGTGGCGCATGGGCTGCTGACGCTCTCGCTGTTGCCGGCGATGGCGTACGAGGTGATGCCGAAGCCGGAGGGCGCGAAAATGGCGGCGAATTATGGATATAATAAGGTGCGGTTCGTGGCGCCGGTGCGGGCGGGCAAGCGAATCCGGGCGCATTTTAAGCTGCTGGATTATAGCGAGGTCAAGCCGGGGCGGTGGCAGCAGGTTACCGAGGTGAGCGTTGAGATTGAGGGTGAGGAGAAGCCGGCGCTGACGGCGGAGTGGATTGGGCATACGTTTTTGTAGGGTTGCTAGGCCAGCTTGTTCGCGCCAAGAAGCGGGCCAAAGGAGCGCTGCATATGAAAATTCATGACGTCCGGGTTTATCCGTCCAAGGAGCATTTGAAGCGGGAGGACCAGCTGGCGTGGAAGATCGCCGGGGTGGCGGCGGATAAGGTGGCGGTGGAGAAGGCCGTGACCGATATGATTATTAACCGGATTATTGATAATGCCTCGGTGGCGGTTGCGTCGGTGAATCGCTCGGCGCCGGTCTCGGCGCGGGGGATGGCGCTGGGGCATCTGCGAAAGGGCGGGGCGACGCTGTTTGGTGAGCCGTCGCGGGTCAAGGTGAGTCCGGAATGGGCGGCGTGGGCGAATGGGACCGCGGTGCGGGAGCTGGATTATCATGATACGTTTCTGGCGGCGGATTATTCGCATCCTGGGGATAATATTCCGCCGATTTTGGCCGTGGCGCAGACGATGGAGCGGTCTGGCAAGGAGCTGATTCGCGGGATTGCGACCGGGTATGAGATCCAGATTGATCTGGTGCGGGCGATTTGCCTGCATGCGCATAAGATTGACCATATCGCGCATTTGGCGCCGGCGCAGGCGGCGGGGATTGGGACGCTGCTGGGGCTGAAGCAGGAGGTTATTTATCAGGCGGTGCAGCAGGCGGTGCATGTTTCGTTTACGACGCGGCAGTCGCGCAAGGGGGAGATTTCGAGCTGGAAGGCGTTCGCGCCGGCTCATGCGGGCAAGCTGGCGGTGGAGGCGGTGGACCGGGCGATGCGGGGCGAGGGGGCGCCGAGCCCGATTTATGAGGGGGAGGATTCGGTGATTGCGTGGATGCTTGATGGGAAGGATGCGTTGTATCATGTGCCGCTGCCCGAGGCGGGGGAGCCGAAGCGGGCGATTTTGGATTCTTATACCAAGGAGCATTCGGCGGAGTATCAGAGCCAGGCGTTGATTGATCTGGCGTTCAAGATGCGGGGGAGCATTGATGATGTGGAGACGATTGTGAAGATCGTGATTCATACGTCGCATCATACGCATTATGTGATTGGGACCGGGGCGAATGACCCGCAGAAGATGGACCCGAAGGCGAGCCGGGAGACGCTGGATCATTCGATCATGTATATTTTCGCGGTGGCGCTGCAGGATGGGTTTTGGGACCATGAGAGCAGTTATGCGCCCAAGCGGGCGGGGCGGGCCGATACGGTGCGGCTTTGGCACAAGATTGAAACGAAGGAGGATTTGGAGTGGACGCGGCGGTATCATTCGCTGGATACGGATGAGAAGGCGTTTGGGGCGAGGGTGGAGATATTGTTCACGGATGGGTCCTCGCTGATTGACGAGATGGCGGTGGCGAATGCGCATCCGTTGGGGGCGAGGCCGTTCGCGCGGGCGGATTATATCGGGAAATTCCAGAAGATCACGGATGGGATTATTTCGGCGCGTGAGAGCAACCGGTTTTTGGAGGCGGCGCAGAATTTGGCCAGGCTGGGTAAGGGGGAGCTGGATCAGCTGAATGTGATGCTGCCTTCTGGGAGCCTGGTTGAGGCGAAGGCGGGGATTTTTTAGGCGCGGCCAGGGAAGAGGTTCTTTTTTTTAAAAGAACGTCTTCCTTGTTTCCGTTGCGTTTGGGTTGGTTGATGATTTATTCTTAATGTTTGCGGAGGGGAGATTGCGGTTTCGGGTGTTGTAATCGGGGCGGGGGCGTTCCTAGGTTTGG
>Ga0116226_10005222_pt1 | contig 11585 bp, 10 predicted proteins | sample S1TSphfallax_FD_89692 | JGI IMG/M metagenome (GOLD analysis project Ga0116226, IMG submission 89692) | Host-associated microbial communities from peat moss isolated from Minnesota, USA - S1T2_Fa - Sphagnum fallax MG | ecosystem: Host-associated > Plants > Peat moss > Unclassified | place: USA... | reverse complement strand
GAGGGTGAGGAAGAGGTGCTTGTCGACGAAGTTGTAGCAGCGAACGAGCTTGGTGGAGGGACGGCTCATGTGGACCTTGTAGGCGCGTCCGGTGATGACAGTGGGGGGCGAGATGGCGCAGTGTGAGGAGAGTTCGGGGACACGATCCTTCCAGCCGCCAGCGATCATATTGGCGATCTCGCCAACCGCATCGTCGAGTGCGTCTGGGTCGATTCCATCAGGGCTGCCTAGCATGGCTGTGGCAACGACGGTGGCGGCCTGCTCGTTGAGCTGGACCTCGCAGCATCCGCGCATGGAGCCGGAGTAGCCTACGATGGCGGTCCGTTCGTCTCCCATGCCAATCTCCGGCAGTGGTGGCGCGACTACGGTGACGGACATTCCGAGCATACTGGCGAAGACCTCGAAGACAGTTTCGTCTGCGCGATCAATGCTGATCTGCGAGAGGAAATCATCGGCTTGGGTAGTGTTTGGAGCGACAATGGTTTCGGGCAAGATGAGCCTCTTTCTCTGGGAGTGGAGTCTGGAACGTGATGGTTGGTGGCCTATGCGACCAACAGTGGCTTCACGTTGTTCTTGATGTGGTCCAAGGTGAAGGGTTTGCGGATGTAGCCCCGTGCCCCGGCAAGGATGGCTTCCCGAACCTGGGGTTCGCTGCCTTCGGTGGTAACCATCACGATGGGCACGCCCTGAGCTAGTTTTTCTTCCTTGATCTTGACGAGCAGCTCGAGGCCGCTCATGTTGGGCATGTTGATGTCGCACATGATGAGGTTGACTTGGCTGGTGCGGAGAATGGCGAGTGCTTCCACGCCGTCGCCAGCTTCCAGAACTTCGTCAAACTCGACCTCGGCCATTTTGAGGGTTCGGAGGACGATCTTTCTCATCATGGCTGAGTCGTCTACTACGAGGATGGATCCCTTCATTGTGTTGCTCCCTTGTACTACAAAGATGTTCTACGACGTTATGCGGAAACTTTATGCGGTTCGATGCAAACTGGCTTGCGTTGTCATTGGCCGACCGGCGTGTCGTCGGAGCGTTGCTCCTATGACTCCGGGAATATCGTGAAGGGATGCGACTGTGTCCACGGCGCCTATGCGGAATGCTTCGCGGGGCATGCCGTAGACGACGCAACTGGCTTCGTCCTGCCCGATGGTGGGTGCGCCAGCTCGCTTGATGGCAAGCAGACCTTTTGCTCCGTCTGAGCCCATGCCGGTCAGGATAAGGCCGACGGCGCGATCCTTTGCTGCCTGGGCGACAGAGGCAAACATGACATCGACTGCGGGTCTCTGGTAGCAGACCTGCGGGCCCTGGTTGAGCTCGACCTTATATCCGGTGGCGACTTTGCGAAGCAGCATATGGTAGTCGCCGGGTGCGACCAGAGCCAGACCTGGGTGGAGCATATCTCCGTCGACTGCTTCGCGGACCTCAAGCGCACAGAGCTGGTTGAGCCGGTTTGCGAAGGCGGTGGAGAAACCTGCCGGGATGTGCTGCGTAATCACGATACAGGGCATATCGGCTGGAAATCGCTGAAGAATATCCTGAATCGCAACTGTTCCACCGGTTGAGGCTCCGATGGCAAGAATTGTGTCGGGATGGAAGGGGTTTGCAGGGATCGTTCCGGGGTTTTCCGGGATTGTCAGCTTGACGTTGGTTGGCGCGAGGGTAGGGTGTGCTGCTTGGATTGGCGCTGCGTCGGCTGGTGGTGGAGGGGAGAACGTCTTGCGCGAGGAGGCTGCGGCGCGAATCCGTGTCGCGAGCGAGTTGCGCAGGTCGCCGACGGAGTAGGGGCCGGCTGGTTTGCCCAGAACATCGACAGCACCGAAGCGGAGGGCATCGATGGCCGCGGTGGTGGATGCCTGGCTGAGCGAGCTGATGATGATGGTGGGTACGGGATGGTGCAACATCACCTTCTTCAGGAAGGTGAGACCGTCCATTCGGGGCATCTCAATATCAAGTGTGATGACATCCGGCTTCAAGGCCAGAATCTTGTCGCGAGCAATATAGGGATCTGGCGCCGTGCCGCAGACCTCCATATCTTCCTGAGCATCAATTGCTTCGGAGAGGATTTTGCGCACAATTGCCGAGTCGTCGACGACGAGCACGCGAATCTTCGGTTTGGATGGAGCGTTCAATGGGCTACCTGAAGGACGGGAGCGTCCTCGTTGGATGCGACGTTGTCGGTTGAATGGACTGCGACCCAGGTGTTGAGGGTGCCGTAGTCGGTTTCGAGAGCGGAGACGAGGCCGAAGGGAAAGATGGTTGCGGCGGTGCAGGGTTCCGGGTGTGAGAGCGCAAAGCGTTTGGTGCCGCCGATCCGGCTGACGATGGAGCCGCAGAGCATATTGCTGAGCTCACCGGCGACCTGCACGATCTCCTCCGTGGAGAGGGCATCTTCGTCGTCGCCAAGGAAGTTGGAGGCGAGGGTTCTGGCGGTGGCGAGCGAGAGCGACAGGCCGAAGGAGCCTTCGATGTCGCCTTGAAAGCGGAGCTGAAAGGCAAGCGTGTCGGGTTCGGGCGACGGCGGCGTGGCCTCGCGGTGGGTCGTGTTGGTGACGGTGGCAAAGTACATGGCGTCGAGGACTTCGGCGCAGCACTCGGCGAGGATGGGTGAGAAATCAGAAGCCTGCATCGGAAGTCACTCCTAGAAGTCGGCTCATCTGCTCACTGAGAGCAGCTGGCATGAAAGGTTTTGAGATGTATCCGCTGGCACCGTTCGCCATCATTCCCTCGATGCGGGTTGCGGTCTGGTCGGTGGAGACGACCAGAACGGGGATGTTTTGCAGGAGCGAATCCTTGCGGACCTCGATGAGGAGTTGCTCGCCATCCATCTCGGGCATATTGATGTCGGTGACGATGAGGTCCACCCATTCCTGACGGAGGACTGTGAGCGCTTCGACTCCGTCGCCAGCTTCGAGATATTTGCCGATCTCGAATCCGGAGAGGTCGACGACACGGCGAACGACTTTGCGCATGGCGGGTGAATCATCGACGATGAGAATGTTGAATGCCATTTCAGGCTCCGATCCTTGAGGTTGCTTCTTTCGGCTTGATTTGAATCACTTGTTCGGCTTCGCCCGATGTACGGAGCTGGACGGATCCTGTTCCGACATCGATTGAGACCGTACGGGAGCTGGTTCCACCTACCATTTCCTTGTGAACGATGACGCCAGCCTTCCAGAAGATTTTGCGGAGCGCCTGATGATTCCGCTGTCCGATGTTGAAGGTTCCGTTGGGGTCCAGCATCTGGGCTCCTCCGGTGACCATGACGTGCATTCTTTGCTTGACGGCGCCGAGCTGGTAGGCCGCCTGGAAGAGCTTTGGGATTCCTGTGTCGGCGTAGACAAAAGGCCGCTCTACAGCTTTTGCGGGGTCGATACTGGACTCCGGCAGCATGAAGTGCAGCAGGCCTGCGACCTTGGGGCCGGGGTCATAGACGATGACGGCGATGCACGAGCCAAGGGCATGCGTGATGAGGGTTTCCCCGGCATCATTGCTCACCGTGCATTCACCGATACCAATGATTCTTGCCATCAGGCTCCACCCATCTTTAGGTTGATCTTTGTGTTTTGGAAGCTGCCCGGCTTGCGATACGTGGCCGGGGAGACGTAGTCGAGGCCGTGCTGGATTGCATTGAGGCTCTCGGAGTGTCCGATGAAGAGGTAGCCACCCTCTTCAAGATTCTGGGAGAGCCGTTTGACCAGGCTCTCCTGCGTCGGCTTGTCGAAATAGATCATGATGTTGCGGCAGAAGATGACCGAGCAGCGATACTCGGCGTTGAGCGGCTCCATCAGGTTGATGCGCTCGAAGGAGATCATATTGCGTACTTCGGGTTTGAAGCGGAAGTTGTTGGCCGCAGACCGCTGTCCCTTGAGCATGTAGCGGTGGAGCAGCTCATGGGGCAGCTTGTTGATCCGTTCTGCGGGGTAGATTCCGCTTCTGGCCATTTCGAGAACGCGGTTGGAGATGTCGCTGGCACGAATCTTCACCTTCGCCAGAGCGGCATCGCGGTTGGCTTCAAGAAGCGTCATGGCGATGGTGTAGGGCTCTTCTCCGCTGGAACAGGCAGCGCTCCAGATATTGATCTGCGGACGGGCCTGAAGTGCAGGGAAGATGGTGTCCCGCAGCAGGTCAAAGTGGCGCGGCTCGCGGAAGAAGCTGGTATGGTTGGTGGTGAGGACGTCCACCATCGTTTGCAGCGCATTTCCCGTGGAATCATTGGTGACGTAGTCGTAATAGACCTGAAACGACGGCATATTCAGCTCGCGGAGCTTTTTGCCGATGCGCGCTTCGACCAGCGCCTGCTTGCCCTCGCGGAGATCGACTCCGAAGTGCTTGCAGGCGAGCTGGCTGATCTTATCGAACTCGCCAGGCTTCAGGACCGGAACACCGGATGCTTGGGTAAGGGTCGCGCTCATTAGATTTTCCCCTTGAAGATCCCGTGCATATCGAGGATGAGGCCGACGCGACCGTCACCCAGAATGGCGCAGCCAGCGATTCCGACGACATGGCTGAAGGTGTTGCCCAGACTCTTGATGACGACTTCCTGCTTGCCGATCAGGTCATCGACGAAGAGGCAGAACTGGTGGCCTTCGGCTTCGGCAACGATCAGGGTTCCCTCAGTCAGCTCCGTGGTGCGCGGCTCCTTGTTGAAGCGCCGGTGGAGACGGACGATGGGCAGCAAACCACCGCGTACCATGACCATCTCGCTGGTTCCTTGGACGGTGGAGAGCATGTCTGCTGTCGGGCGGAACATCTCCTTGACGGAAAAGATAGGCGCGATATAGCGCTGATCGCCGACGACGACAACTAGTCCTTCGATAATGGCAAGGGTGAGCGGCAGCTTGAGAAAGAATGTGGTTCCCTGACCTGCTGTGGACTGGATATCGATGCGTCCGCGCAGAGCCTGAACGTGACGGCGAACGACATCCATGCCGACGCCGCGGCCGGAGATATCGGTGATCTTCTCTGCGGTGGAGAAGCCAGCCTCGAAGATGAGCAGGAAGGCTTCGGAGTCGTTGAGCTGCGCTCCGGGAGCGATCAGACCGCGCTCGGTGGCCTTGGTGATGATCTTTTCGCGGTTGAGTCCGCGTCCGTCGTCGGAGATGGAGATAACGATCTGGCCGGACTGGTGGTAGGCCGCCAGTCGGATGTGGGCTGTGGGCTCTTTGCCAGCGGCCAGCCGTTCTTCGGGCGTCTCGATGCCGTGGTCGATGGAGTTGCGCACCATGTGGAGCAGCGGGTCGGAGATCTCCTCAGCAATCGTCTTATCGACTTCGGTGTCTTCTCCGGTCATTTCAAAGACGATCTGCTTGCCAGCACGGCGCGAAAGGTCGCGGATGACGCGGGCAGTCTTCTGGAACTGGAGCCCGATGGGCACCATCCGCATTCCGGTGGTGATGCGCTGCACGTCGGCCGTGATGCGGGCGAGCTGAGTCAGGTCAGAGAGGAGCCGCGCGTCACTCACTTTTTTCAGGGCTTCGCTATGTCCGATCAGGGTTTGGGCGATCACCATCTCGCCGACCATATCCATCAGTTGGTCGAGCTTGGCGGTATCGATGCGAACGGAACCAGAATCGGCGGCGCGTCGTTCCGGAGCCACAGGAGCGACCACAACACCTTCGGCAGCTTTGGCTGCCTCGGTCGAACTGGTGGGGTTGGCCTGTTTTGGTTCCGGTGGTGGCGGGGTTGCCTTTGCCTTTGCTGTTGGGGGCTCGGGAGCGAGGATCTCCGGCGCTTTCACCTGCAAGACGGTTGGCTCAGGCTCTTCGGCAAGGGGTTCTGTCGAAGCGACCGATTCTTGCTGGGGGTTATCGGGATTGCTGGCATGACGGATGCGTCCCAACAGATCTGCGTCCACCTTGCTGGTTGGTGGGGTCAGCCCGTCGAGCCGCAGCGTGATGTTGTTGACCTCGCTCCGCATCACGTCCGCGCTCTCAAGGATGATATCCACGATGGGCGACGTCACCTGTAGCTTGCCATTGCGGCAGAGGTCAAGCAGGGTTTCCACCTCGTGCGCGAGCGAACGAATGGCATCAAATTCGAGGAAGCCAGCGAGGCCTTTGATGGTGTGGAAGGCCCGGAAGACCGCATTGAGGGTCTCGGCGGCTTCCGCATCGCCAGCGTTCTTTTCGAGGATCAACATCTGGCCTTCAATGTTGACCAGATGCTCCAGGGACTCAGTGATGAACTCGCGGATGAGGTCTTCGTCAGCAGAGAGCGGCCCGTTTTGATCGGCGACAGGAGCTGGTTCAGACGCCATCTCCTGAGCTGGTATTGGAGTGGGCGCACTGACGGATTCGGCCAGCCCGCGCAGTTGATTGAGGCCGTCGGAGAGGACGGTTGTGCGGGCTTCGAGATCCTTTTTATTAGAAGAACCCTTGACGGTTTCGGCCAGTTTACTCGCCGCATCGGCAAAGGCCGAGTTTCCCAGCTGTGTGGCTGTGGCGCTCAGCGAGCGAAAGTCCTCTGCGGTGAGCGAAGCGGCCCCATCGACGAGGAGCCGAGTGGCAAGTTCGTCAAGTTGTTCGGTGAGACTCGTTGCTTCGACGATGGCGGCTGATGTCGACATGGAACCTCTTCAATCGTCTCTCTGGGGTCCAGTTGGAGACACAGAGCGGATGGCGGATGGCGGATGCGAACCGGGTGCAAGGGCACCCGTCCGGAGGAGTGATGCGTGGGTTAGAATTCTGTGAAGTCATCCATCGGGAAGGCTTCTTTTGCGGTAGCTTTGGTGTGGACGGGTGCCGTATTGTATGCCGGAGGGGAAACCCGTACTGGTGGCTGAAAGGTTGGGGCCGAATGGGTTGACTTGAAGGCCGCCAGAGGCTTCAGTTTGCTGGCGAGTTTGCCCTTCGCGGCGGTAAGCAGCGGGCGCGAGTGGTGGCTTCCAGAGTTATCGACAAACGAGCGGAGGCGATTGACAACGTCCTTCATGGTCTGGGCCTGCGCGTTGAGCTGCTGCGCGGCGGCGGCGCTTTGCTCAGCGTTGGCGGCGTTGCCCTGGGTCACCTGCTCCATTTGGGAGATAGACCGGCTAATCTGGTCGATGCCGCGCGACTGCTCGATGGAGCCGACATTGATCTCATCGACGAGGACCTTGATCTTCGAGCTTTCTTCGGTGATCCCCTTGATGGCAACGGCTACCTGATCGACCTTCAACATTCCGCCATCAGACTTCTGGATGGAATCTTCAATGAGCCCCGCTGTATCTTTAGCAGCCTGGGCGCAGCGTTGGGCCAGATTCCGCACTTCGTCTGCGACCACTGCAAACCCCATGCCAGCCTCACCCGCGCGGGCAGCTTCGACCGCTGCGTTCAGAGCAAGGATATTGGTCTGGAAGGCTATTTCGTCGATTACTTTGATGATCTTCGAGATCTTCTGGCTGGACGTGCTGATCCCTTCCATGGCGACCACCATCTCGCTGAGGGAATCGTTGGCGTGGCGGAAGCCAGCCTCAGAACCGGTGACGATGGTTGCGGCCGACTTTGAATTCTCTGTATTGCGCTGGGCCATGGAGTTGATCTCCGAGCTTGCGCTGGAGGTTTCCTCAATGGTTGCGGCTTGTTGCGACGATCCGTGGGCAAGCGACTGGCTGGAAGAGGAAACCTGTCCTGCTGCCGAAGCGATCTGCTCGGACGATTCTGCCAGCTCGGAGATGCTGTTGGTGAGCAGCTTGGTAATGCCAGCCACTACCCAGACCATCACGCTCGCCACACACAGCCCGAGAACCAGTAGAGAAACGGCTATCCAGAAGCTGGTTGCGGTGGCGCTGCTCCCCTTTTCGGTCGCAAGGCTCTTGACGGTTGAAACGAATGTAATCCCCATACACAAGACAATGAAGGTGAGGGCTCCGATTCCGGTGTAGAGTTTTTTCCCAATGGTGATGGACGACATAACGCACTCCAATTTCTGCCTTCAGGCGTTTAATGCAACGAAGATTCTTGGTGTAGTGAAGGTTCTCTATTGCAGCAGGGCGCTCAGACCGTTCAGTTCAGCGCTGCTTAGCACCTGGTCGATGTCGAGAAGAATTTTGACCTTGCCCTTGATCTTCGCCATGCCGCGCAGATAAGGAGTGTGGACACCAGGGCCAAAGTCTGGAGTGTCTTCGATGTCGGCGAGCGTGAGCGAGAGCACCTCGACGACGCCATCGACGATCATGCCGATCATGAGGTCTTCGCCAGCCTGCTGGGTGCGGACGACGACGATGCAGGTGCGGGCGGTGTACTCCTCAGGTGGCAGACCAAACTTGAGGCGCAGATCAACGACAGGGATGACTTTTCCGCGTAAGTTGATGACGCCTTTGACGTAGGACGGAACCTGCGGGACCGTCGTGATGTCCTGTAAACCCATGATCTCGCGCACCTTAAGCACCTCAGTGCCGAACTCTTCGACACCGAGATGAAAGATGAGGTATTTTCCGGCGCGGCTGTTGGCTTGGGCTTGGGTGACTGCGAGTTGAGCAGCGGCCTGAGGCTGTGGAAGAGTCTGCATGGTGTCCTTTCACTTGAGGAGCGGCCTGAGATGTGCAAACACGGCAACGCTCTTTGGCTGTATCGGACATTGGGGGAAGAACATTATGCCCCTGCACAGGAATGTATTGGAGCGGTGGATGGTCGCGGGCTGCTGTGTTTAATTGACTGAGACAGTGCCTGTGTTGCGACTCATGCGAGCACTCAGTGCGCCGATAAGACCATTGGGCCACGCAGAACCCTTATTGCCGAACGAAACCACAGAGCCATCGTTCGGCAGCTAAGGTCCTGACTTGACCCCTCAGCGAGCAATCCAGTCGGGCGGCGGCGCAGAAATGCTGCATTGATGAACCGCAATCCCGACAAACTTAAACTCGCCGGAGATCTGGAGGTTTGGCTGTGAGTCAACTTGGTGTGCGCGGAAAACTGTTGTTGAGCGTGGGCATTCTGGCCCTTGGGTATCTACTGTTTCTCGGCTTGGTCCAGTGGACTGCGTCAACAACCCAACGGCATTTGACGGCTGTATCGGCGTCAATCTATCCAGCGACCCTGGATATCGCGCAGGCCAGAGCGACCTACAAGAAATTGCGCAAGGACTATGAGAACGCGGTCCTGCTACAGGATGCGTCTGCTCTCTCAGCGGCAGATAAAGATCGGGACCAAGTCGCTGAGAATCTCAAGAGCGCTGGGGACAAATCGGCAGTCAGCCCAGCCTTGCACGACGCGGTCGAATCACTCCGCACCCAGTTCACCGCAAGCGAGGTCAAGGCTAAGGACACCTACGTGAAGATGGTGGGTGCCTCCAATGTGACGGATGAGACACAGGCCGCCATTGCACAAGTAGCGAGTGATGGGCAGAAGAATGAAGCTGCATTTGACCAGTTGAATGACACGATTGGCAAGCAAGCGTTTCAAGGGGAACTCGAGGCAGTCATCGATTCCAGCAAGAGTCAGCGGGTGATGGCGCTTATCCTCTTCGCGTTTGCTCTCATCATCTCTATAGGAACGATTGTCTTGATGGAGCGTCAGGTATCGACCCCGTTGCGCGAGGTGGCGCAGCGACTTTCAGAAGGTGCTGACCGGGTCTCGTCTTCGGCAGTGCAAGTGTCCACTTCTGGCATTACCATTGCTCAAGGAGCTTCCGAGCAGGCCGCTTCTCTGGAGGAGACTTCGGCATCGTCCGAGGAGATCAGCTCCATGGCTCGGCGTTGCGCCGAGGACTGCCGGACTACAGCCGAACTGGTGGGTGCCTCACAGAACAAGGTGAACTCCGCCAATCACTCCTTGAACGAACTGGTTGCTGCCATGGCAGCGATTCGGGCTTCGAGCAATGAGGTGTCGAAGATCATCCGCCTGATTGATGAGATCGCCTTCAAGACCAACATCCTGGCGCTGAACGCTTCCGTCGAAGCGGCTCGCGCCGGTGAAGCTGGAATGGGCTTCGCGGTGGTCGCCGAGGAAGTCCGGAATCTGGCGCAAAAGTGCGCACAGGCCGCCAAGGATTCGTCCGATATCGTCGAAGAGTCCATGCGGCGCTCGAACGAGGGCAAGACCAAGCTGGACGAAGTGGCTGCATCGATCGAAGCCGTCACGCACGACTCGCTCAAGATCAAGTCGCTGGTCGACCAGATCAACACCGCCAGTCAGGAGCAGACCAGTGGCATCAGCCAGATTGCGCGAGCCATCCAGCATATGGAGAAGCTGACGCAGTCGTCAGCCGGAACCGCACAGCAGAGTGCGACCGCCGCCGAGGAATTGACCCAGGAATCGGGTGTTCTTCAGGAGATCGTCTCCAACCTCAGCATCATCGTCGGTGGCAGTGGACAAGCTGTCGCCGCCTAACCTGCATCAGCAAACGCCGCTCAACGCAACCTGCGTGGAGCGGCGTTTGGCGTTTGTGGCAGGCTAAAGTGACAGGCTCAAGACGCGGTTCAGGCGCTGGACGAAGACGGCTGGGTCGGGCAGTGGGACACCCTCCAGCAGCAGAGCCTGGTCGAGCAGCATCCATGCAGCATCTTCGGTTACGGGTTCGTTCGTGCGGGTGAGCAGCTTCTTGACGATCTCATGGTCGGGGTTGATCTCGAGCGTGGGCTTGGGCGCGGGAATGTCCTTCTGCCCCATCTGCCGCAACATCTGTTGCACCTGATACGACGGTTCGTCCTCGTCCGAGACGATGCAGGATGGGCTGTCTGCGAGGCGGACGGAGGCGCGAACATCCTTCACGCGGTCGCCGAGCGTCGCCTTCAGCTTCTCCAGCAGAGGCTTCAACTCGTCGGCGGTCGCGGCTTCGGGCTCGGATGCGTCCTTCAGGTCCTCGCTGGTCGAAGCCTTGTTGACTCCCTTCAGGTCGATCTCGCCATACTTGTCCACGCCCGCAAAGACGATCTCGTCAATATCGTCATCGAGGATGAGGACTTCGATGCCCTTCTTCTTATAGATCTCGAGCAGCGGCGAGTTCCGCAGCAACGCCTCGGTTCCGCCGGTGATGTAGTACAGGCTCTTCTGCCCGTCGACCATCCGCTCCTTCACCTCGGACAGACTGGTCAGGCCTTCGACCTTCGTGGACTTGAAGCGGACCAGGTCGAGTAGCGTCTCGCGGTTGGCGTGATCGCCGTAGAGACCTTCCTTCAGCGGACGGTTGAACTCCTTGATGAACTCCAGATACTTCTCCGGCTGGTTGGTTGCGGCCAGCTTCAACTCCGAGAGGATCTTCTTCACGCTCGCGGTACGAATGCTGGTGAGCACACGGTTCTGCTGCAGGATCTCGCGGGAGACGTTCAGCGGCAGGTCTTCCGAGTCAATGATGCCGCGCACAAACCGCAGATACTGCGGCAGCAGCTCCTTCGCGTCATCCAGGATGAAGACGCGCTTGACGTACAGCTTGACGCCGACTTTGTACTCGGCTTGGTAGAGGTCGAGCGGCGCTTTGGACGGGATGTAGAAGAGCGTCGTGTACTCCAGCGAGCCTTCAGCCTTGGTGTGGAACCAGAAGAGCGGGTCCTGCCAATCGCCCGAGATGGACTTGTACAGCTCCTTGTAGTCGTCATCGGTGAGCTCGGACTTCGACCGGCGCCACATTGCCGAGGCTGCGTTGACCTGCTCGGTGGTGCGAACCTTGTC
>Ga0116226_10005220_pt1 | contig 11590 bp, 14 predicted proteins | sample S1TSphfallax_FD_89692 | JGI IMG/M metagenome (GOLD analysis project Ga0116226, IMG submission 89692) | Host-associated microbial communities from peat moss isolated from Minnesota, USA - S1T2_Fa - Sphagnum fallax MG | ecosystem: Host-associated > Plants > Peat moss > Unclassified | place: USA... | reverse complement strand
CACACGGAATGAGACAGTTCAATTCTTCTTTATCACTATTTTTGAATATGAATGGAAATGAAGAGCTTATCGCCGGAGCAGCTTGAATGGCAGGAAAAGCAATTTTTCCAATGGAATCACTATCATTCAGACCGAATATAGCTATAATCAAAAATATAAAAAATTATATAAAATTCATTGAGAAATTTTATTCGAATTAATAAATTTTCGAAGGTCCTGCCTATTCGTTACTTTCTATATCGAAATTTTATTACAATTCAGAACACAAATACCTCTGACTTTATTGTAAGTGACACACTTTTGAATTCGACAAATATTCTTATAAAAATTAGAACATTGACTAGAAGAATAGAAGATTATTGTAGATATTTATCAAAATAAAAAACATTAAACATACGCGATATATTCAAAATCACTAAAGATAAATGTTTTTTCAATGTCAAAACCACACGCAATGATATCTTTTACATTTTCATGTGCCAATCGATTAGTCTCTTCTGGTGTTCAATCTTTCCAGAGAAATTTTTCATCATCAGTCAGTTGAATAACTAATGGAACATTAAATACATCCTGCAACCATCTGAAAAAATTCAAAATTAGAAATCAATTTACTTGTATTTTTTTCTCTCACTTAGTCATAATAAATGGAACTAAATGACCTAAATGCATAGCTTCTGATGACGGTCCACGACCAGTATATAAATAAACAGGTTTTTGATGTTCATAAGCATCCAATATTGTTTCTAATTCTCTGCAAATAATGAGTAAGACAATATTTTATACAGTGAATAAATAAATATTTACCGATGAGAAAAGAAAATTCGACGTCGGATGAAATAATGGACGGGACGTCCAATAATTTTTTCCAATTTTTTGTACTAAGTCGTCAGTTAAATGCGATGAACCAAAGCGAACTAAAATAAAGATTTTTCGACCTCATCTTTCAATCGAAAGCAATACTGATGTGAGCTAATCTACTCAAAGTCGTTAACTATTCATCTAGCAGTCTTCTGTTAGATAGAATTTATATTAGAAAGTGTGTAATAATAGAAAAAAAAGACACTTGCAAACACAGCATGCTAGTCATTTCTACTTCAACTATCGATTCATTTAACTCACCAATAAGTTTATCATAGTCAAATCCCGTTATTGATTTAGCTTTTACTGTCGATGGATTGACAGTATCTTCGTCTTCAGTAGTATCCTTTTGAATCTTTTGGTCATCTTCTATGCCATTGATATACCCGTTCATCGTTTATTACCTATATATTCAATAATCGATAACAATCGGTTTTTGTTCGACTTACTTGATAGAAATTGTTTCGATGTTTTTTTCTTGCAATTATGCGAAAGTACAAATGAAGCTATTTATAAATTTAACGCTACATATATTCAGTCTCTCATGAATAATGAGGAATATGCCGAGTGAAAACTAATAGAAAATGAGATTTTCTCTCAAATATACTTCTATTTGACATTCATTGCGTCATAAACAATCAAAAAAGAAATCGTTTTTATTTCGTTCTTTATCGATTCTTCGTCATGTTATTATGCTGAGTCAATACAGCTATTGCATCATTTTCGAATACTCACCTGAAAAAATAGAACGAAACGTGGCAGATAGTAAGCAATGGTACGGTTGCATTACATCATAAACATTCTTTTTGGCTGAAAACTATGATTCTTTTTATAACTGCGAAGTAATATGATGAAGTAAAGCTAGCAAATAAACTACTTCATGATTTGTCATGACTATTTATAGTTGCAATACAACTTGAATAATAGGAAGTAGGAGGAGAAGTATGATCGAAAAGGTTACAATTGTTTCATATATAAATGGCTGCGTTGATGCATTTTCTAAATCTGTATGTAGAAAAATTTCTCGGAATTCCTCAGCATTGAACATGTCTTTAAGCTAACACGATCTACAGATTCAACGTATAAGTTTATGATTAATCTTATGTGTTTCTTTTTCCTATTAGACATACTCACATGACACACCCTCAATACCAAATGCAAAGAAGCTTCGAAAGGCTTTTTTACTTGCAAATGCTGTCGGTAAGTATACATTATTTGAGATAAAAGATTTTCAGAGGTTGCACCCTTGCTTTTCTGTCATATATAAGACTGGCAACATGGATTATGACTCATTCCATAGATCGCATTTCACCAGAAATTTTCATAGAATAGATTGTGCTATTATTAATCTAAAACTTCATTAAAGTAGCGATTTGGACTGATTAGACATGCTTGGATGATCATATATCTATCAATTTTTTTAAAATTTTTAGATAAAAAGACAAATATCATGCCTTGTCCTTACGCTCAACCGATCTTCGATAATATCGAAAATGGTAACGATAGTGGATGTGATGATACCAGTATTATCGATGGGCTACTAGTTTCAACAGCAAACGGCGTCAGCAATCACGATGAAAGGATCGAAGAACCATTGAATTATACGTCGTACTTGGGTCTGGATGCAGTATTGTCTGCACTAAAGTGTCGTAGTCATACTGATCCATCGGACAGTAGAAGCCCACATGTTCATGATGAACATTTTTTCATATTGATTCATCAGGGTAAATAAAATAAAGCTTATAATTAGTCGATGATTCGTTTTCTTTAGTTTTTGAACTTTGGTTTAAACAAATCTTATTCGAAATTGATTCGATCCGGAATATTTTTAGTAATAGTAATGATGTCACACCTTTCCTTTTCAATATCAATTTACGTTTAAATCGAACAGTCAAAATTTGGAATATATTAATCGATCAATTGCAATTACTTGAATCAATGACACCTATGGAATTTCTTGAATTTCGGAATTTTATTACTCCATCAAGTGGTTTTCAAAGTTTACAATTTCGTGTCCTTGAAATGAAACTCGGTTTAACTGATCGATTCCGAAGTGCATATAAAACAGAATATTTTACTCGAACAATGTTTCAAGGTAAACAAGCTAATGAACTTGAGAAAGCTTTGCAAGAAGATTCATTATTATGCCAAATCGAGGTAATTCATCAGATTGTTATTCTTATAAACGGTTTTCATAAGTATTATTCGGTATTATTTAGCGATGGCTAGAAAAAATCTATGACAATACATCATTCAATTTTCGCGATGTATTTGCATCAGCTGTAGAGTGTATGATTAATCACGAAAAAGACGAAAAAATTATGGTATGTAACAAATTACTATTATCAAATTGAGTTTTTTTTTCTTAAAGAGACGACACTCAAATAGCTTGTCGTTTTTTATAAATAGAATGGTACTGGTGTGGAAACTGCCGAAAGAGATGCAGAGACGTTGAAACGACAATTTGAAAAAATAATCGATCCGATTGAATATCAAAAACTCCTAAAAAATAATGAACGTCGAATTAGTCAAAAAGCCATGTTTGCTGCATCAATGATTTCACATTATCATCAAGAACCTTGTTTTCAACAGCCGTATCAAATGCTTAGCTTGCTCATGGATATGGATGCTCTGATGTCAAGTTGGCGTCGTATGTAGAACAATTTCGTGTCTATTGTGAATATATATCATAAATATTTTTGTATTCATAGATAAACATGTTCTTTTGGTTCAACGTCAAATCGGTCGAAAAGCAGGTACAGGAGGCACCAATGGTTTGTCCTATCTACAGCAAACAATCAGGTAAAGATAAATATTTTTAAAAAAAGAGTTCATGACCAACAAATCGGAAAATATTCAGAATATTTTCAATTAAAATAAAGAAAAACATGTTTTGTCATACAACTGTTTCTATAACTTAAAAATCCCAATTTGTCATCATTCGCCAAATAAGTACATAATAATTTTCTTCTTTTTCTTTATCATAGTGAAAAATATCAAGTATTTAGCGACTTGTTCAATATCTCATCATATCTTATTCCGCAAAGATTTTTACCAAAATTTATCAACAAAACCATACGTTCGACTACATCTATAGCATCACTTACACTTCAACCCCATTTTGAACGTCCAATCATTCGTAAGCAACAACCATGCTTGCCGAAAGATCAACCGATTCAAGATTCAATACAATATTATCAAATTTTTTCCTTCTTGTTTCTGTTTGTGGCAGGATGTGTATTTCCTACACTCGTCGGTTAATGTGCAAGATAAAAACCACTAACTTTTCGTGTTTCTTTTTTCAAGATCATATTATCATACTCGAATCTTGAAAATGAGATAATCTCAACAATTTTCTTCGCATTATTTCGATCTGTTTCTTGTAAAAATCAAATTATATATACGATTATGACTTTTTGACAAAGACTTCGATTGAATTTTGTTATGTTTATATATAAATTCAATTTTTGCTAGAAGTCAAATACTATCCTCTTTCATGCTTTTATACTAGCTCAAAAATTGAAAAAAAAAACAAACAGATCTTTTGGCAAAATGAAATAATGCCAATAAAAGATTAAACTTGATTGAATTTGAATGATTTTTTTTTAATGAAAATTTCTAACTAGATAAAATTCTCAAGACTTTCAAGTGATACACAAATATACGTGATTAGGTTTATCATACAATATAAACTCAATTAAAGAGTAGGTATACGACAGTTCTAGTTCAGCTCGAGAAGCTGGAACTGTTCCAACTTGAAACAACTGGAGCTTATTTGAACAGAAGCTTTTAACCAGCCCCTTTAAACTGAACTAAAGCTAGTTAAATCGTAATTATTTGCAATTACTCCTAATTGTCCATAATTAACCATTGATAATTAATTAGCACTGCTGAATAATTGATTAATAATCAAGTCATGAATAAACGTGTTCAGAGGATTTCTGAATAGCTTAAAAGAACGAGTAAATTGTTCGAAGAATTGATCAACCTGGTTGATTAACTTTTTATCATTCAATTAGACTTTAACGGTAAGACTTGCCTATTTTGTCGCAATAATGATGTTTTGCTCTCAGTTTTAATGTTCTTTTAATAGAATTAATACGATGGCAAACAGAGTTTAAGTATTGAAATTCAATATTTATTATTAAAAATAACCTTTTTCTTTAATATTCAAGAATGACTTAAAATCTGGTTGTTTTCCATTCTTTCACCGATGTTTTTCATGTCAAACATAACATAAAATAATTCACAATCCGCGGAAGGCATCAGATAGATATGTTTCCTAAAAAGTCGAATGCTTATGTTTAGAATACTAAGAATAAATGTATACGACAGAAATGATAGAATGAATTAGAATAGAAAATATGATTTAGAGCATGTGAAACAGATAGTATCATTTCTATCGTAGAAAAGAGAAGACATCTTCAATGTGTCATAGTAATTAAAAAAAGATTCTAATTGTATTCACCTATGAAGTATAATTTATAAATATTATATCATTAAACTGTATTTGCATAATTATTGTCATTGAAAAAGCTCTAGCTGAAGAAAGATCCTTCTGCACAATAAAATACTCAATTGAAGCTGAATAACTTTATTTATTAAGAAATTATCATATTTAATATTTTTGATGATTTTGAATAATATATACCGTCGAAATTATTCTTATTACATTGAAATCATAGAAAAGGCTATTTTATTTTTCTTAATAATGAACACATATTAAGTTTGTATTCATGTCAAGCGTTTGATTATTATGATAATCCATTTTATAGGTGGATTAAATACAGGCAGCGTGGCCGAGCGGTCTAAGGCGCCGGTTTAAGGCACCGGTCCGAAAGGGCGTGAGTTCGAATCTCACCGCTGTCACTATCTTTTTTTTTATTTTATTATCAAGAGAAGGAAAAAAAAATAAAAGCGACATCGATAATTGCAGTAAGTTTTGTCTGTTTCTCGATTTTTTTTAAAGAATTTGCTTTTTATAAGATAAATTTAAACCATTTTCAACAAAATCTATTATAAATCGTTCAAAGAAATGATTCGCGAAACGTAAACACAAATATTTCAGACACAAATGCTGATAATAAGAGAAAAAAACATCAGAAAACGAAATCTTTAAATGATCAGACAGAAAGTACTGCTAAGTATAAAATTGAGAATATTAATACGAATCGAACGAAGTAATGACGTAGCTAAAGATAAATATCATGTTGTATAAAGTACATTTTTTTGATTCATTCGATAAATTCTTACGACAATGTCACACATAGTTCTATAGTACATCAAATGCCGTTCTATTCGTTCACGTTCTTATTCCGATGACTAAACTTATTCTTATCTTCTCTACATTTGTTGTTTACGTGGCTTTAATGACTCATCAGACAGAAAAGAAAACCTACTGACTTCTATAAAGACAATAGGTAAATAAAGTTAGGACGAAAAACAAAAAAAAAAATGAGTGACTATATCCAACTTGAATCTCTTCCCAATGAAATATTTTTTGAAATATTTGATTATTTATCACTTTATAATCTTTATCAATCATTCAAAGGACTTAATCAACGAATTAATGATCTTCTTCAATCACTTAATAATCGTGCACTTCAAATTTGGTCTACAAATAAAAATGATGAAATTGAAATGATTAGATTTTTTTCTTCAACTATTGTTTCCTTAGATATTAATGATGAATATAATATTAATTTAAATCAATTTCCTAAAATATATTCATTAACATATATATATGCAACTGATGATCAACTTCAACATTTTCTTCAATCAAAATTTTGTCATAAATATTTAAAATATCTTAATGTTACATCCGATGATTTATCTTTACTTATTCAATATATTTATTCAAATCAATTTCCATCACTTCATCAATGTATCTTACGTAATATTGATTCAATACCCATGTGTCCATGGAGAATAACACCATCTGTTTGTTCAATAACTGTTTGTAGTGATGGAAATTTAATACCATTTATTCTTAAATCTTGTCCTAATTTAAAATCTCTTTCATTATTTATTTTTCAATATTCTAATATCTTTTCATCTTCATGTATTTTTCATTCAAATCTTAAATATCTATCAATTGAAATGACTCAACCAGCATGGTCTATAGAAATAATTCAAACATTATTTTCATCAATTCAAATACCTTATCTAATTTCATTTCGTATTCTTTCCTATCAATTATCATTCATACCTTTTGATTTTGTTCAATTAATCCAGATTTTTAATGAACAATTGCCGAATTTACATCGATTCGAATGTGATCTACTTTTATCAAAACGATTGGAAATAATGGATTTAAAAATGATTCGAAATTTACATGCATTTTTATTTAATCATTTGAGATTGGAGAATCAATCGGATGATATATTAAGAATTTATACAAGTAATTATTAAAATTAATTACGAACTCTGATAATATTGTTTGTTGTTTCATCAAATAAAATTTTAATAATAATCGAATAGAATTATTATATTCTGACACAGCACACCCTTTTCTTTTCTTTCTGAATAGAGTGTTTATCGTATGCTTGTGTCATACTGATACATAACTATGTGAAAAACTCATAGATGCATTATCATCATATGTTTGCTTAATTTTTCTTTGTTTTGAAGAATGACAAAACAAGAATGAAAAGCAAAATTTGACTACACAAAGAACTCATTTTTGAATATTATTCTAATCATGTCTACTGTTTCTTCTGATGAAGACAATCTCTTAATAAATCATACATCATTTGTTAATCATTGTTATATAATTAAGAATGAAATAAAAGAATTATTAACATTTCATCCTAATGAATGGATTAGTGCATTTCGATCGAATCCAAAGTATCCTTTATTTGTACGCGGTGATATTGATGGTTTTATTGCATTATTTATTAATACTATATCTACATTATTAGCTGTCATTTTAAGTTTACAACCGATTTTAGGTGAAGAAATCGTTTATGGAAGGATCGTACCCGGGTAATTAGATTATATAAATCATACAGATAATTTATAATTTTATAATAGGACAGGAATAGCGATGTTATGGGGTAATTTATATTATGTTTATATGGCTCGAAAAATAGCCTCTAAAGAAAACCGTGGTGATGTATGTGCTATGCCTTATGGCATTTGTACTCCAGGAGCATTCGCTTTTATTTATGTGATTATTTCTCCTACTTATTATAATTGTATATCTTCACATGATAAAGCTTACTGCCAAGAATTGGCATGGTATGTAGCTTTAGCTAGTAATTTTTTTACTGGAATTGTTCTGTTATTACTTTGTATATTTGGTGAATTTATTCGAAAGAATACACCAAGTGTTGCACTTTTATCTTCGATTTCAGGAATTGGATTTGCTATTTTAGCATTGAATGAATATTTACCAATAGCTGAAGTACCAATGGTATCATTTATTCCATTTACTATTGTTATGCTTGGATATTTTGGTGGAGGTACAAATAAATTTGAAATTTTTTAAAAAACAAAATTTGCATTTTTGTAGTTACATATGGTCCCTTCCCAATTGCACTTGTTGCTCTGGTGATAGGTACTGCTCTTGGTTGGGCTACTTCACTGAATCAAGGTTCAGTAGTACGTGAAACAGTTCATCTTGTTAAAGGTTATGCACCAGTCTTTCCTATTAAAGAAATGTTTGTCCATAGTGATACTATTCGACTTTATCTTTCAACAACGATTTCAACAGCTATTTCAATTGCTATTGGAACAATTCAATGTGTTGAATCAGCTAAACGTGCTGGAGATTTTTATCCAACCAGAGAATCGATGTTTGTTGATGGTATTGGAACATTAATTTCGACTTTTTTTGGTTCAATTCTCAGTATGACAGGTAATTTCCATGACTAACTTTTTCTAATAGTTGAATTAAATAAATTCGTATTGGTTTAGCTTATATTGGTCACCCAGCTATGAAAAAAATGGGTGCAAAACAAGCTTATTCAGTGATACATGGTCTTAGTTATTTACCTTTATGTTTTTTTGGTATTAGTGGCGTGCTTATATCAATAATTGCTGTTGTAGCAATTAATCCAATTGTTGTAAGTTAAAAACGATTCGAATATTCAAGATAAAATGGAAAAAAAGATATTTATCTTTAGATTTTTATTGGTTTGGTTATATGTGCAGACACGTTAGCAATTACTCCTCAACGTCATTATCCTGCTTTTCTTCTAGGTATTATGTCAATCGTAGCCAATTGGGTTCAAGGTACAATTATGACTGGTGTGTCTAATGCTTATGCTAATTTTACTCTACCAAATGTTCAGTTTTCGTCCAACGTTAGTTCTGCCATTTCAGGATTTTCGTATCGTGGCTTGGTCAATTTTGCTGGTGGTGCATTGTTACAATGCGTTTTCATCACTGCTATTTTAATGTATATTATCGATCGGAAATTCCTAAAAGCTACAATATGGTCTCTTCTTGCAGGTTTCTTTTCATTTTTCGGTTTGATTAATGCGAGCAGTGTGGGTATATTGGTGAAAAAAACAGATGATGGATGGCGATTTACTGTAGCATATGCGATGTTAGCTGTTTTGTTTTTAATATTGGAAGTGGCACAGAGGAAACATTGGATAAAAGGACAAGAAACAGAACCTGATGATTTGTCAAGTATAGAATGGGCTGAATGGAAAAGAGAACAAGCATTGGAAGAATCAAAGATTGACGAAAATAGACAGAAAATCGTATGATTTTTTTCTTGTTATTAGAAATAAATTTATGACTTTTTTGATTGTTTAAATACTTTGTAGTAACTAATGAAACGAAAATCTTTTCATATTCAATTTATTTTTTTTTCAATGGAACGAGACAAATTTTATTGAAAACTTTACAGAAAAAAAAAGAGAAATTTCTCGTTCACACGGACAGTCTGAAGATATGTGTTCATTGGGATGGATATGTAGACACGAAGATGATGGCCAAGATAAACATAATGAAAAAAAGTATTAAATAAAAAGCACATTCTTTTGGAAATTGGGCAAAATGTATATAATCGTTACTATAAAACATGACTTCTATCTTGTCCACACGAGTATTTTCCAGTTGGATTGCAGCTACAATTCTTGCTGGATCGATAAGAGCACCAAGTGCACCCGTACGTACGCTGGTATGCGAAGGCACTGTATAAAACATATTCGACTTTCTGGAATTGGGCATATCTCCTGGTGATAAGTATATCGCCAGGTAACGATGTATTAGGGGACGATTGAGTCGATATATAACAATATTATAGATGGATAAAAGTATATGAAGAATGGAAAGAATAAAAGAAACAGCAGCACACGCTTTGACATAAATACTAGCAATACCAAAATAGAGACAAAGAAGAAAAGCAAGAAGAACCATATAGCGGTAAAGAAAAAAATGACCACCACGCATTGATCGTTTTTTCTTTTCTTTTGTTTGCTCAATAAGACCGTTCATATTTCGGACAACGTGATTATATATAGCTGGATAGGTTCTTCGAATGAAAACAAATCTACCTGTATACACTGGAGTGCCCATTCGAACATTCGTATCTTCTGCAACGAGTATCATTCCATTATCATCTACAGTGGAAACATGTATTCGCTTGTCTTGAAATACTTGCATTGACATCTTCCACTTTTTACCATTTGTACTGATTATATTTCAAACTTTATGCTCTTTTATAGTTTAAAAAAATGTTCAACTTCCGACACAAACTGTATCACGTTGCTATAAACGGCAAAGGGGTATAAACCAACCATCTCGACTATTTGTTACATTCTAGGAAAAAGTTTGATGGATAATTATAAAGCCTACGCTAAAAGGATAAGTAAATAGTAACACTTCTTTTATGAATGGAAAGAATCATCGATATTTTCTTTTTGATCAGTGTCTATGATTTATTAAGATAATTACGAAAAAAAATATGTGTAGAAACTTCCAATATGTAATACTTAATGTGTAAAGACTGATTGAAAGTGTGATTCATTTTGAAAGAATGTGCTGATTTATGTTGAAAAAAATTTTTCATAGAATCAAATAAAATTTGACATGCAACATTAGATTATCGCTGAAACATAAGAAAGCAAATAAGCTTTTTCTTGCTGACAGCAAAAAGTTTCACTATCAAAATCAATAAACAAACAGAAATTTAGAGTAAAAGAGAGAAAGAAAAAATATTTGTAATACGTAAATGACGGACATCGGTGATGTATGCACTATATATACAATTCTATGATGCAAAAAAAGTAGTGACAGCGGTGAGATTCGAACTCACGCCCTTTCGGACCGGTGCCTTAAACCGGCGCCTTAGACCGCTCGGCCACGCTGCCTCGTTTTATTTCAGTAATAAAATCGATTTTAATCATATTAATGCTTTAGCTAGATTTGCAAAGGATATTAACACGATAATTTTCCTTGTAAGTGCTTTTTCTATACAAAGTTTTTTTTCTATTGCAAAGCCTACATATCCTTCAATAATTTTGAGAAATCTTGAAATGCTTCGTCAACGGTTAGATTTCGATCATTTTTGTTGTCTTTATTCAGTGTCTGACTCTCATCAATAATAGAAAAAAAAACAAGCAAAAATTGATGACGGAAATATTAGAATTTGTATACAACAGAAACTTGAAGACATCAATATCTATCGTTAATTTAATCTTTCTTAACGATTAAATTGAGTTTGAATATGAACACTATTCGGTTTTTTAATAATTCATACATGTTTGGATTAATAAAT
>Ga0116226_10005219_pt1 | contig 11590 bp, 12 predicted proteins | sample S1TSphfallax_FD_89692 | JGI IMG/M metagenome (GOLD analysis project Ga0116226, IMG submission 89692) | Host-associated microbial communities from peat moss isolated from Minnesota, USA - S1T2_Fa - Sphagnum fallax MG | ecosystem: Host-associated > Plants > Peat moss > Unclassified | place: USA... | reverse complement strand
TCACAGACTTCGAAAAAATGCCGATAAAATCAGCGATCGCAAACGAACCCAACACATCCGACCAACCACAGGACGACAACCAATTGAATTTTGTTCACAATTTAACCGGACACTAGTGAAAAAGAACGAAAAAACTCTTGTTTGTTTAGGGCTGATTGGGGCAGGTCAGCATGGCTGCTCCGCAGACGCCCAGGAAGTCCTTTATGCCGGAAGTCAGTCGCTGTTGCTCGGGGGTGGTCCAGGCGGCGAACGGAATGAGCGGCTGAGCGGCATCGGAATTCGATGCCTCGTAGGCCGGCAAACCCGATTTGCTTTCCGGCCACCATGCCTTGGGGGACGTTCTGGCGCGGCGGCCATAGACGGTGACGGCGTCGGTATCGGGCTTTTGGGGTTCCATGATCAGGCTCTTGTCTTGCCCGAGCAGCGAAGATGTGTCGCTGAGGGAGAACCATGTGGTGACAGGCATCGACGGGGACTGCGCGCGGGCGGGCGCTGCCGCACAGAAGGACAGAAGGACAGCCAAGCCTGAAGCGACAGATTTCACCGCGGACCTCCGGGGCGCACAGCCGAAGCATGCCGGGGGGATGAGGGGGAGTAAAGAAGAAATTCTTCTTTTTTGAAAAAAGGAGAAAAAACTTTTATCTATTTCGCGCAACAATCATGGTCCAATTTTGCCCCGGACGCCAGACCAAATTGGAAAAATTTCTCGCTTCGTTTTTTCAAACAAGAAGAACTTATTCCATACTTGAAGTGCCTCAGTCTAAATCGGTTCCGTATCGAGCGCGTAACCCGCGGCGCGCACGGTGCGGACCAGGTCGAGCTCATTGTCGCCGTTGATGGATTTGCGGAGTCGGCGGATGTGCACATCCACCGTGCGGGGTTCGACATGGATGTCCGGCCCCCAAACGGCGTCAAGCAGTTCCTCGCGCGAAAAGACGCGGCGAGGGTGTTGCATCAGGAATTCCAGCAGGCGGAATTCGGTGGGGCCGAGATGCACGGCGCGGCCGTTGCGCTGCACACGGTGGGCGGCGAGATCGATGGCAATGTCATGAAACGCGAGGCGGCCCTTGGTAGTTACGGTATTGGAGCGACGCAGGAGCGCCCGCATGCGGGCCAGCAGCGCGTCCATGTTGAATGGTTTGGTAATGTAATCGTCAGCGCCAGTGTTCAGGCCGCGCACCGCATCCTGATCCTCGGTGCGGGCGGTGACCATAATGACGGGCAGGTCGCGCGTGGTATGCCGGCGTCGGATCTGGCGGCAGACTTCGATGCCGCTCATGACCGGCAACATCCAGTCCAGCAAAACGAGGTCCGGGGTGTTTTCCGCGATGCGTGTAAGCGCTTCCTGGCCGTCCCCGGCTTCATCGACGCGAAAGCCCTGCCTTTCGAGGTTATAGCGCAACATTGTCGCAATGGCCGCCTCATCCTCGACGACCAGCACAAGGGGTTTGGCAAGTGAGGAGGGGCCCTCGGTGACCAAGGTTGTTTCCATGTCCATCATTTATGAGTCCCGCGGTCTGACGATCATGTAGGAGGGGCTTTCGCCTTTCGGACGACCTTCCGGCAGCACCTCGCCGGTGGTGGCATAGTGTACCGTTTCGGCGATATTTGTGGTGTGGTCGCCGATTCTTTCAAGGTTTTTCGCAATAAAAAGAAGATGCGTGCAGGGCGTGATATTGCGCGGATCTTCCATCATGTAGGTTATCAATTCGCGAAAAATGGCGGTGTAGATGTCGTCCACCGCCTGATCGGCGCGCCATACCTCGATGGCGCGTTCGGCGTCATAATCGCCCAGTATGTCGATGCAACGTTTCAGGTTTTCCTGCACCAGGCGGATGAGATGCGTGAGGCCTGCCAGTTTGAACGGCAGGCTGAATTGCGCCAGCACGATGCTGCGCTTGGCGACATTGGCGGCATAATCGCCGATACGTTCGAGATCGCTGCTGATTTTCAGTGCGGTGACGATCTGGCGCAAATCGCCTGCCATCGGCTGGCGCAAGGCCAGCATGCGGATGACAAATTGTTCCACCTCGCGTTCAAGCGCATCTACCGCCGGGTCCTGTTCCATCGCCGCAGTGGCGGCCGAACTGTCACCTTCCAGCACGGCGGCGCCTGCGGTGGCCAGTTGTGCTTCCAGCAGACCGCCCATTTCCACCAGCATGTCGCGCAGCTGTTTCAGCTCATATTCAAAGCTCTTGACGATGTGTTGCGGCAGATCGTTGGACATGTCTGGGTATTCCGCTTCAGCCGAACCGGCCGGTGATATATTCCTGCGTCTTTTTCTGTTTTGGCGCCGTGAAGATTTGGGCGGCGGGCGCCACCTCGATCAGTTCACCAAGATAGAAGAAGGCGACCTGATCGGCGCAGCGGGCGGCTTGCTGCATGTTGTGGGTGACGATGGCGATGGTGAAATCGCGCTTCAGCTCGTCGATCAGTTCCTCGATCTTCAGCGTGCTGATCGGGTCGAGCGCGCTGGTCGGTTCGTCGAGCAGAATGACTTCCGGGCGCACGGCAATGGTGCGGGCGATACACAGTCGCTGCTGCTGGCCGCCGGACAGGCCGGCTGCGGGCGAGGTCAGGCGGTCGCGCACTTCGCCCCACAAGGCGGCGCGCGTAAGCGCCCATTCCACGCGTGTATCCATTTCCGCGCGGCCCAGGCGCTCATGCAGCCGGACGCCGAAAGCAATGTTGTCATAGACCGACATCGGGAATGGTGTGGGCTTCTGGAAGACCATACCGACCCGGCTACGCAACGAATTGAGGTCGGCGTCGGGCGCCAGTATGTTTTCGCCGTCCATCGCCACCTCGCCCTCGGCGCGCTGGCCGGGATACAGGCTGTACATGCGGTTGAGCACCCGCAGCAAGGTGGACTTGCCGCATCCGGAAGGACCGATCATGCCGGTGACGCGTTTTTCCGGCAGATCGAGCGAAATCGATTTCAGGGCGCGGTTGGTGCCGTAATAGAAGTCCAGATTGCGGATGGCGACACGCACCGGCACGCCGGCCATGGTGGCCGAGCGGGCGGGCACATTATGGGACTGCGTGGAGGCCACGGCCTGTTCGGCGAACGCGGGCATCGGGGGACGATCCTTCATCGGCGGCGCACGATCAGCCGCGCCAGAATATTCAACGTCAGCACGCCAAGGGTAATCAGCAACGCGCCGGTCCAGGCCAATTGCACCCAGTCATCGAACGCGCTGGCGGCATATTGATAGATGGTTACGGGCAGGCTGGCCATGGCGGAACCGACACCGGAATAGTCGGAGTTGCCGAGCGAGGTGAACAGCAGCGGCGCGGTCTCGCCGGCAATGCGGGCCACGGCAAGCAGAATGCCGGTGAGGATGCCTTGCCGGGCGGCGCGGAAACAGACGAGCAGCGTGGTTTTCCAGCGCGGCGAGCCAAGGGCGATCGCGGCTTCGCGCAGGCTGACGGGGACCAGGCTCAGCATGTCCTCGGTGGTGCGGACGACGATCGGAATGACAATGACCGCGAGTGCGGCGGCGCCGGCAATGCCGGAAAAACCGCCGAAAGGAGCAACAAGAATGGAAAAGATGAATAGGCCGATGAGAATGGAGGGCGCCGAGAGCAGAATGTCGGATACGAAACGGACAATGTTGCCGAAGGTGCTGCCGGCGGCATATTCGGCCAGATACGTGCCGGCGAGCAGGCCGATCGGAGTGCCGATGGCGGTGCCGAGGGCGGTCTGGATCAGGCTGCCGACGATCGCGTTCGCAAGCCCTCCGTCGGAGCCGGGGGATTTCGTGATGGTGGTGAAAACGTTCAGGCTGAGGCCGGGAATGCCCAAACGCAGCAGTGTGAAAAGGATCCAGGCGAGCAGGGCCAGGGCGATGAAGGTGGCCGAACTGGCGAGCACGCGCGACACCTGGTCGATGCGGCGGCGGCGGCGGCCGAGGGCGGCGGCTATGGAGGGGTCGCGAGCTGTCATGAAGGAAGCAAGTATTTCTTTTTTGAAAAAAAGAAACAAAAAACTTTTGCTGATTTCGGCGGGCAACTCGTCCAGAGGGGCGAATCAGGTTCTGCCCGGACGGCGTGGTTATTTTTCATGCGCGCGCTTTTGGGCGCAGCAGCAGGCGCGAGGTCGCGAGAACGACAAATGAAATGACAAACAAGATAAAGCCGAGTGCCATCAATGCGGACAAATGCAGGCTGCCCTGGTCCGCCTCGGGGAATTCCAGTGCTACCAGCGAGGCGATGGTGTTGCCGGGCGCGAAAATGCTCGGGCTGATGCGGTTGGTGTTGCCGATGACGAAGGTGACCGCCATTGTTTCGCCGAGCGCGCGGCCGAGGCCGAGCATGATGCCGCCGACCACCGATACGCGGGTGTAGGGCAGTACGACGTAACGCACCACTTCCCACGTGGTGCAGCCGAGGCCGGAGGCCGATTCCTTGAACATGGCCGGCACCGTCTCGAACACATCGCGCATGGTGGCGGCGATGAACGGAATGATCATCACCGCCAGCACCACGGAAGCGGTGAAGATGCTGGCATTGCCGGGCGATGGCCGGAATACCGCGCCGATGACCGGCACATGGCCCAGCAGCGCGCCGAGCGCGGGCTTCACGGTCGCCGATAGCCAGGGTGCGAGCGCGAAATAGCCCCACATGCCGTAAATGATGCTGGGCACCGCGGCCAGCAACTCCACCGCGGTGCCGACCGGGCGGCGAAACCAGGCCGGCGCCAGTTCCGTCAGAAAATAGGCGATGCCGAACGCCAGCGGCACCGCCATGATCAGGGCGAGAACCGAACTGACGATAGTGCCGTATATTGAAACGAGCGCGCCGAAACGCTCGGTGACCGGGTTCCAGGCGGACGAGACCAAAAAGTTGAAGCCCATGGCGCGGAACGCCGGCAGCGCGCCGAGAAACAGCAGCACGAGAATGGCACCGAGCAGGAGCAGAACGAAGGCACCCGCGGCATGCAGCAATGCAGCGAAAATAGTGTCGCCGATATTGCCTGCCCTGTGCGGGCGCGCTTGCGTGCCGCCGGCTGTGAGAGAGATCGACAACCCGGTGCGCCCGCCGCCCGGATCCTCAGGTTACGCCGGCCTGTTTCCAGGCGGCGCGCACCGCGGTCTTCACCTTGTCCGGCAGCGGAATGTACTGCAGGCCCACGGCGGCGGGGTTGCCGTTCGTGAGCGCCCAGTCGAAGAACTTGATCACCGCGGCGCCGCGCGCCGGGTCCTTCGGGTTGGTTGGCAGCAGCACGAAGGTGGGCGATTCGATCGGCCAGGAATTGGCGCCGGGCAGATTGTTCATGTCGACGGCAAAGTTGGCCTGGCCGGTCCAGTCGGCGGCGGCGGCGGCGGCGGCGAAGGCTTGCGGCGTGGGCTTCACGAAGCTGCCATCATGGTTCTGCAATTGAACGGTGGTGAGGTGATTGAGGATGGCGTAGGCGCTTTCGACGTAACCAACGCCGCCCACGGTATTCTTTACGGCACCGGCGACGCCCGCGGTGCCCTTGGCGCCTTGGCCGGCGGGCCAGCTTACAGCTTTGTCGACGCCGACTTTCGTTTTGAAGTCCGGGCTGACCTGCGCGAGGTAGCCAGTGAAGACGTAGGTGGTGCCGGAGCCGTCGGCGCGATAGACGGGGGCGATCGCGAGGTCAGGCAGCTTCATGTGTGGATTGACCGCGGCGATGGCCGGGTCGCTCCAGTTGGTGATGGTGCCGAGATAGATGCCGGCGACCAGCGGGCCGGTGAGTTTCAGCACATTCGTCTTGATGCCAGGCAGATTGACCGCGATGTCGACCGCGCCGATGACGGTGGGGAATTGCAGCAATTTGTACTGGGTCAGCTTGGCGGCGGGAAGTGGCGCATCGCTGGCGCCGAAATCGACGGTGCGATCCATGACCAGTTTCTGGCCGGCGCCGGAGCCGACGCCCTGGTAGTTCAGCGTGACTCCTGTGGTGGCTTGCGACAGGTCCGCCCACTTGCCGTAAACCGGCTGCGCGAGCGTGGAACCAGCGCCGGTGATAGACTGGGCGCCGGCGCTGGAAGCGGCCGCGCAAATGCCCGTACCCAGGGCAAACGCCAGGGCGACGCGAATGGTGGTCATGCAATCTCCTGTGAATGAGGCGTGGCCAGGTGCCGTCGCGGCGGAACCTAGCCGCGAATCATGACAGATAGATTGCAGTTCTGTGAAGGTTTTATGACAGAACGTCGCGACGCGGCAAAAAGAAAGTGTTCTTGTTTGAAAAAAAGAATCAATAAACATTTACTCATGGCATGCGCGTCATAATTCAAATGGTCCGCGTGTGCCAATAGAAAAAAGTTTTTTCTTCTTTGTTTCAAAAAAGTAGTGCTTCCTTGTTGGTCGACAGCACGTCGATGCGGTAACGTGATCGAAGCTGCTGCAGCGCTAGCCGCAGTTCGGGTGATGCAGCGGCGATGAAGGCCTCGGCCGCGCTATCGCCGGTGCCAGGGTCGCCGGTGGCACCCAGCCAGTTCACCAGGAGAACGATACCGTCCGCCGCCAGACTAGCGCGCACACGCGCGGCGGTTGCGCGCAGATCGTTTGGGGCAAGGAAATAAAGTACTTCCGACAAAACAATCAAATCGAATTTCCCGGCCGGCCACTCGCCGGGGACCGCCATCTGCCGAAAATCGACGTGGTTCATGTCGGCGCATCGCGCGCTGGCCGCCCGCAGCGGTGCCTCGACGATGTCGATACCGAGCAGGCAGCGGCAACGTTGCGCAAGCCGAGCGGTCAATTCGCCGATCGAGCATCCCACCTCAAGGCCATTCGTGAATATTCTCTCAGGCAGGGCAGCGAGCGTTGCATCATATTTTTCATGTTCGTAGGCGCTGTCGCGAAAATGCCAGGGATCGTCCGAGGCGGCGTAGAGTCGCTCGAAATGCGCCTTGTCGCGCGATGCGGTCTGGTTTGTCATGGCGACAGGAAAACCTCGTACGGGCGGCGGAATACACTGAGAAGATCTTCCGGAAGCCTGAAACCGTCGGGGTCCTGCCGCGCCAATGCGCCGTGTTGAGAGCGGTGGGCGGCAATGGCACGTTCCTTTTCGGCCATGACCGCACCTATATCCAGCCGCCAGCCGCCGCCTTCGTCCTGGTCAATCATATCGTGTGGCGGCAGGTTCCAACCCCAGACGGGGTAGGAAATATGGCGGATATTCGCGCGGGCGGAAGCTTCCCGCGCCAGCAGGTCGGCGGCCAGATGATCGCAATGCGGATCGTGACGCCAGGGTGCACAGATGGCCACGCACCCCGCGGCAAGGCGGGCGATTTCCGCCGCAGCGGCTTCGAATTGCGGCCCGGCATGCGGCGCCTTGGTGTCTGGCAGCCCAAGGAAGACCAGAGATCCCGGCTCGTCCAGACCAAGTTCCTGCAGCGCAGCCATCGCCTCCAATTCGCGCGTTCGCCGCAATTCAGTTGCGGGTATGGCCGGGTGCGACCCTGTGCCATCCGTAAGAACAACGACCAGCGGCGGACGGGAGCGGCGGCAGCAGGTTGCAATCAGGCCGCCGCAGCCAAGGCTTTCATCGTCGGCATGCGGCGCCAGAACGAGAATTCGACCAGTTCCGAATATGGTGTCGATATCGGCGACCGGCAATGCGTGCCAGGCCCGGTGCAAATCCGCGGCCTGCATCATATGCCCAGCAGACTCGCAGGATGGTTGGCGAAATAACCGGCCGCTTCGTCCAGCGCCTCGTCTGGTGCCGGCTGGCGCAGATACGTGGCCAAGTCGCGGCACATCCGTTCCACCTTGTTTGATTGCATAAATGCCGACAGACCGAGCGAGCGCTGCACCAACTGGATCGTATCGAGGCAGGCCGCCTCGATGGCGATGCGCGCCAGGTTGACCACCGCGACAGTGCAATCCGCATCTTCCTCGGCACCCTCCGCGGCGGGTGCGACGTCGCGGAGCCACAAGCGCGCCGATTTGGCGTGAATAAGCATTCGGCCCAGCCTTTCCCGCTGCTGAGGATGGCCGAGTCGGCCTCGGGCCACCAGTTCTGCCTGCACCGCATCCACCAGGGCGCCGAGGGCGCCGACGGTTACCGCGGAGGCGCGCCACGCGCCGGCGGAGAAATCGGGCTGACGCAAATAATCGCCGGCCGCACCAAAAATCGTATCGAGCGGGTGCAGCAACCCAGAGAAGTCGACGCGACCTGTGACAGCACCACGCACGCCCTGCGTGGCACCTGCCAGCGCCGATACCCGCTCGCCTCGCCCCAACGGCACAAGTAGCAGGCGCGTTTCACCATGTGGGTCGGTCGCGGTAATCACCGCGCGCGTAACGTGGCCGGCGGCCGAACAGGGACATTTCTCGCCGTCCAGCTCAATTTGATCGGAGATCTGTTTATATCGCAACGGCCTGGCGCCGTCGGTCACCCACAAGGCGTGAAGATGCCCCGCCCTGGCATCCGCCGCGGCTATCCGTATTTGAGCCGGCGTCGCGTAGCGCACAACCAGGCGAATGGCATTGAGATGGGCTTCAATAATCCGGCCCAACGCGATGCTGCCTGCGCCGATCAGCCGTAATATCTCGGCCGTCGCCGGCGCCTGGTCCGGTTCGGTGCCGATACCAAGTCCGCCTGATCGGCGCCGCAGAACAGCCGCGAGCACGCCTTCCTCACGCAAGGCGGCGATGTCCTCGTGGGGGAAGCCGCAGTCCGGGTCGAGGCGCTGGGCGTTAGCCTGCATCGTTGGCACCAAGGCCGCCAATCGCGCCACCAGTTGGTCCTCAGAGGTAACTTCGACGTCAATATCCGCAGGCATTGTCAGGCGGCGGCCAACGCCGGTGTATTGTCGATGGCGAAATTCCGGGCCCGCGCGCACAGGGCTCGGGCCACCTCGATTTCGTGCGCTAATTCGGCAAAGCGAACGCTGCGTGGCACCAGTATTGGGGAGCGCGCTTCAAGCGCTGCCCAGGCCGTACCGAAAAACGGCTGCGCCAGCGCCGTGCAGACAAAATCCGTCGGTATTTGCAACTCGTGCGCAATCTCGCCTGCGTCGGTGACGCCCCGGACCCAAGCCGCGCGGGCTTGGCCGCGCAACATCGCCCGGGCAAACCGATCCGCAGCCGGCTCGATGGTGCAATCCGCGAACTCATCCTGCCGCACCATCCGCCGGGCAATTGTTTCGGCCATACCGCCTGCCGCCCGCCCTCGCGTACGTCCCGAAACGACGACGCGGACCGCGGGAGAATGCCTGATCCGCATGTCGACGCGCCTTAATTTTTCTATAAAGGCGCGATCCTCGCCGCTCGGAACCGGCGGCATGCCGCCGGCGCGGCGCCACGCGGCCACCGTCACCGCGATGCTGGCACCGGAATGTTGCGTGTGCCGGGGTAGCGGGTCGGCCGGATCGGGGTCGAGGAACGCGAACATTTCATCGAGGAGGGCGGCCAACTCACATTCGCGGGCATCGTCGGCGTGAAGATGCGCGGGTATCTGCCGTGCATCGACAGGGTCCAGGTCGGCCATGCCGCACACTGCATCGGCGCCGGCTTCGATGGCGAGGAGATTTTCGGCGAGCCAGTCGGGTTCGACCTGACCGTCCGCGTCCGTTGTGAGCAGCACGTCATTGTCGGATAATTTTTCCGCCGCAAGGCGCATGGCGAGACTGCGTGCGAAGCCGGCGGTGGCCCGTGAACCATGCAGTTCCAGTTCGATCAGATCGCACGGGACGCCGCTATTAACGGAGCGGATGCAATCGGCGGAGCTATCTGTGCAGTTATTTAACAATAGAACGATGCCGTCGGGTTGCGCGCCGCGCTGCCGGGCCAGTGCCGCGAGGCAGGCCCCGATGTGGTCCTGCTCGTTTCTGACCGGTATGGCAACTATGCTGCGTCGCATGAGGCAAGGTCCCAGTTTGTGCGATCAGGGACTGAAACGCTTGCGATTGGGGTTTGTTTCCAAGGCGAAGGTAAAAAAGTGAAGCAGTTCTTTTTTGAAAAAAGAACCAAAAAACGTTTATCTGTCGTGAGCGGCACCGTGTTGGCTTGTCGGGCGCAATAGACAAAAGTTTTTTGGTTCTTTTTTTCAAGAAGGCACTGCTTCCTGCCCTACTGCCCGTTCGCCGCTTGCGCCTGCGTGCCAGAACTCACACGCCAAACCGTATTGCCAACATCATCGGCAATCAGCAACGCGCCGGTCTTGTCCAGTGCGAGGCCGACCGGGCGACCATGGGCATGGCCGTCGCTGTCGAGAAATCCTGTAACCACATCCTCGGCCATGCCGTTCGGTTTGCCACCGTTGAACGGAATGAACACGACCTTGTAGCCGTTGAGCACGTCGCGGTCCCAACTGCCATGCTCGCCGACAAAGGCGCCGCCGCTGTAGTGCGCCGGAAGACTGGTGGCGGTGTCGAAGACCAGCCCCAGCGGTGCCACGTGGGAACTAAGCGCATAATCGGGAACTATCGCCTTTGCCACCAGGTCCGGGCGCTGCGGCATCACGCGCGGGTCGATGTGCTGGCCAAAATAACTGTAGGGCCAGCCGTAGAAGCCGCCATCCTTCACCGAAGTAAGGTAGTCCGGCACGAGGTTAGGCCCAAGTTCGTCGCGCTCGTTCACCACGGCCCACAATGCATGGCCTTGCGGTTCCCAGGTCAAACCGTTCGGGTTGCGCAGCCCGCTCGCGAATATGCGGTGCGCACCGGTAGTCCGGTCCACTTCCCAAATGTCGGCGCGGCCAAGCTCGGCGCCGATGCCGTTCTCGGTAATGTTGCTGTTCGACCCGATGCCGACGTAAAGTCTTGTGCCATCCTCACTGGCGACCAGGCTTTTGGTCCAGTGGTGATCGATCGGCCCGCCGGGCAAGGGTGTCAGCACTGTGCCGGCAGTGGCGATGTTGGTCTGGCCGGTCGTATAAGGAAAATGCAGGATCGCGTCGGTATTGGCGACATAGAGATCGTTGCCGACGAGTGCGACGCCGAACGGAGAATAAAGGTGATCCAGAAATACCGTTCTGATGTCCGGCTTGCCGTCACCATGGCTATCGCGCAGCAATGTAATGCGATTGCTCCCGGTGTTCGAACCGCCCGACGTAACTTTTGATTCGATCAAGTTCATAATGATGTTTTTCGGGCGCCGGATCGGCTCGATGCCTGGGCCGACTGTTTCCACTACCAGCACGTCACCATTCGGCAACGTATACAGCGATCGGGGGTGCTCCAGGCCGGTTGCGAACGCCTGCACGCGCAAGCCTGAGGCGACCTTTGGCGTTTCACCGGCTTTCCAGCCAATAACCTCGGCGAGATGCATTGGCGGAAACAAATATTGCTGCGGTGCGGGCAGCACCGGGTTAGGCCCGATTTGGGTGCGGACATCGAAATTGTCGGGGCCCGCGGCGGCCAGAGTCACAATCGCGGCGCCAGCGAGCGCGAGCCTGATTTTGACATGCGCCATCACGAACCTCACTGCCTTACAACGGAATACGGAATGGCCAGAACCGGCCGGTACACCCTGGCGGCGCCAAACCAGGCGGTGATCAGCATGACGATCACGGTAACGGCGGACAAAGCCAGCCCCGCCGGCACAACGGATGTCCACGCGTCCCGGCTGTGAACCAGATTGTCGAGCATGGCGAGCACGAGCACACAGAGGC
>Ga0116226_10005218_pt1 | contig 11590 bp, 9 predicted proteins | sample S1TSphfallax_FD_89692 | JGI IMG/M metagenome (GOLD analysis project Ga0116226, IMG submission 89692) | Host-associated microbial communities from peat moss isolated from Minnesota, USA - S1T2_Fa - Sphagnum fallax MG | ecosystem: Host-associated > Plants > Peat moss > Unclassified | place: USA... | reverse complement strand
GCAGCCTGCTGATGGAACGCACGGAAGTGCATTGCAGCCGCTGCGGCGGCCATCTGGGCCATGTGTTCGATGACGGCCCGAAGCCCACCGGATTACGCTACTGCATGAACGGCGTGGCTCTGACTTTCCACAAATCAGGAGCAAACTCGTGATGAAACGCACATTGGCGTGGCTCGGCGGCGGCACCGCGATCGCCGCGGCACTGATGTTCGTGCCGGCGCGCGCGCAGGAAGACCCGCACGTGGTGCCTGCCCCTGCGATCGATGCACCGGCCGCAACCGGCCCGCAAACCGCCGTACTCTCGGGCGGCTGCTTCTGGGGCGTGCAAGGCGTGTTCGAACATGTGAAGGGCGTAACCCGCGTGCTGGCGGGCTATGCCGGCGGCGCCAAATCCACCGCGGATTATGAAACTGTCAGCAGCGGCACCACCGGCCACGCGGAATCCGTGCAGATCACCTTCGATCCGCAAAAGATCACCTACGGCAAGCTGCTGCAGATTTTCTTCAGCGTGGCGCTCGATCCCACGATGAAGGATGCGCAAGGGCCGGATTCCGGCACGCAATACCGTTCCGAAATCTTCTACGCAAATCCGGAGCAACAGAAGGTGGCCAACGCCTATATCGCGCAGCTGGATGCCTCCCACACCTATCACGCGCCGATCGCCACGCGCGTGGATGCGCTGCCAGGTTTCTATCCGGCCGAGGCCTACCATCAGGATTTTCTGGAGACGCACCCGGACTACCCGTACATCGTCTATAACGATCTGCCGAAGGTGCAGGCGCTCAAACAGCTTTTCCCGGGCGCTTATACGGCGGCAGCGATACGGAGCGGGACGAAGTCTTAAGGAAGGAAGACCTTCCTTGGGCCCACTCCGCCCATCCAATACGCCAGCTCCCGCGGATGCCCGATCGGCCACACCGCAAACCGCGCCTCTTTGCCCACCTCCAGCGTCCCCAACCGGTCTGCAATCCCAAGCGCCCGCGCCGCCTCGCGCGTCACCCCGGCAAGCGCCTCCTCCGGCGTCAGCCGGAACAGCACGCACGCCAGATTAACCGCCATCAGCAGCGAACACAGCGGCGACGATCCGGGATTGCAGTCCGTCGCCACCGCCATGCCCACGCCATGGGTGCGAAATGCAGCCACAGGCGGCGGCCGCACCGCTCCCACCGTCGCATAGGCGCCCGGCAGCAGCACCGCCACCGTGCCGGAAGCCGCCATCGCCCGCGCGCCCAAATCCGACGTATATTCCAGATGATCGGCCGAAAGCGCGCCGAACTCCGCCGCAAGCTCAGCCCCCGCCCCGTCCGTCAATTGGTCCGCGTGCAGCTTCAGGGCAAACCCATGCGTCCGGGCGGCAGTAAAAATACGGCGGATCTGGGCGTTGGAAAACGCGATGTTTTCGGCGAAGGCGTCCACCGCATCGGCCAGCCCCTCGGCCGCCACCGCCGGCAGCATGTCGCCGATGATATGGTCCACATAGGCCTCGGCGCGCCCGGCAAATTCCGGCGGCACCGCGTGCGCGCCCAGAAAACTCGTGCGCACCTCAATGCCGTGCGCCCGCCCCAGCGCGCGTGCTGCACGCAGCATTTTCAGCTCCGCCTCCAGCGTCAGGCCATAGCCGGATTTGATTTCCACCACACCCACGCCATCAGCCATCAGCCGCACAAGGCGCGGGCCAGCGCTCGCCACCAGCTCCGCCTCCGAAGCCGCCCGCGTGGCACGCACGGTGGATAGAATGCCGCCGCCGCGTCGCGCCGCCGCCTCGTAACTGTCGCCTTGCAGTCGGGCCTCGAATTCCGCCGCACGATTGCCGCCGAACACGATGTGCGTGTGGCAATCGATCAGCGTGGGCGTGATCCAATCACGCCCGCAATCATGGATCGCCGTGCGGGGGCCAAGCAGCGCCGGCGGCATCTCCAAACGCGCGCCTGCCCACACGATGTGGCCGTCCCGCACCGCAAGCGCACCATCCTCGATCTGGCCATAGGGGGCGCCGCCGCGCGCCATGGTGGCGATACCACCGGCTTGCCATACATGCTCGGCGGGGTCTTGCATTTTGGGAACACGCTCCAGGAACAGAAAGCCGTTCTTTTTTTAAAAAAGAACCAAAAAACTTTTATGTCCCCGCCGGTTTTACGATAGCGGCTACTCGGCCGAGAAGGCGGGGACGGCGCGGGATTCTGCGGTCTTCATAAAATCCCCGTAGGTTACCACTCGGTCGCGGCCCGCCCGCTTGGCGGCATACAACGCCAGGTCGGCATGCTCCACAAGCTTGGCAGCGCCATCAGAATCACGCAGGGGAACGAAGGCCTCCACGCCGCCGCTGATCGTAACACAGCCATGCACGCTGCCGGCATGCGGCAGCCGCAGATCACGCACCGCCTTGGCCACCCGTTCGGCCAGCGCGCACGCGCCGGCGAGCGACGTGCCAGGCAGCAACAGCGCAATCTCCTCCCCGCCGTAGCGCGCCGCGATATCGCCCGGCCGGTTCAACAGCGGCGGAATGGCAGCCCCGATGGTGCGCAGGCAGGCATCGCCGGCCTGGTGGCCATACATGTCGTTGAACTCCTTGAACTGGTCGACGTCGATCAAAATCAGCCCGATCGGCGTGCCGGTGCGCATCGCACGGCGGAATTCCTGGTCCAGCGCCCGATCGAACCGCCGCCGATTGGCAAGGCCGGTCAGCGAATCCTGCAGCGCCATCGCCTGAAGCGACTGGTTGGCCGCCTCCAGCGCCACGTTCGCCGCTTCTGCATTCGCATTGGCCTCCACCAGCGCCGCTTCCGAGCGTTTCTGCTCCGTCACGTCCATCATCACGCCGAAGATCGAGGGCGGAGCCCCCCCGGCGGCGGCCTGGAAGAACCCGCGCGAGAGCACATGCCGCTCCGTGCCGTCAGGCCGGACGATTCGGCTCACCCTTTCGAACGGACGGCCCAAATCGATCGCGGCGCGCATGGTATCGCGCACCATCGCCCGATCCTCCGGGTGGCAGGCCTGCACCACTTTTTCGAGCGTCGGCGTAAACGTCGCACGCGTCACGCCATGCAGGCGATACACCTCGTCGGACCACGTCACTTTCTGGCCGCCATTGAGGCTGATATGCCAATGCCCCACCTGCGCCATTTCCTCGGCCATTTCCAGCCAACGATTCGCCCGCGCCGTCAGCGCTTCCGATTTCGCCAGTTGGGCGTTGCTCCATTTGAGCAAGGCATTCGAACGTTCCTTCTCGCCAATGCTTTGCGCCAGCCGCAGGCTCAGGCTGGCAAGCCCCGCCAGCACCAGCGTAAGGCCAATGCCCTGGAACGCCGCCATGGCGCGCCATGGGCCAAGCACCTCCGCCTTGCCTCGGCCAACCCGCAGCACGATCGGCGTGTCCTTCACCCATGCCGTGCTGTCCAGCCGCAGGATGCCGTCGATCGGGCTCACCGACTCCCCGCTCACACGGCCTAACGGTTGCGGATGGCGTAACACCACCCGCCCGATATCTTTGGGGTCTTCCGGCATGCGGGCAATCAGCGTGCTGTCGCTCCGCAGCATCACGATCACGCCAGTGGTGCCGACATCGAAGCCCGATAGCATATTCTGCAAATACTCTTGCGACAGGCTGGCCACCACCACGCCGCCAAAACTGCCATCCGCCTTGTCGATCCGGCAGGATATGGTCAGCACCAGGCTGCCATCGGCAGGGTCGCGCATCGGCCCGTCGATAAAAAACCCGCGATCGGTCACGTCACGGTGGTCCGCAAAATAGGCGGCCTGCGCAATGTCGCCCCCTACCTGGCTGCCCGCTTGCCCCCCCGGCTGGGAAGATGCCGGCCGCACGAGCAGGCGGCCTTGCGCATCGAACACCTTGATCCACCGCAGCATCGGCAACGCCTTGTTGACGGCCCCCAGCATGCGGCCGAGCCGCGACAGAGAGGCGGGCGCCGTGCCATAGGTCTCAACCTGATCGCGCATGCCCCCAAGCACGGTGTCCGTCATCTGGATCACACCGCTCATTTCGCCGGCCAGTGCGCCGGCGATATTGGCGGCCTCCAGCGTCGCGTTGTTCATCGCCTCCTGCCGCCCGATCCATACGCCGATACCATCGGCAGCGATCAGCGCCAGGGCAGCCAGCAACATCACATAAGCCAACCGGCGCTGGAGTTTCTGCTGGGGTTTCACTTGCCAAGGCCGGCTGAACATCGCGGGCGACAAACTCCAGGTTGAGCAAGCAAATCGTGACGCTACTCTAACGAGGGCCAAGGTGGAAGGATAGTGCTAAAAAACTGCCTCATTACGCGCGACGAAGCAACTATAAGTAAGATACCATCGAGCATCGGGAAACAAGTAGAGACGTCACCCTGCACACAAGGTGACAGGATGGCGCAGATTCGTAACATCGGCGGCTATTTACAGTCCAAACCGCCCGCGCAGATGTTCAACCTGCAGGATAAAACAAGGGCCCCGAACGCGCTTTCCGCAACGTTAATTTAATCGGGGCCCACCGGGCGCGTGCTCCCCTAGTCCGGGTCGTCCAGCCCGATCGCACGCAACCGCGCCCGCTCCTCATCCCACCCCGACCGTTCCTTCACGTTCAGAAACAGGTGCACGGGGCGCTCCAGAAGTTGCGCCAGGTGGGAACGCGCCCGGGCCCCGATATCGCGCACCCGCGCCCCTTTTTCACCGATCAGGATCGCCTTCTGCCCGGCCCGCGAGACATAGATCGTGGCGTCGATGCGCACGGACCCATCCGGCCGCTCGGCAAAACTCTCGGTCTCCACGGTGGTGCCATATGGCACCTCCTCGTGCGTCTGCAAAAAAATCTGCTCACGCACGATTTCCGCCGCCAGCAACCTGTCCGGCAGGTCGGTGATCTCGTCATCGGGATACAGATGCGGGCCCTCGGGCAGCGCCTTGGCCACCGCATCCAGCAAATCGGCCACGCCGTCGCCATTGGCGGCGCTCACCATGAACACCTGCTCGAAATTCTGCCGCGCCGAGAGATCGGCGGTCAGCGGCAGCAGCTTTTCGCGGGCGACCAGGTCCACCTTGTTCAGCACCAGCCACACCCGGCGGCCGGATGTCGCCAGGCGATCGGTGATCACGCCCACCTGCTCGGTCAGCCCCGCCCGCGCATCCACCAGCAGCAAGGTCAGATCGGCATCGTCCGATCCTGTCCAGGCCGCGTTCACCATCGCACGGTCCAGCTTGCGGCGCGGAGCAAAAATGCCAGGCGTATCCACCAGCAGGATCTGCGCCTCGCCGCGCAGCAGGATGCCGAGCACGCGAAAGCGCGTCGTCTGCGCCTTCGGGCTTACGATCGAAAGCTTGGCGCCGGCCATGCGGTTGAGCAGGGTGGATTTGCCGGCGTTGGGGGCGCCGACGAGGGCGACGAAGCCGCAGGAAGTCAAGGCAAGCCCTTCTTTTTTGAAAAAAAGAAGCAAAAAACTTTTACTTCTTTCGGTGCGTGTTGTTGCAGGGGGCCGCGTGCCAAATACGTAAAAGTTTTTTGGCTCGCGCCGGGCGGGCTCCGCCTTTTTTCAAAAAAGAACTTCTTTCTTTCCTTCATAACTTCGCCAACAAATCCGCCGCCGCATTCCGCTCCGCCATCCGTTTCGTGCTCCCCTGCCCCGACCCGGTCTTCCCCCTGGCGGAAACCTGCACCAAAAATTGCGGCGCGTGGGAAGGCCCGTGGCTGGAGACCACCTTGTACGCCGGCAGCTTGTCGCTCCGCGCCAGCAAAACCTCCTGCAACGCGGTTTTGGGGTCCTTCGGCGGCAGAACCTGCGCCTGCATCATCGGCTCCCACGCCGTACGGATGAATTTTTGCGCCGCCGACAGCCCGCCATCCAGATACAGTGCGCCCAAGGCCGCCTCCAGCGCATCGGCCAGCACCGTCGCCAGGCGCCCCACGCCCTCCCGCTTCTCATTGGCCCCCAGCGCCAGAACCTTTTCCAGCCCGGCATGTTCCGCCACCGCCGAAACCGCCTCCCGCGAGACAAGATGCGCCAGGCGCGGGCCCAACTGGCCCTCCTGCTCACTGGGAAAGCGCTCGGCCACCCATTCGGCCATCACCAGGCCCAGCACGCGGTCGCCAATGAACTCCAGCCGTTCGTTGGAAATGCGCGCCGGGGTGCGGCTGGCCCGCCGCCCGCGCAGCCGTCCGGAAGCGGCAGACCGATGGGTCAGCGCCTCCCGCAACAGGGTCTTGTCCGCGAAATCATGGCCGAACAATTGGGTCGCTATCATCAGCCGCCCCTCATCGACGCGCTCACCCGGGCGCTCATTGGGGCGCTCAAGGGGCCGCTCGGCGGGCGCCCCGTTCAATAAACGCCTTTCAGCAGACGGCTCCAACGCACTTCCACCGGCCACATCCAGAATTCCCACCAGGGATACTCGGCATCGAAACTGAAGAAGATGAATTGGGCGCGGCCGATCACGTTTTCCAGCGGCACGAAGCCCAGCGCGTTCATGAACCGGCTATCTTCGGAATTGTCGCGGTTGTCGCCCATCATGAACAGGTGGCCATCCGGTACCACGTATTCATCGGTGTTGTTCACATCCAGCTCGCCGCTCACATTGCGCTCGTCGTCGCTGTATTTCAGGATGTCGTGCTTCACCCCGCCGGGCAGGCTCTCCCGGTATTCCTGCGCCAGCACATGGGTGCCGCTGCCATCCGCGGTTTCGTAATCGCCTTCCGCGACGCGGGGCACTTCGGCGCCGTTGATGTAGAGCTGGCCCTGTTTCACCTGGATATGGTCGCCCGGCAGGCCGATCACGCGCTTGATCCAGTCTTCGCTGGTGTTGCGCGTGTTGCGGAACACCACCACGTCGCCGCGATGCGGGTAGCGGCCGAAGACGCGGCCGGAGAAGATCGGCGGCGAAAACGGCATCGAGAAATGCGAGTAGCCGTAGCTATATTTGCTCACGAACACGAAATCGCCGATCAGCAGCGTCGGGATCATCGATCCGGAGGGGATGTTGAACGGCTCGAACGCGACGGTGCGGATGCCAAACGCGATCAGCCCCGCGTAAACGAGCGTCTTCACGGTCTCGATCGCCCCGCCGGCCTGCGGCTTGACGGCGTTTTTGGCGCTGGCGGGTTTTTGGGTGGAGGACATAGGGGATGGTCCGGTCTCTAGCGGTGGCGGATGAAGCCGCTGCGGGCTGCCCCTGTCAAGCAACAGCCGCCCACATGCCGGCCGGGTCCCGTATCGAACCCCCAGCCAGGAAGTAAAAGTCTTTTGGTTCTTTTCTTCAGAAAAGAACACGCTTCACTAAAACTTTTTGATGGTATTTGCACCCTCCCCCCACCGCAGGCAGAATTATCCCGGCGGCCGATCTGGTGGGGGCACCCGGTGTTGAAAATTGACGCATTTTTGCTCGCCGCTCTGCTTTTCAGCGCACCCGCCCGAGCGGCCGAAACCCTCGCCCTCGCGCCGCCCGCCCCCTGGATCACCCTGGTGCCCGCCCCCAACCAGCCGAGCCGCGATCCGAACAGCGGCATACAAACCCTGCTGCTGAACGAGCAGGACCGGCTCGGCCTCGACTACATCGACTCCTTCTCCGAGGTGGTGAACCGCATCCAGACCGCGCAGGGCCTGTCGGATATCGGCAGCATCGGCTTTGCCTGGAACCCGGCCACCGAAACGCCGGTGGTGAACCGACTCACCCTCCGGCGCGGCGCCACGACCATCGATTTGCTCGCCGCCGGCCAGCATTTCACCATATTGCGGCGGGAAACCAATCTGGAACGCGCCGCCCTCGATGGCGTGCTCACCGCAGCCTTGCAGCCGGAGGGGCTGCAGATCGGCGACGTGATCGATTTCGCCTTCACCATAACCCGGCGCGACCCCCTGCTGCTGGGCCATGGCGAAAGCCTGTTCGTAGCACCGCTCGCCTTACACCCCGATCGCCTGCTGCTGCGCGAAGTCTGGGCGCTGGACAAATCCGTGCGCTGGAAAGCCGGCGAGGATTTCGCAACCCCAAAGACCGGCCGAACCCCGGGCGGCGAGGAATTCGTGATCGACATGCGCAACGTCGATCCGCCGCCGCTGCCCGCCGGCGCACCGCCGCGCTATGCCGCCCCGCAGCAGGTGCAGGCCACGGATTTTTCCACCTGGAACGAGGTAGCCCGGCTGCTCGCGCCCCTCTACGAAAAAGCGGCCACACTGCCCGCCGATGCGGCGATGGCCCCCAAACTGGCGCCCGACCTGGCACATGAAATCGCCGCGATCGTAACCGCTTCCAGCGATCCGAAACAGCGCGCGGCCGCGGCGCTGCGCCTGGTGCAGGAAAAGATCCGCTACCTGTTCCTCGGGATGGCGGAAGGCGGCCTGGTGCCCGCCGACGCGGCCACCACCTGGGCGCGCCGCTTCGGCGATTGCAAAGGCAAAACCGCGCTGCTGCTCGCGCTCCTGCACAAGCTCGGGATCGAAGCCGTGCCCGCCCTCGTCAGCACCGGCCAAGGCGACGGGCTCGATAAGCGCCTGCCCGCGATCGGGTTGTTCGACCACGTGATCGTGCGCACCACCATCGGCGGCCACGTCTATTGGCTGGACGGCACGCGGCTCGGCGACAATGCGCTCGATACCCTCGCAGTGCCGCCATATCACTGGGCGCTGCCGCTCACCCGCGCCACCAAGGCGCTGGAACCCTTGTACGGGCCCGCCATTTCGCTGCGCCGCACCGGCGCGAAAAACGCGGCGCAAAACGATCTTGCGGCGGCGCGCAAGCTGCAGCCGGACATCGATAAGGAGTTCGGCGGGTATGGGGTTAAGCCTTAAGCAAGGCCTTCTTTTTTGAAAAAAAGAAACAAAAAACTTTTAGATGCTGTCGCGTGCTGTGCCGAGGATCGCACCAGCAATCAAAAGTTTTTTGCTTCTTTTTTTTAAAAAAGAAGGCCTTGCTTTCTCCACAACCTGCAAGCATTCGCACACAAGCTAACCCACCCCACCAGATCCACCCGCCCCGCATCCCCCGGCGGCGCCAGCAGGTTCAGCTTGCCATGATAAAGCCCATGGCCGATCTGTTCCACAGCACCGCTTGGCAAACCAGGCGCCTGATCCACGAACAGCAACGCATTTGGGCCAAATGCCTGCAACGCAAGATGCAGCGCGCGCGCCTCGGCAACCGCAATCTCGCCCGGCCGCTGATAGACGAAAATGTGGTCGGCCGCATCCAGACGCCCCAGGAAGTGGCGCTGCAGCAGGATCAGACGGCGAAAATGCTCCGCACGCAACTCCTCCGGCGTCGTTGCAGTAACCGGCTCGAAGGTATGGATGCCGATATGATATCGCTCCTCCTCGATCATATACTCGGGCACGCCACTTGCGGCAGGTGACGTGCGCACGGCGAGCTCTTCCCCCAGGCCGCTGAACCGGCACCGCAAACCAACGAGCAAATCCGCCAATGCGATCCCGGCAAACCGCAGCAGGCCCAGCGGTTCGGCCCCCATATGCCGCTGCACCAGACCGAATTCGCAGTTCTGGCCAAGGCTTTCGAACTGTTCGGCGAGCTCCGCCAGGCCGAAGCCAAGCGTGGCGTGCACAACACGATTCATCGCCTCGCGCTGCGGCGGCAACCGCATGGGCGGCAGAGCGGTGATATCCGCCGCAGGGCGGGCCGGAATCCGCAGAATACGCAGCGTGTTCAGCATGAAGCCGAGTTCCCGCCCATCCACGCTGACATCGTAATCGAGGGGACGAGCGAAATCCGGATGCACCAATCGTATTGAAACCGAATTGGCCTGGTCGGGCGAGGCCGCAACGGCCGCATGCGGGATCGGATAGGCGATCGTGCAGGCCCTGATAAGGGCATCGGTGCCGATCTGCACGCCATTCACGAGCACCGTCAGCCGCTGAACCATGTGGCGGCCCGGCACGATGAACGGGTTGAGCTGCAATTCCAGCATGTGGCCGGCATCCGGCGGCCCCGCCGGCAATTCCGCCTGCATCAGGCTGCTCCCCCCCATGGACCAGGTAAACCCCGGTTCGGGGCTGGAAAAACCGGCCTGCACATGCGGCAGGCTGTTGCCCTCCGTGCCGAAAACAATGTCCGCGACGATTTGCGGCGCGTGCAATGGGGGGTCGGTGGCGTTCTGCATAGGCCCTGCGGCGGCGGGTGATGTCTGTGGCATCGTAGCGCAGTATCGCCAGGGCCATCGGATGAGGCAAGGAAGCAGTTCTTTTTTGAAAAAAAGAACCAAAAAACTTTTACATTCTGCGCCGGTTGCACGATACGTATCACTAGCGCCCTTGGGGGGCCGCCGCCCGGTGATGGAAACACGGATACGAACCGGAACCGCTCAGGCGCGTTCCGGCAGCCAAAGGAAGGGTGGGAGTGCATAAATGCTGACGATCATCGTAATCGTGCTTGTCGTGCTGGCGCTGGGCGGGTTCGGCCATAGCGGCTACCAGCGCGGCTGGTATGGGCGGGACCCCTATTACGAACGGCCGGTGAATGCCGGGTATGGCGGCGGTGGGCTGGGGCTGATCCTGGTTCTCGTGGTGCTGTGGCTGGTGTTTGCGCATCACCGTTATTAGGGAAGCAGTTCTTTTTTTGAAAAAAGGCGGAGCCCGCCCTGCGCGAACCAAAAACCTTTGACGTCCTCAGCGGGCGCCGGGATTTGAAATTGACAAGCAAATTCGTAACCAGAAAATATTTATAACGATCTTCATTCACAGGATGTTTCGTGCGCACAGCTCAATTTGTGTTTGCTGGTGTGTGTTGCCTCCTATGCGGTGCCGCAGAAGCCCAGACTATAACAGATATCTATGATTTTCCGCTCTGTGGCCAAAGCGCTCTCGCATGCAGGCCGTTCGGCAAGGTTACACTCGCGGATGAACGCATCTTTGGCGTTGATATCCTGGTGGTCTACGCACTGGCGAAGGCACCGGGCAATAGTCAGTTGACCGCTTCGATAATCTATAATTTTGCATCGGACGTGCCCGCCCCCACGTCTGTTTCCGACTTGATAGCCGGTCCGGCAGGCGTTCTCTACGGCACGACGACCGGCGACGGAAAATACGGCTTTGGGACGGTGTTCGAGCTTGTGCCGCCGACGGGCGGCAAGGGTGCATGGACAAAAACTGTGCTTGCGGACATACCAAAAACCCCAACCGGCCTTTCGCCGATCGGCGATTTAACGATCGACGCAGCAGGAAACCTGTTTGGCGCGCTCGCTTACAGCAATACGAACGGGCCGGTGCAAGGGGCCATTTACGAGGTTTCCGGCGGCCAGGGTGCCGCCGCTTTCAACATATTATATCGTTTCACAGGCGGCCCAGGCGGCAGCTTTCCCTATACAGGGCCGCTCATCATGCCGGGCGGCGCCTTGTTCGGCACCTCCGCACCTTCACCCGGAAATTTCGGGCTGATCTGGCGCCTCAACCCGCCCGCATCCGGCTCCTCCACCTGGACGGAAACGAGGCTCGCATCGTTCACCAACGGCTATACAGAAGGTGGCGGCCCTGTTGACGGTCTCACAGCCGGGCCTGGAGGCCGGATCTTCGGTGCGACGGACGGTGGCGGAATGGATGGCGGCGGCGTGGTTTATGAGTTGGTACCGCCGAGCGCCACCGTGGCAAAGTGGTCGATTTCTGTCATT
>Ga0116226_10005216_pt1 | contig 11592 bp, 6 predicted proteins | sample S1TSphfallax_FD_89692 | JGI IMG/M metagenome (GOLD analysis project Ga0116226, IMG submission 89692) | Host-associated microbial communities from peat moss isolated from Minnesota, USA - S1T2_Fa - Sphagnum fallax MG | ecosystem: Host-associated > Plants > Peat moss > Unclassified | place: USA... | reverse complement strand
TCCAGGGTGCATTAGGCGGCTAGAAAGATGACCATTGCTACACTCCATTTCAAAAGAGCCCTCGATCCAAAATTGCCACCTCACCTATATCACAAAATTGAAAAAATTAACATTGAATCCCAAACATACATGAAAGCTAGGTAAACTAATTTACAATTGAAGCTCCCCCCCCCCTCCCCAAAAAGGTATTTTTGGCCTACCTATTACTATAAAAGGATGATGATGGATGAAGTTCCTGGAAAAGAATCTAGTTAAATTATCAAGAATCAAATGTTGCATTGGTGCAAAAATTAGAAATGCAAGTAAGAAGGTTACAACAAACTTCAACTGAGAAAAATATACTTTCCTTTCATATTTCATAATAGCCAAATTTGGCTATATCAGCTTATGGATGATTGCCACCTCACCTATATCGCAAAATTGAAAATTAGCATTGAATCCCAACCATACATGAAATATGAACCTGATCAAATATGAGCAATACATCAATGTGTACCAAAGTGACATTTTGCTCATAAAATTAAAATGGCATATCTTACACTCATGTTGTCATGTGGTTTTCATTGTTCTATCTATGAATGAAATTTGTCCATAAGCTGATTCACAGAGGTTTGGCAGGAGTTTCACCCGGCACACCATTGCTGTTTGAACTCAAGACCAGAATGGGCTTATACCAGTGAGCCATCACGCTTGAGGGTAGTTATTATGACTTTTTACCCTTCAACTCCACCAATATTAATTTGGAGTACAACCTTTCCATTTCCTTGTTTTATGATGCATTATCACGTAATAGAATGCACACTTCCATTTTTTAGATTATGTTCCCCTAGTTTGAGGGTTGTAACCTTGAGGCTGGTAGTCCAAGGGTGTAGGTCTGAAAATTAGAGGCACGTGGGAGCAAGCCTTCCCATATACATAAAATTTGAGGCCATAAAACACAAAGATGTGAGGGAACATAATCACAATAATTTAAGTGTGGATTCTATTGCAAAATAATGCATTATAAAACAACATAATGGAGAAGGTTGTACCCCAAATTAGTATTGGTGAACTTGAAGGATTAAAACCCATAATAACCCATGCAGGGAAAATGGCTGAAAATCAACTTGGGTTTCAAGCCAGTTTTCCGAGGGGGGACACTAGTAAAAAAAACATAAAACATATGTGAGTAAAAATATAAGGTGAAATATATTTGTTGTTGGGTTAAAAAAATGGTTCATAAGTTTAAAATAGGGTACATTTTATGCAAATAATTAGTTTAATTATAATATAAGGTTTGTAATCATTTGAAATAATGAATTATAATTAATATAAGGTGACTTTCATATGCATATATTAAAAAATTAGAGGGGTTTATAAAATTAGAGTGATGAAAAATAGGTTCAATAATTATCTAATACCTCCACTAAAAATGACCCCAAACTTTACACCAAGTGTACCTACGAGGCCAATTCTTAACTTGAATATCATTGGGTATCCAAAGGTGATAGCATGTTTGAAACTCGCCCGGTAGTTCTCATTAGATTAAAAACCAACCATTTGAACCCTTTCACATTTTTAAATATATATTTTGATAACTTGTTAAAACTTAAGCCCTCAAGGTATTAATAGATATTAGGGTCAAGGTATTAATTAGTAATAGTTAATGGGTGCTAGGTAGGGTTTTTTTAAATTATGGTTAATTGAAGGAAGCAACCACAATCAAATGAGCTAAAAACCATGGCAAATGATTGAAAAACTATTAATTTTATCAAATTTATTTATGTAATATCACTTTAATGTCATGGTGATCAATAAACACAGTGCTAAATGATTTACGTGAATGATTTATATGAACTCAAAAAAATCATTTAATTTAATAAATTGAGTTTTGGTTTTAGTAAAGGACTTTTGAACCTTAACACCAAAAACTCAAATTTATAAAGCACGAGGTTTTTAAGAAAATTAATATAAAAAAATTGATGGGAAAAACATTGACCTAGGTTAACCTACCATCCACATCAAAAAACATTCATAATTCATAAATTGTGGTACTAAATGTTTTTAATTTAAATTATAGTTTGAAAATGTTCAAATTTCAAGAATCATTTACTAGATGTAAATGGGTCATAATGTGTATGGCATATGAACAAAGTTGTGGCTTATGATACAAAAACTAAAAATTAAAATAGTTAAAATATTTCAACATGATTTGAAATTATGATCATTTTTCAAAACAAAATGTAGAATCTAACAAAATCTATCCACTTTTAAACAATTCATATTTATTCAAAAAGAGTTAACAAAAATCATGTAATCTATCAAGGAAATTGTAAATATTTTTAAGAACATGTTACAACAAATATACTTTAAAAATTCCTTTCTATGAAAAAGTCAATAGGACCACAGAAGGCCCATTTGTGGTTGAGTCCTTTGTCATTATTGGTTCATTTGATTGTGATTACAACTTGAAAGTGGCACCTCCCTCCTCCCTCCCCTATTTTTCACATTTTTTCTTCTTCACTCCCTAAATAGGATTTTCGTTTTTGTTTTGTCTCTTATGGTTAATGTTCTGCATGTTTGGTGTTTTGTTTATTTATGTTTTGGTTTCTTGTTGTTTTTGTTGTTTTTTTATTGAACTTTTCTTTTTGTTCATTTGTGTATTATTACTCTTCATCGTCGTGTGTTATTAGCACTCCCTTGCTCTTCATTGTTAGGCATTATTGTTCCACATCACCATGTTTTGTTGTTGTTCCTCTTTGTTAAGCATTACTCCTCTTCATTGTCGTGCAGTACTACTACTACTCCTCACCACCATGTGTTTTTGTTGTTTTCCTCATTGCCATGCACTATTGCTACTCCTCATCATCATGTGTTGTTATTGTACCCCTCATCACCATGTGATGTTGCTACTATTCCTCATTGACATGCACTACTATTGTTCTTCATTGCCATGTGTTGTTGTTGTTGTTCCTTTCATCACCATGCACTATACTACTACTGCTCCTTGTTATCATGTGTTGTTGATGTTTTTATCATCATCATGCATTGCTACTAATATTCCTCATCAACATGCACTTATATTGTTCCTCATTACCATGCATTGTTATTGTTCCCAGTGTCAATGTGTGTTGTTGTTCTTCTTCTTTGTCATCATGCACTATTGTTCCTTTTGTCGATATGTGCTACAACTAATGTTCCTTGTCATCATGTGCTACTATTACTCCCTAGGTCCTTGTTGGTGTGCACTACTACCACTCCCCAAATACCTCTTTGATCTATTGTTGCTACCTAGTTCCTTGTTGTTGTGTGCTACTATTGTTCCCTTCATTGTTCTTGTGGTTGGACTCTTTCAATTTGGTACTACCCCTCCCCCCCCCACCTTTGCTTATGTGCAAATGAAAGAAAAGAATAAGAAACTTCAAACTCAAATTTCTTCAATGTGAGCTTTTTTTTCCTTTGTTTGTTTTTTTATATTATTTTGTATGTACAATTGTATGTGTTTTGTGAATATGTATGTATTTGAAATCTTTTTGTTGTATATGTTTTGTATGTTAATAAGTTTAGGTGTGTTGTTTGTGTGTAGGGTTTATTATTCATACTTCATTATGTTAATTGCATACATTACTTGCATGTTTTTTTTACATGAAAAGAGGGGGGGAAATGAAATATGTTGCCCTTATAAATGCTTATAAATGTTTTGATTTCATTTTCATAACATAGATACATTAAAAACTCATTAAAATTTTAAAATTATTAGTTTGGGAAAAATATGTTTGTTTTTTATTTCTCCACCTTGTTTTGTAATATTCTAAAAATTGATGGATTCAAATGAAACTGAAAACATGATCATAAGTAAAAATGAAAATGAATTAAATTTCAATGAAATTATTATTGAAAAAGATGTGGAAAGATAAGAAAGAAATGTAAGTTTTCACATAGTAAATAACAACATAGAAAAAAATGAAATAGATTTAAGCATAAAAACAACTTGTGAAAAATTGCATGTTTAAAGGAGAACATGGAAAGGGCATAACAAATATGCATTATGTTGGGCATTCTATTATGTTAATGATCGGGGTAGTCCTTAAATCCTTAATCATGCAATGCATTTTTTGTTAAGTTAACCTTGTACTTGCACCTAATTCAAGCACCAAAAAGATAAAGGTTTAATAACATATTGTAAGGCATATGGGTTAACAACTTGGGGAAAACATGTCAATGTAAACTATTCCATAATTTCAAAAAAAATTGAAAAGGAGGTGCATAGTGCAAGAATTGTTGAAAGAGGCCTAATGTATTAGTTTTAATGCAATATCTATTTTTCTTGCTATGAAAGATCCTTTCAAAAAAGTTGACATGCACCACAAAGACTTTGTACAAGACCTTGGCCTTTTGATTGTGAAAATCACTCGTTTTTTTCACTTGTGGAAAGTGTCTAATTTAAACATCTTATTTTACATTTGTGTCCTTGAATGGTATTCCTTTCTAAAAGACAATTTCATCAAGAAATATTTCCTAACCTATTAAAATCTTGATTTCCTCAACCATTGAAAAGGACATTTGAATTTCTTTGGGATCCATTTGGTAATGTCTAGCAATTAACAATTTTCTGATGATGATTTTTTGGCTCATCAAATGTTAAACATCATAAAATCACAAATTGAATCCAAAAACAAATTAGTGGGCATATTTATTAATTTTCAAAAATGTTGTTTACAATTGAACAATCTTAAATAATTGATTTTTGTGAGCAAAAACTAACCAAATGAGCTTAAAATTGGCTATAAATCACCTTCTAATTTGGTGGAGTAAATTGAAAATGATCTAGATTTAGAAGAAGAGTTTGAAAAGTTTGAGGGTTCATTTGAACAAGATCATGAAATCATTTACATATAAAATATTTGAAGAAAAGAAATTTATATTATTTGTATTCAAAATTTCTACCTTTTTTTAATAATTTTAGTAATTAAAAATCTTTATTGGTAAAAATAATTGAACTTTTGATCCCCAATTTTTGAAAATCACCTTCGAAAACTAACTAATATTAAATTTGTGAGAACTAACACTTTGAAAATTGGCTAAAATTGTTGTTCTAATAAAATCAAAACCTTTCCCAATTTTCTTAAAGATGATTTTTTTTTTTTTTAATTCAGCCAATAAGGTTTCAATGTCAAGATTTACCCAATTAGGTGTAGGGTAACACCCTGGGGTTGGGGCATCCTAAAATAATTAGCTTTAAATAATTGGCCTTCAAGATGGGAACCAAAGGCTAGTTATTTCTAGAATGCCCTAACCTAAAGGCATTAGCCAAAAAAAAACTTGACTCACTTTTTTTTTCCCATATTGTGATCTAATAATTTTAAAAAGTGAAACATGTTTTCCAAAAAATGAAATGCCCCTGCACTATTGACCTCCTATCATTGCATATAGGGCACCTTCCATTTACATAGCCACAAAATGCAAAACATGTTGTGGCCTATGTCAGGCAAAGCTTTTAAGCTTACGTTAAATATATGGTAAGGCATAGGGGGGGAAACATTCTTACACCCAATTTTAAGGAGGAATGAATGTAAGTTCTAAAATCCTTCCTCTTTTCAAGGAGGGTTATTAATGAATAGAAAGTGCTTACAAAATACACTACGAAAAAAAAATTGTCCATAGATAAATATAGTTGAATTTTATTTGCTATGTTCTTTTTTTTACTTTAATTGTCTAGTAACCACCTTCGTGTTTCTTCTAACTTCCTTATAGTTTAACTCTAATAACCTAGAAATTTCTAGTACTAGCTACATCCATATATCATCTTGGGGATTTCAATTCACTATAAATTTTCAAGTTTACCATATTTAGTGTTCTTTCTTGGATACTACGATCACTTTTGAAGAACTTGAGAAAACACCTTCAAAGAGATGGTTCAAGTGTGGATGCAAATATATGTTTGATTCACTTAAATCGGATCCCAAACTAGTTTCCAAAAATGAGGGAAAATTGTTAAAAACTAAGCAATTTGCTATCGAGTGTTCCACTAATGGTTGATTACTTCCCCAATGTTTTAATTTTGTCTCATAAGTGACATTTCAATGTGTGTGTGTGTGTAATGACAACCTTAATTCGACCCTTGTCAATTAAACTAGGCACATGCTACTATGAGCCTAGGCATATTAACCTATGGTGGGCCCCATCTACCCAAGCTATCCACTAGGCTACTTGTTAGCTTGGGTTAGGCACAAAAGGCCACCCACTTTCCTATTAGCTTTCATCACACAAAATCATGGTTTATTTAACTGGAAAATTAAACCAAAAACCATTCATTTTGAAATTTGGTCAATCTGACCACTTAATCATAGTAAACAAGTCAATTTGAACATGTCCAACTTTACTGGAATTATTTTTACTAACCATAAAATGGTTTTTTTTACTAATCAAATTGGACAAAAAACTATGCAACCAAAAAGAATAAATTTTTAAAATAGCCCAATTTTAAAATAAATAAATATGTAATAAATAAAAAATAATAAGTACCTACCTACCCATAAGGCCACCATGGCCTTGTACTTACCTATCCATAATCCACGTAGGCACTATACATTTACACATATGTACAAGCTGGTATACATGCCAATATACATACTCCACATAATATATGCTAGTAATGGGGATTGAACCTTGGTTTTCTTTGGTTCCACACCAATGTCTTAACCATCAAACCATCACATCAATTTATAAAACAATATGATGCCAAATGCATTTAACATGTTTTTTTGAACTTTCATGAATTTTTTTGTCAATGTGTATAACAACATTTGAACTTCAATTTTTTCATAAGTAAATAAGTAAATATTGAATTAAGTAGATAGGTAGGTACACATGCCTACCTACTTATGTTTTTATATGTATATACATATTTATGTAAAATATAGGTAGGTGTGTAGGTAGATATGTAGGTAGGTAGATAATAGGTGGATAGATAGGTATATATAAGTATGTAGGTAAATAAATAGGTAATTAAGTAAGTAGATAGGTAGATGAAGTTTAAGTAAGTAAATAAGTAGATGCGTAGGTAGGTAGGACATATTTAGGTAAATAGGTAGGTAAGATCTAGGTAGGTAGGTAGCCTAGTAGGCATAACAAGTAGGCTAGTTAACCAAATTAATATGGCCAATTTGATTAAACATGGCCATTCAATATGGCCCATTTGACTAAGCCACATGTATCTTGATGGACCATTTTAAAAATTTGTCCCTTTTGACTAAATCTATGATTTAACATTTGGTCAAAATGGGCATTTTAGTCAAAAAAACCATGTGTTTTTCATGCCCCATACCTTTAGTCAAAGCAAACATCCTTTTAATCAATGTAGACACTTTAATCAAGTTGAACCTTTTAAAAAGTCGTGATTTCTTATATTATTTGGTTTTGGGAAAAAAGATTTATTTTATGAAATTTTTGTTGTAAAGAAGGAGACTAGGAAGGATAAAAAGATTAGAAAATTTGAAGCACTATTAGAATTCTTGGTTTTTAAAATTTGCAAATCTAGTCAAAAATATTTAATGTAGACATGAGTGAAAAAAACCATTCCATCATTTTAGACATGTCAATTTTGATATGTTTATTGTGATTGGGGCGATCTTTTTAACTAATAAAATATGGACCATTTGACTAATCATTTTGATTAACGAACAATGGACCATTTGACTAGTCAAAATTTTGCCCATATTTAAATAATTGATTTTTTAAATTGTTATTAAAAACATTGTGGTAGGTAAACAAGTAGGTCATAGAAAAACAAGTAGGTAGGTGGTAGCCGACCTTACCCTACCTTATCATAATTGATGTACCTTAACCTAACCTAATATAACCTACTTCATTTATTTAACCTAGCCTAACTACCTTGGCCTCTTAAGCATGTACATAGGTTATTAATATTAGGAATTGAACTTTTAACCTCCCCAATAATAAACCAAGTCTTGAACCAATGGACCACACCATCAAATAGTGTTCAATTTTTGTCAATTTTTTATTTCACATGTTTATTTTGACACATCACTACAAGATTATGAAGTACATAAGTAGGTAGATGGTAGGAGGTAGGTGGGTGGGTGGGTTGGTGGGTAAGTAAATAGGTAGGTGGGTGGGTAGGTATGTACAAAGGTAGGAAGATGGGTGTAATCACAATCAAACGAACCAAAAAAAAATCAAACAATCAAAAAAAACAATCAAAATTGGAGAATTTTCTTTTTCCATTTAAAACCATGGAAATCATGGCAAATTGTTCTTTTTTCATTCGTATGAATGTTAAGGAATTCAAACCTAAAATCCATTTGATAAAAATTTAAGATGAAATTTCGATTTAAAACCTTTGAAAATCAACACTTATTACATCAAAAGGAATCAATTTTGTAAAGGATTATAAAAATGATTCATATAATATTTAAAATTTGATATGAAAAAAAATAAAATTAATACCTATTAGACACATTTTAAAAACACTCATACCTTAATATAAATGGGGTATAATGTACATGATGTGTTAAGAAAAGTTGTAGCTTATTATAAAAGAAAACATAAAAATTAAAAAATAATTTTTTAATTATGATTTGAAATTGTTATCATTTTTAAAAACAAAACATGAAATTTACGAGGAATCAACACATTTTCAAAAATTCATATTTATTTAAAATGTATCAACAAACAAACATGTCATATAATTGAACAATTATAAGCACTTATTGTAACAATTGCAAAAAAAATTGTTCAAAAGGGTCAAAATAAGATCAAAAGAACCACAAATGAACTTATTTTACATTAGTCTTGCATGTCTTTTTTCCCCACAATAATTTTTTTCATATGAATGATTTTTTTTGCAACTTATTGTGAAAACTCATTAGAATTTCCCTAATAGTTCAAAAAAAATCTTAATCATTTTGTAATAAATATGAATTTGTAAAAATGTACAGATTCCTTGTAGATTTTATGTTTCATCTTGAAAAATGATGATAATTTGAAATCATACCAAAAATTGTTTATTTTTTAAAGTTGAATTTAATGTAATATAAACTACATCTTTGTTTAATACATCATGTACATTATACCCCTTTTATATGTGGTAAACCACTCTTGAAGTTTTGAAGTTCTAAATTTTCAAATGTACATACTTTGAATTTTCAAAGTTTTAGAATTCCACATTTTTCAAATTTTGAATGTTTTTTTAATGTATCTAATAGGTTATTATCATCTCATATTTTCTACCATCAACTTATTTTTATTATATGAGTCCTTTGAAAGTCCTTTGCAAAAATGTCTTTTTTTAATGATAAAAGTTTTTTCTTTCAAAAGTCCTTAACTAAACGAAAACTTAAAATTGGATCAAATGGATTTTCAATTTGAGTTTCTTGACATTCATGTGTGATACAAAGGAATAATGTGCCATGATTAGCATGGTTTCAAATAGCAAAAAATAAATAAATCTCTATTTTTTTATGATAGAATATAACATTTAATGCCCTTTGTGGCTTCTTTGACTATGTTTTGACCCAAAAATTCATTTGTATGAAAAAGTTATTTTTGGGCAAAAGGACATGCAATCTTTTTTTTAATTAATATTGTTAGCTCATTGTATTTCATTTGCACCCAATGGGTGGGTGGGTGAATAAGTAAGTAGGCAAGTAGGTGGGTGTGTAAGTAGGTAGGTAGGTAAGTAATACATTTAAATAGGTGGGTGGGTGGCTAAGTAGTAGGTACATATTACATTTAGGTGAGTGGGTGGGTTGGTAAATAGGTAGGTTGTAAGATTGTAAGTGGGAGATAAAAGGTAGGTATGTAATAGGCATAGATGTCCCATTTGACTAAAACCCATTGGCCATTTGAATAGGGTTGTCTAACTTGACTGGATGTAATGGTCAAATAAATCACTTTATTCAAGTTGATTGATCAAAAAATACATGTTTCGGCCCTTTAGTGTAAATGGACATGTCCATTAATATAAAAAAACAAGTTAGTCAATTTGGACTATTTGAAAAACCAAGAATTCTAGTAGTGAAAAAAGACAAATTAAAAGGGTAAAGACTACAACCAAGGTCCAAGAACATTAACCATTTTCTCAATCTTTGTTTACTTGTGGATTTTTCTTTTCACAAATTTTTCCCAAGTTTGTAAAAAATGTTTTTAACAACTTACAGTGGTTTTTTCTTCTTTTTTTTAAATTGGTGAAATTTGCATTGTTTTGGGACTTTCATAATGCATTTCATAATCTTAAGGTTTTTTGTTTTCATAATTTGTGTTAATAATTCCAACTTCACTTGAACAAGTGTTTTTAATTTAGATGTTATTATTCTTTACACCAAGGAATTGTGCAACATTTAAATATAAAGTGTATAATATGCTTTCAATTTTAAATGGGAATATAATAGGATTCAATGTATTTCCAATGTTTTGGGCTGATGTGAGTAGGAAAAAACATCCACCATGTTTATGGTGGAAAAACCTAGATGATATATATATTGGGACCTTGTGGAAACAAATGTGTGGCATACCACACTCAAAATGAAAGACATGAAATTTTCATTGCATTATAAAATGAATTTTAAAATTAGTTAACACATATGGTTAATCAATTCAATGTGGGCACATCAATAATTAAAAAATATGTTGACATTTTTTGTGATGTGTTAACTAACAAAAAGAAATTGTTGAATAAATACATCAATATTCCTTCAAGTCAACATTTTAAGGACATTGTTGCTTGTTTTGAAAATCTTACAGGTATATGTAACATTTGTGGAACTATAGATGGAATTCACATTCTTGTGGCAAATCTTTTAAGTAAGAAAGCTACACTTGTTGTTGGTGATTTTTCCAATAGGAAAAAGCTTCATAATATTGTGTTACAAGCCATGTGTGATGCAAACTAAATATTTTGGAATGTTTGTGTTGGTGAACCTAGAGTGGTTCATGATAATGGATAGTTCAAAAGGTGTAGCTTATATGCATAATTGAAGTCTCGTGAAATTCTTCAAAAACCAAGTATTATTATTTGAAGTATGAGATGCACTCCATTCTTAATTGGTGATGCAACTTATCCAATTCATACTTACTTGCAAAAGAATTTGAAAGCATGTAATCCTACATATGTGGACAAGATAAAATATGATTCCAACATGAATTTAAGGAGGTGGCCATAGAAAATGCATTTAATTCTCTCAAAAATAAATGGTGAATTTTGAAACATTTCAATTACAAAGTTGAAAGACAAGCTTTTGTGTTTAGGGATGATAATACAAATGTTGGAACTACCATGTCTATTAATTTTGAGAGCCTTAGAAATAGGGCATGCAAGTTACTTGGTGTGTAAGGATAACGTAAAAAAAATTAAAGATGTAAAAGAGGAGGTTATCTATAGGCTCATATGCAATTGTAGATTCCATTATTAATTTCACACATGTGGAGAAGGAGATTGAAATGAAAAAATTGGAGATGACAAAATTCATCACATTTCAAATATTGCGAAATGAAGAGAATGGCAAACAAATGATGATACAAGGTTAATTGCATATGGTTGTTATGTTTACATATGTGTTGAAGCCAAAGACCACATATGGTAATGGTAGTAAT
>Ga0116226_10005215_pt1 | contig 11593 bp, 7 predicted proteins | sample S1TSphfallax_FD_89692 | JGI IMG/M metagenome (GOLD analysis project Ga0116226, IMG submission 89692) | Host-associated microbial communities from peat moss isolated from Minnesota, USA - S1T2_Fa - Sphagnum fallax MG | ecosystem: Host-associated > Plants > Peat moss > Unclassified | place: USA... | reverse complement strand
TCGCGCAACTGATCCCTGGTGCGGAGCAAGTCGTCATTCCAGTCTCTGCGCATCAGGTGATGGTCGAACGTCCCGACGCAGTCAACCGCGCCATCATGCGCTTCCTGCACTTGCATAGCGATCCGATGCAACTTGCAGAAATCAAGGCGGAGCAAAACGCGCAACGTCGTGCTGCACGCAAAGCACTGGAGGCCGAGCGCCCATGGTTGAAGTTTTACGATAGCCGCACACCTTATCGCATCAAACAACCGACTGTGCCGCTACCACGGTTGCTGGAAGCGACCGCACGCCGCTTCGGCAAGATTGCGGCTTACGATTATCTTGGTGGTCGCATGACCTGGCGCGAGCTGGACAAGCAGGCGAATCGCTTTGCCAATGGTCTGCGCACCTTGCGTGTGCAACCCGGCGAGCGTGTGCTGCTGACGATGCCAAATAATCCGCAATGGATGATCGCCTATTTCGGCGTGCTGAAAGCGGGGGCGATTGCTGTGCTATGCGATCCCGGCATCGCAGCCGATACGCTGCTGGCACGCATCGCAGCCACGCAAAGTGTGGTGCTGGTAACGACCACAGACCGCTATGATGAATTGCGTGACCGTTTGGAAGACGATGAGCGCGGTGCCAGCTTGCGCCGTGTAGTATTCACTTCGCAGATGGATTATCTGGGCTGGCCGGACATGATCAAGTTCGGGCTGCTGCGTAACGTACAGGAAGGACATTGGTTGCCGTGGTTCCGCCGTCGCGATCAGCAGCGGCAAAACAGCAAGCCTGAGCGCCGCTTCATGCACTTCAAGCAGGTGTTGGCGCGTGGTCATCAATATGCGCCGGATATTCCCCTGTCGGTCGATGCGACCGCTGTGATCGTTTATACCTTCGGTACAGGTGGCACGCCATTGCCGGTGCCGTTGACGCATCGCAATCTCGCGGCCAATGCGCTGCAATTGCGGCACTGGCTGCCAGAATCGCGTCCCGGCGATGAGCGCTTTCTGGCGCAGCAGGTGTTTTCTTCTGCATATGGTTTGAGCGGCTTGCTGCATCTGGCGGTGTATCTTGGTGCGACACTGATCCTGTTGCCGAGTAACGATATTCCGCTCCTGTTGCGTACTGTACGCAAGACGCGTCCAACGTACTTCCCCACCACGCCACGACTGGTGCGCATGTTAACGCATACCACTGGTGTGCGTCGTTATGGACTTGCTTCGATACGCGTATGCGCAGTCAGCGGTTCGCCATTGCCACAGGAAATCCGCGAAGAATTTGAAAAAATCACTCGTGGTCGCCTGATCGAAGCATATGGGCTGACCGAAGCCGCACCAGCAACCATGGCGATGCCTGTTGCGGCGAGGCGGCGCACAGGCTCGGTCGGCTTGCCATTGCCGGATACGGAAGCGAAGGTGGTCGATCTGGAAAGTGGCGCAACGGTGCCGCCAGATCATTACGGCGAGTTATGGGTGCGTGGGCCGCAGGTGTTCCACGGTTATCACGCATGCGATGCGCGTGCCGAAGCGTTGACCAGTCAACGGTTGCAGGATGGATGGTTGGCAACTGGCGACATCGCCACTGTCGATGAAGATGGCTTTTTTACGATCATCGATCGTAAGGACAACATGTTCGTGCGTGGCGGCGAGCAGGTATTTCCGCGCCAGGTCGAAGAGGTGTTGTTCGAGCATCCGGCTATTGCACAGGCGAAGGTCAAGTGTGAACCGGATGAAAATGGTGTGCTGCATTTGCGCGCGCGTGTGATGCTGCATCGCAGCATACGAGTTAACGTAGAAGAGTTGTTCAAATACTGCGCAAAACGCTTGCACCCGAGCGCGCTGCCCGATAGCATCAGCATGGAAGAGCAGGATTCCGTCAGCCTGGACTGACGACACCGTTTCACGAGAACGGGAAGAAAGCTCAGCGGTTCCCAGACATCAATAAAAATTATTCAAGAGACTGACAATGGAAAAATTTTGGCTGAAAGCCTATCCGAAAGGCGTTCCCGCAGAAATCGATTACACGCAATACCGCTCGCTGGTGCAGTTGCTGGAAGAGTCTTTCCGCAAGTACGCGTCGCGCAACGCCTACGTGTGCATGGACAAGTTCATCACCTTCGGCGATGTTGATGCAATGTCCATCAAAGTGGCGGCATGGTTGCAGGGCCTGGGTTTGAAGAAGGGCGCGCGTGTCGCGGTGATGATGCCGAACGTGCTGCAATATCCGGTGGCGATTGCAGGTATCTTGCGTGCGGGCTACACCGTAGTCAACGTCAACCCACTCTACACGCCGCGTGAGCTGGAACATCAACTGAACGATTCTGGCTCCGAAGCAATCATCATTCTGGAAAACTTTGCGACTACCTTGGAGCAGGTGATTGCGAAGACGCCAGTCAAGCATGTTGTGGTCGCCAGCATGGGAGATTTGCTCGGCGGCTTCAAGGGCATGCTGGTCAACTTCGTCGTGCGTAACGTGAAGAAGCTGGTGCCAGCTTTCTCCCTGCCGAATGCGGTGCCTTTCAAGCGCATGCTGGCAGATGGTGCGCGGATGACTTTCAAGCCAGCCGATCTTGGTCATGATGATGTCGCCTTCCTGCAATACACCGGTGGCACAACGGGCGTTTCCAAGGGCGCGACGCTGCTGCACCGGAACATCATCGCCAACGTGCTGCAATCTGATGCATGGCTGCAACCGGTGTTGGAAAAGGAGCCAAAGGTCGAGCAATTGACGGTTGTTTGCGCATTGCCGCTGTATCACATCTTCGCGCTGACTTCGTGCTGCCTGCTTGGCACACGCGCTGGCGCCTTGAACATACTGATCCCGAATCCGCGTGATATCGGTGGATTCATCAAGGAGTTGGGCAAATATAAATTCAACATGTTCCCGGCAGTGAATACGCTGTTCAATGGCTTGCTGAATCACCCTGAGTTTTCCAAGCTCGATTTCTCCGGCTTGAAGGTATCGAATGGTGGTGGCATGGCGGTGCAACGTTCGGTTGCAGAACGCTGGTTCAAGACGACTGGCTGCCCGATTGCCGAAGGTTATGGCTTGTCCGAAACTTCGCCGCTGGCAACTTGCAATCCGGCTGATACGACCGAATACACAGGCTCCATCGGCTTGCCTGCACCATCGACGGAAATCGCGATCCTGGACGATGCCGGTAACCCGGTACCGTTAGGCGAGCGCGGCGAAATCGCAATTCGTGGGCCGCAGGTGATGGCAGGTTACTGGAATCGTCCTGATGAAACAGCGAAGGTCATGACCGCCGATGGTTTCTTCAAGAGCGGCGACATCGGCATCATGGATGAGCGCGGCTATACCCGCATCGTCGATCGCAAGAAGGACATGATCTTGGTATCTGGCTTCAACGTGTTCCCGACTGAAATCGAAGAAGTGGTGGCGGCGCATCCGGGCGTGCTGGAATGTGCGTGTGTCGGTGTGCCGGACGCAAATTCGGGCGAAGCGGTCAAGCTCTTCATCGTGCGTAAAGATCCTGCACTGACGATCGAGCAGATCACTGAGTATTGCAAGCAGCAATTCACTGCTTACAAGAAGCCGAAATACATCGAGTTCCGTAATGAATTGCCGAAGTCGAATGTCGGCAAGATTTTGCGACGCGAATTGCGCGATGAGAAAAAGGCTGCTTGAACTTAGGCGCCTCAACAAAAACCGCCAGTCATGCTGGCGGTTTTTTTATCGGGCGACTATTTATTAGCTGATGCCTTCGATTTTCGGCAACTGGCGTGGTTTGCGATTGCCGTCAGTTGCAACATAGGTCAGCGTCGCTTCCGTGACCTTCACGGTTTCTGCCTGCAGGCGATTGCGTTCGGCATACACCTCGACGTTGACGGTAATGGACGTATTGCCAACTTTGACCACTTCCGCATAAAAGGATAGCAAGTCGCCAACAAACACTGGTTGCTTGAACAAGAACGAATTCACAGCAATCGTCGCCACGCGGCCATTAGCGCGTCGCACGGCGGGCAACGAGCCGGCGATATCGACCTGCGCCATGATCCAGCCGCCGAATACGTCGCCATGCACGTTGGCGTCCGCTGGCATCGGCATCACGCGCAGTTGTGGAATTTTCCCTTCCGGCAGCTGCGTGACCTGGGCTTGTGAATCTGACATTCCTGGTTCTCCTTGAAATTTCGTAACTCGGTACAATGTCCCTAGGATAAACCAATTTCATCCTTACTATGCGCCGTCAACCTGCCATTTCGCCCGAGTCCGCTGCCAATCAAGGCACGCGTAATGACTGGGCCACGCTGAAAACCTTGTTCCCGTATCTATGGGCGTATAAATGGCGCGTGTCGCTGGCGCTGGTGTTTCTGGTTGGTGCCAAACTTGCCAACGTTGGTGTGCCGCTGGTGTTGAAGAAATTGATCGACGGCTTGACGATCAAGCCGGGCGATCCGAACGCATTGCTGGTGCTACCGCTTGGCATCCTGATCGCCTACGGTGCCTTGCGCCTGAGCACCACGCTATTTACCGAATTACGCGAATTCGTCTTCGCACGTGTCACGCAACGCGCCGTGCGCACGATCGCATTGAAGGTGTTTCGACATTTGCACGCGTTATCGTTGCGCTTTCACCTGAACCGACAGACAGGTGGTGTCACGCGCGATATCGAACGGGGTACGCGTGGCATCGCGTCGCTGGTGTCATACTCGTTATTCAGTATCTTGCCGACGCTGGTCGAAATCGCGCTGGTGCTGGGATATCTCGTCACCCACTACAACGGCTGGTTTGCTGGGATTACAGGCGTTGCCTTGTTGAGCTATATCGCCTTCACGGTATCGGTCACGGAGTGGCGTACACATTTCCGTCGCACGATGAATGACCTCGATTCCAAGGCCAACACCAAGGCGATCGATTCGCTGTTGAATTACGAAACCGTCAAATATTTCTGTAACGAGGAATACGAAGCGCAGCGTTATGACGAGGGCTTGAAACGTTACGAAACGGCGGCGGTGAAGTCGCAATCGTCCTTGTCACTATTGAATACCGGGCAGTCAACCATCATCGCGATTGCCGTGACCTTGATCCTGTGGCGGGCAACGCAAGGTGTCATTGATCATTCGATGACCCTGGGTGATCTGGTGCTGGTCAATTCCTTCATGATTCAGTTGTACATTCCGCTGAACTTCCTTGGTGTGCTGTATCGCGAAATCAAGCAAAGTCTGGCTGACATGGAAAAGCTGTTTTCGCTGCTGGATCAGCATCGCGAAGTGGCCGATACTGCTGATGCCAAGCCCTTGCAGATTGACGGCGCTGAACTGCGTTTCTCCAATGTCGATTTTTCGTATGAGACCAAGCGGCAGATTCTGTTTGGTGTCGATTTCGTGATCCCTGCTGGTACGACGACTGCTGTTGTTGGTCATAGCGGTTCCGGCAAATCGACCTTGTCGCGTCTGCTGTTCCGCTTCTACGACATCAACAATGGCGCGATCACTATCGATGGTCAAGACCTACGCGATGTGACGCAAGCGTCGCTGCGTAATGCCATCGGCATCGTGCCGCAGGATACGGTGCTGTTCAACGACACCATCGAATACAACATCCGCTACGGCAAGCCAGATGCAACGAAAGAGGAGGTGATCGCGGCGGCGAAAGCAGCCTACATCCACGACTTCATTGAAACGCTGCCGGATGGCTATGCAACGATGGTCGGCGAACGCGGTTTGAAATTATCTGGTGGCGAAAAGCAACGCGTGGCGATTGCTCGGACAATCCTGAAAAATCCGGCGATCCTGATATTCGACGAAGCGACATCGGCGCTTGATTCCAAGTCTGAGCAGGCGATACAGTCGCAATTGAAAGAGATTGCACGCAACCGCACGACGCTGGTGATTGCGCACCGCTTGTCCACCATTGCCGATGCCGCGCAAATCATCGTGCTGGAGCACGGCAACATCATCGAACGTGGTACGCACGCCCAATTGCTGACGGCAAACGGTACGTATGCGCAGATGTGGCAACGGCAACTCGCGCACCCCGATGATGACGAAGACAAGTCACCACAAGCTGATGATGAAACAGTATTGATTGCCTGATTTCGCGCTGCTGTCCCGATTTCCGCGCTAACATATCGGCATGGAAACCAAATGGCTGGAAGATTTTATCTCTCTCGCTGAAACCCGTAGTTTCAGCCGTTCTGCAGAATTGCGTCATGTGACGCAACCTGCATTCTCGCGTCGCATCCAATCCCTGGAAGCATGGTTGGGTGCTGACTTGATCGACCGTACGTCTTATCCAACGCGTCTGACGCCATCCGGCGAAGTGTTCTACGAGCAGGCGCTGGAAATGTTGGAGCAGATTAATAATGCCCGTGCGCTATTGCGTGGCAAGCGGCCTGCTGCACATACAACAGTCGATTTCGCCGTGCCGCATACGCTGTCGCTGACTTACATGCCGAAGTGGATGTCGCGCCTCGAAGAAGCGTTCGGGCCGATCTATACGCGCTTGATGGCCTTGAACGTACACGATGCAGTCATGACCATCGTTGAAGGCGGTTGCGACCTGTTGCTGTGCTATCACCATCCACGGCAGCCGGTGCAACTCGATGCCAGCCGTTACGATATGCTGGTGTTAGGTCATGAGGCATTGCGCGCCTACTCGCGTTGCAACAAAAGCGGCGAGCCGGACTTGTGTTTACCCGGTGCAGAAGATGATCCGCTACCGTTTCTGTCCTACACCAGCAACGCCTATCTGGGGCGCATGGTGGAAATGATCCTCTCCGATGCAAGGCAGCAACTGCATCTGGAAAAGCGCTACGAAACCGATATGGCCGAAGGCTTGAAGATGATGGCGCTGGAAGGTCATGGCATCGTGTTCCTGCCGGAATCCTCGGTCACGCGTGAAGTGAAGGCGAAGCAATTGGCGCGTGCCGATGGCAATAATCCCGAATGGGAGGTCAACATGGAAATCCGCCTGTATCGCGAACGTCCATCGGCGGCACGTCCCGGCAAGCCGGTCGTGGCGCGGTTATGGGATTATCTGGTCGCACAGTTTGATGCAGAAGCGAAAAGTGGTAGCCGGAAACGCAAGGCTGCTGATAAGGCTGTCTAGGTCGCTTTCCCTCATTGGTATCTTATGAAACTGCAATGTATGCATTTTATGCATACATGCATGCGCACAAAGCATTGGCGAGTCCTGCATCGAATCATCTACGATGCGGGGCATTCAAAACCACGGCAACCCGCCGCGGTTAGAGGTCACTTCAAAATGAGCATGGCGTTGTTGCCGCCTTGCCGTACAGTCGTACTGTCTGCGCCGCGGCGCCTGGCCTTGCTCATTTTGAAGCGACCTCTTGTTTAAATCAGGAGCTTTGTCGCATGTCTAAGCAACATGAAATTCCATCCTATTTGGCCCCAAGTGAAATCGGCCCATGGGGTGTGTACCTCGAACAAGTCGACCGCGTCACTCCCTACCTGGGATCGTTGGCACGCTGGGTCGAAACTCTGAAACGCCCAAAACGTATTCTCGTCGTTGACGTGCCTATCGAGCGCGACGACGGCACTATCGCCCACTTTGAAGGCTATCGCGTGCAACACAACACGTCACGCGGCCCAGGCAAGGGCGGTGTGCGTTTCCACCAAGACGTGACCCTGTCGGAAGTGATGGCCTTGTCCGCATGGATGACTGTCAAGAACGCCGCAGTCAACGTGCCATACGGTGGCGCAAAAGGCGGTATCCGTGTTGATCCGAAGACCTTGTCCGCTGGCGAATTGCAGCGCATGACACGTCGCTACACCAGCGAAATCAACATCATCATCGGCCCGAACAAAGACATTCCTGCACCGGACGTCAACACCAATGACCAGATCATGGCGTGGATGATGGACACCTACTCGATGAACCAAGGCAGCACTGCTACCGGCGTCGTTACCGGTAAGCCAGTGACTCTGGGCGGTAGCCTGGGTCGTCACGATGCAACTGGCCGCGGCGTATTCGTCGTCGGTTGCGAAGCGGCTTCCAAGCTGGGCATGGACATTCATGGCGCACGTGTCGCGATCCAGGGTTTCGGTAACGTCGGTGGCGTCGCTGCACGCCTGTTCGCAGAAGCTGGCGCGAAGGTTGTTGCAGTACAAGACCATGCAGGCAGCATTGTTTGCGAAACCGGTCTGGACATCACCGCATTGCAAGCACACGTGACGCAAACTGGTAGCGTAGTCGGCTTCAAGGGCGCGGAAGTCATCAAGGACAAGGCACGTTTCTGGGAAGTCGAATGCGACATCCTGATCCCTGCTGCGCTGGAGCAACAGATCACTGCTGAAAATGCCAACAAGATCCGCGCCAAGCTGATCCTCGAAGGCGCGAACGGCCCGACAACACCTGCTGCCGACGACATTCTGCATGATCGTGGCGTGCTGGTGGTGCCAGACGTGATCGCCAATGCGGGCGGTGTGACTGTCAGCTACTTTGAATGGGTGCAGGACTTCTCCAGCTTCTTCTGGACCGAAGAAGAAATCAACCAACGCCTGACCCGCATCATGCGTGAAGCGTTTGCTGCTGTCTGGCAAATCTCTCAGGATAAGAAGGTATCCTTGCGTACTGCAGCGTTCATCGTTGCTTGTACCCGTGTGTTGCAAGCGCGTGAAATGCGTGGCTTGTATCCGTGATAATTGGCAGTAAATCAATATTAAGAAAAGAGTAAGTTCGTTCTCGATCTCAACTTGATATAAACGGCCCCGTTGTAGCAAGTCTGCGCAACAGGGCCGTTTTCATTTGTGGCGTTTCGCGCATACATGCTAGGGTCAGATTTGCGCTATGCTGGTTATTCGTCGGGTCAACTCGCATAATGGTTTATCGGCCCGTATCTGCTCGGCAACGGTCGCATGTGAGGACACTATGCAGAAAAAGATGGCGCATTCGGTAATGGCATTCTGGCTTGCGGTATTGGGTTTCTGGGCGGACTCTGCATATGCAGTCGATACGCTTGCCAAGATCAAGCAAAGCGGCACGCTCACCATCGCCAATCGCGATGCCTCGCTACCATTCTCCTACCTCGATGACAACAAGAAACCAGTCGGCTACACCATCGACATCTGCATGAAATTGGCTGATGCAATCAAGAAGGAATTGAAGATGCCACAGTTGAACGTTGCCTTCGTCACTGTCTCGCCGAGTAATCGTATTCAAACCATTGTCGATGGTAAGGCTGATCTGGAGTGTGGCTCCACCACAAATAATGCCGAGCGCCGCCAGCAGGTCGCATTCACGATTCCGCATTTTGTTGCCGGCGTCCGCATGCTGGTGCGGACTGATTCCGGCATCAAAGGCTGGCTGGATTTACACGGCAGGCGTATCGTCACCACCAAGGGTACGACGACCGTGAAATTGTTGAATGACCGCGACAAGGTGCGTTCGCTGGACGTGAAATTGGTGGAGGGCCGCGATCACGACGAGTCGTTCTCTATGGTCGAAAAGCGCGAAGCCGAAGCGTTTGCCATGGATGACGTATTGCTTTATGGCTTGCGTGCGAATGCGAAAAATCCGAGTGATTTCCAGATCGTTGGCGACCCGCTATCCACCGAAGCCTACGCCATCATGATGCGTAAGGACGATCCGGCATTCAAGAGTTTTATCGATAAGGAAATGGCGAATTTGATCACCGATGGTGAAGTTACCAAGCTCTACGATAAATGGTTCACCAAACCGATACCGCCCAAAAATCTGAATCTCAACATGCCGATGGGCTACATCCTGAAGGATTTGATGCGTTATCCGACGGACAAGGTTGCTGATTAGGCATGGTGTTCAAGGCACACGTAACCTGAAACGGCTACGTGTAGGGGTAAAATAGCGGCAATTTCGACATCGACACTATCGAGCCTGCTATGACTAACCGCAACTCCCTCACCATTACCCGCCCCGACGACTGGCATTTGCATCTGCGCGATGGTGCAACCCTTGCCAGTGTGTTGCCGCATACAGCACGTCAATTCGCACGCGCAATCGTGATGCCAAACCTGAAGCCGCCTGTGACGACGACGGCGCAAGCAGGCGAATACCGTGCGCGTATTCTGGCTGCGCTGCCATCCGGTATGCAGTTTGAGCCGCTGATGACACTGTACCTGACCGACAACACCAGCCCGGATGAAATCGTCCGTGCGAAAGACAGCGGCTTTGTGCATGCAGTTAAACTTTATCCTGCAGGTGCAACCACCAATTCCGACGCAGGTGTCACCGATTTGCGTAAATGCACCAAGGTGCTGGAAAAGATGCAAGAGGTTGGCATGCCTTTCCTCGTGCATGGCGAGGTCACTGATAGTGCAATCGACATCTTCGATCGTGAAGCTGTATTCATCGACAAAGTGATGGCGCCGTTGAAGCGCGACATGCCTGCACTGCGCGTCGTGTTCGAGCACATCACCACCAAGGATGCCGCACAATACGTGATGAGTGCAGACGACACCGTCGGTGCCACGATCACCGCGCATCATCTGCTATACAACCGCAATGAAATCTTCAAGGGCGGCATTCGTCCGCATTACTACTGCCTACCAGTGTTGAAGCGCGAAGAACATCGACAAGCCTTGGTTGCCGCAGCAACGTCCGGCAACAAGAAATTCTTCCTCGGTACCGACTCCGCACCGCATGCCAAGGGCTTGAAAGAACATGCCTGCGGCTGCGCCGGTTGCTACACAGCCTTGCACGCGCTGGAACTGTACGCACAAGCCTTTGACCAGGTCGGCGCGCTCGACAAGCTGGAAGCCTTCGCCAGCTTCAACGGCCCGGACTTCTACCGCTTGCCACGCAATGCAGGTACCGTAACGCTGCAACGCGAAACCTGGAAGATTCCTACCGAACTGCCTATGGGCGACAGCACTGTCGTGCCATTGAACGGTGGCGAAGAGATGCACTGGAAGCTGGCTTGACGCAATCGGCTGTGCCGGAATTCTCCGGCATCGATTGGAGTGCACCGTGGTTGCAGGATGTGTGTGGAATTGCCGAACTCATCCTGCGCAATACCGATTGGCGCGGCGCGCTTAATGCTTCAGCGGTTCAACGAGGACTGCATAATCATCGCGCTCTGCCACTAAGCTTCGTCACGCAAGAGGAATTGCCGGAAGGCGTTGCTTACGAAGCCTATATCAGCACACATGCGCGCGTACCGACCCGCAGCAATCTGCACGATTTGTTCAACGCGCTGGTGTGGCTGACCTATCCGCAAATCAAGCGCCAACTCAATGCGCTGCAGGCTGCCGAAATTGCGAAGGCAGAAGTCGCAACTACACGTGGCCGCGTACGTGACGCAGCAACCATCTTCGACGAGAATGCTGCGCTCATCGCTTGTGCCGATCCTGCGATTGCAGATGCATTACGCAACCATCGCTGGAGCGAACTCTTCATCACCCAGCGCGCCGCTTTCGATAAGCGCTGGAACGTACACTTGTTCGGCCATGCGTTGATGGAAAAATTGACACAGCCGTTCAAGGCCATCACCGCGCATGCCTGGATCGTCGATGTGACGCCGGATTTTTTTGCTCTGCCACGCAATGCCCAAGTTCATGCACTCGATACACTGATTGCTGCGCAATTGATACAGGGTGTGGCGACTGCGCAGTTCTCACCGCTGCCTGTTCTAGGTGTGCCAGGTTGGTGGCAT
>Ga0116226_10005214_pt1 | contig 11594 bp, 8 predicted proteins | sample S1TSphfallax_FD_89692 | JGI IMG/M metagenome (GOLD analysis project Ga0116226, IMG submission 89692) | Host-associated microbial communities from peat moss isolated from Minnesota, USA - S1T2_Fa - Sphagnum fallax MG | ecosystem: Host-associated > Plants > Peat moss > Unclassified | place: USA... | reverse complement strand
TCGAGATCGGGCAAATCGACGGGCGCACCTCGGCCTTCAACCTCGATGCCTGGAATGCGGCCTCGTACGGCTACGCTCCCTATACGGAGGTGTTCAACGCCACCGGGCAACCGGCCGTGTCGCTGCCGTTAAGCGTGTCCCGTAGCGGCCTGCCGATTGGAATTCAGTTCGCGGCCCGGTTGGGCAATGACGCAGAACTCCTGGCGCTGGCGGCCTGGCTGGAACGTGAGATGCCGTGGGCGCCGCGCTTGGCGGCGCTGCGGGCGCGCTGGGCGGCGTAGGCGCACCGCGCTGCTTCGGCGCTCACGTGTGTTGCAGCCCCGCCGCCTCGACGCCGGCCATGCAGATTGCTTCGTCCTCATCACCGGTGCCGCCGCTCGCACCCACCGCGCCTAGGATGACGCCGTCCGATTTGATGAGCACCGCGCCGGTCTGGGCCAGAAATTTACCGTGTGAGGTCGCCGGCAGCGCTCCATAGAACAACGGATTACCCTCGGCGCGTTCGCGCAGCGTGCGGCTCGATGCCCCCATCGCCACCGCCGCCCAGGCCTTGCCGGTGGCGATGTCGAGGCGAAACATGCTCGCGCCATCCTCGCGCTGCGCGGCGAGCAGATGACCGGCCTCGTCGAGCACCACGATGCCCATCGGCCGATGACCGCGTTCGCGGGCCGTGCCGAGCGCCACGCTGATGATGTGATTCGCCTTCGCGAGCGTCAGCGTGCTCATCCGTGGGTACTCCGGGTGATCTGTGCGGATTGCTGCATCGTCTTCTCCTTGCGCCGCGCCGTGAGCACGGACTCGGTGTAGCCATTGGGTTCGACGCGACCCTTGAAGATGAGATCGCAGGCCGCGTGGAACGCGACGCTGTGCTCGAGATCCGCGCTCATCGGCTGGTAGGCCGGGTCGCCGGCATTTTGTTGGTCGACGACCGCGGCCATGCGTTCGAGCGCGTGTCGCACCTCGGCCTCCGTGCAGACGCCGTGGCGCAGCCAATTGGCCACGTGCTGGCTCGAAATCCGCAGCGTCGCCCGGTCCTCCATGAGCGCGACGTTGTAATAATCCGGCACCTTCGAGCAGCCGATCCCAAAGTCGATCCAGCGCACCACGTAGCCCAAAATGCTCTGCGCATTGTTGTTGAGCTCTTCCTCGATGTCGGCGGCCGTCCAATGCGTCTCGCCGGCCAGCGGCGGGGTGAGAATGTCATCGAGCGATGCGCGCGGCCGCCGGGCGAGTTCCGTTTGCACCTGGGCGACGTCGACCTGGTGATAATGCAGCGCGTGCAGCGTGGCGGCGGTGGGCGAGGGCACCCAGGCCGTGTTCGCGCCCGCGCGTGGGTGGGCAATCTTGATCTTCAGCATGTCGGCCATCAGATCCGGCATGGCCCACATGCCCTTGCCGATCTGCGCATGGCCGCGCAAGCCACAGGCCAAGCCGATATCGACGTTCTGCCGTTCATAGGCATCCAACCAGGTGGCCTTCTTGAGGTCGCCTTTACGGGTCACGGCGCCCGCTTCCATCGACGTATGAATCTCATCGCCGGTGCGGTCGAGAAATCCCGTGTTGATGAACACCACCCGATGGCGCGCGGCGCGGATGCATTCGGCGAGGTTCACGGTGGTACGCCGCTCCTCGTCCATGATGCCCATTTTCAGCGTGTAACGCGGGAGCTTCAGCAGGTCCTCGACGGCCGCGAAGAGTTCATCCACGAAGGCGACTTCCTCGGGCCCGTGCAGCTTCGGTTTCACGATGTAGATGGACCCGGTGCGCGAATTGCGGATCGCATCGGCGCCGACCCGCAGCGCATGCAGCCCCGCAAGTGCGGTGACGGCGAGATCGATGAACGTCTCCGGGATGGGCGCGCCGTTCAATGTGACCACATCCGACAGCATGTTGTGGCCGACGTTCCGCACCAGCATCAGGCTGCGGCCCGGCAGCACCAACTCTCCGCCCGTCGCGGTCCGGTAGAGATGATCCGGGTTCAGACGGCGCACGATGGTCTTGTTGCCCTTCTCGAGCGCGGCCTCCAGCGTACCCTGCATCAGACCCAGCCAATTACGGTAGACGTTCACCTTGTCCTCGGTGCTGACCGCGGCCACCGAGTCTTCGCAGTCCTGGATGGTGCTGAGCGCCGATTCGACCACCACATCGCTGATTCCGGCCTGATCGCTCTTCCCGATGAAATGCCGTCGGTCGATGTGCAACTCGACGTGTAAACCATGATGCTTCAATAAAATTACCGTGGGTGCAGCGGCCTCGCCCTGAAACCCCGCGAGTGCGGCAGGGTCCGCCAGGGCCGTGACTTCACCGTGGGGCAGGGTCACCTCGAGACCCGTAACGGCCGTGTTGCCCGCGCCTGTCGTGTTGCCCGCGACGGCCGTGTGGTCCGGCGCGGCGGCTTGAGCCGGGGCCACGACCCGATAGGCCACCGCATCGTGGTGGGAACCCGTGGCCAACGGGAAGTTCGCGTTCAGAAAGTCCTTGGCGAACGCGATGACCTTGGCACCGCGCTGCGGATTGTAGCCCCCGCCGCGCGTGGCACCGTCGTCCTCCGAGATCGCATCGGTGCCATACAGGGCGTCATACAGGCTCCCCCAGCGGGCATTCGCGGCATTCAGCGCATAGCGCGCGTTGCTGACCGGCACGACCAGCTGTGGACCGGCGAGCAGCGCGATTTCCGGGTCCACGTTCGCGGTATCGATCTCGAAGGGGGCCTGTTCCGGGACCAGGTAGCCAATCTCGGTGAGAAACGCGCGGTAGGCCAACGGATCGAAGTTCGGCCCCGGGTGCGCCCGATGCCAATCGTCGATAGCCGCCTGCAGCCGGTCGCGCTTCTCGAGCAGTTGCTGGTTGCGCGGCGCATGGCGCTCGACGAGCGCCGCAAACCCGTCCCAAAAGTGCCGTGAGTCGACGCCGGAACCCGACAATGCCTCCTCGTTGACGAAATCATGGAGCAGCTTGTCGACTTCGATCGAACCGACCTTGACGGTGGATGGCATGGATGTTCCTGGGCGGGTGAAACGGATCAAGCGCCAATTATATCGGACCGTGACTGGGGGCGAAGGCGCGCGAAGCGCAAATGACTTTTCCGTGGGAAGTCGTTCGAGGGAAACTACGCGTTCAGTTGCTTGGCCGCTCACCCGTAGACAATGAGCTTCATCAAGCCGGCCCAAGCATCGAGGTCTTCTCGATTTACCGTAATCGCCGTCGTGAAGAACCGTCGTGAGCGCGCGGCGAGTTCCGATCCGTCAATTTCCAGCGCTGGGTTCTTGCCGGCTCCTCGATACAGCAGATCGGCATATAAGGTGGCGCATGGCGTGGACGCAGCGGCCTCTGCACCGCCAATCAGGCTACCTGTCGTCGCGGCGACCGGTGCGCCACCGCAAAGTCGGTCGGCTGTTTGTAGTGTGCCGGGATAATCCGCCTGTCGAAGCTGCGTGAGGGCCAGGGCGTCGAGTGCGTCGTTTGGTTGGGATCCAGGGCTAACGCTGCCTTGGACAACCCAAGGGCGGAATCGACGAGCGGCGAATTTTTGGCGGCGAACAGCGCGAGCCGTCCTTGTGCCATCGGGGTCTGGCAGCCCTGTACCATGCCAGAATACCTGAATGCGAAGGATGCGGACGCGTGAGGTGCGGATGTATCGCTAGACTTGCTTTATATTATGTCTAATATGAGTGTGGCGAGTGGTGGGTGGATCGCGACGTCGTCGTGTCACCGGTCGGCGATGGCTTTCCGAGTCGCTTGACGTTAACTTGCGGTATCAACTCAGAAGGAGCCACGACATGGCGACGGCGATCAACGAACGGGATGCGGGGATCGAATTGACCGAGACGCTGTCGGCGCGAGCGATCGCCTTCGAGGAAATTCCGGTGATCGATATCGGCGCCATGTTCGGCAACGATGTCGCGGCGAAACGGGCCGTTGCCCGCGCGATCCGCGAGGCCAGCGAGACGGTTGGATTTTTCTACATACGCAACCACGGGGTGTCGGAACAGGACCTCGCGCGTACCTTTGAATTGGGGCGGCGATTCTTCGATCTGCCGTTGGGCGAGAAGCTCTCACTGCACCAACGAAACTCGCCGCACCACGCCGGCTACACGCCGTTGCTCGCCGAGAATACCAATCCAGCGAATAACGGCGATCTGCATGAATCGTTCGACATGGTGTCGCAGGTTGCTGATCCGACGGACGCGGGTGCCTCACGGCGGGACGTGAATCAATGGCCCGAGGTGATGCCTGAATTGAAGGAACACTTGAACCGGTACTTCGCGCAGGTCTTGGAACTCGGGCATCGGCTGTTCGAAGTGATCGCGTTGTCGTTGGGGCTGCCCGCGGCATTCTTCGAGCCGCATTTGACGGAGCCCACCGCCATACTGAGGCTCAACTATTACCCGCCACAGCCCGCGCAGAGCGATGGCAGCCAGATCGGTATCGGCGCCCACACCGATTATGAGTGTTTCACCATTCTTGCGCAGCAGCCCGGAATCACCGCGCTGCAGGTCTGGAACGGTCGCGAATGGATTCATGCGCCGCCGATCGCGGGCGCCTTCATCGTCAACATTGCCGACCAGATGCAGCGCTGGACCAACGACACGTTTCTATCGACACGGCATCGTGCCATCAATCCCACCGGTCAGCCGCGCATGTCGATTCCGCTGTTTCTCGGCGTCAACTACGACACGGTCATTTCGCCACTGCCTGGTTGCGTGTGCCCCGAGAGGCCGAGCAAGTATCCCCCGGTGATTGCTGGGGAGTATGTACTCCAGCGTCTGAACGAGACCTACGGCAGAGCCAAGGATGAGAACTCGCCGGGAGCCGCGCCGCCCAATCATGCCGGAGACGGCAGCGCGTAGCGCGGCGTGCGGGCTCAAGATTGCCCGTGGTCTGTCGATAACGAGGGCTTCCAGGGAACAGGAGACGCTCATGATTGCTGATGATGGACTTAAGTTGAATCGTCGCGAAACCATTATCCGGGTGTCCCGATCGCTCGTGGGCATTGCCTTCGTCTATGCGGGCTCCGCGGCGTTGGCGGCGAAGCCGAAGGCCGACCGAGAAGATTTCTTTTATCAAGAAGAACCGGGCGAGGACGGACACTCGTGCTTGGGATGCGTGAATTTTGCGCCTAAAAGCTCCGGAAAATATGGAGCCGATTCGGGCGACTGCGCTCTCATCTTGGGTGATGTCTGCAAGAATTGTTATTGTCAGGGCTGGACCGATAAGGCATCGCCCAATGCGCACAAGGCGGGGACCTAGATCGATATCTCGCCGCGCCCCACTTAGGCGTGCTTGGATCGCGTGGTGCCGTATGGCGACCCGCACAGATCGACACGGATCTGACGATCGAGGCTTTTGGAGCAACATCGCACCGCGGTGTGGGCCGCGATACGCAACCGGGTCACGTTCCTCGCAGTAGATCCGCTGTACGCTCCCTCCAGTGATCCAACACCAGGAGTAGGTCGATGGAAAAATTTCATCGGGCAAACTTTAAGTTCTGCCTGTCAGCTTTGATCTTGCTTGCTGCTTCGACCCTGTCAGGCTGTGTGCCAACGGGCTGACCCGAGAAGGGAAGCCAAGGGTCCCAAGAGATCAAGCGAATGGGCTTGGAGCGGGGCCTGAAAAGTCGAGTTGCGCGCGGGGTTAATGATCGGATCTAGGCCTGACAGCCGCGGCATCGTCCCAGATGTAGCAACATGAATCGGTCGCATCCAGCGGGAGATGCTCGGAAGAAGGGGATTCTCGATCGGGGCGTTCGCGCAGCCAGATCCTGCTCTTCTCTGAAACAAACCGGAATTCAGCGTGGCACGTATGTACAGGGGTACGAGGCGCGGGCGCGCTGGTACCGTTGAACAACAATGATGCACGTGGACGCAACGAACCCAGGTCGTGCGGCTCTTGATTCGGAGTTGCTCCGTCAGGGGTTACCTGGCCCCGTCTGAAGTCGCCTTTTCCGTCATTGCACTCCACAACAACAGTTGTGCCATGCAGCGGTTTGCCTCGCGAACCACTGGTGTGACCAGCTCAATCCCCTCAAGGGCCAAAGATCTCCCGATTGTCCTTTCGCGGCTGGCGTCAACATACAGGGATCCGCTATCCGCACCCATCACGAGAAAATTACTACCGAGATTGGGGTGTACAACTTCGCAGAAAAAACCATATATCAAAGCGATCGTAGGCTCATCTGATACCCAAGCGGCAATCATCGTCTTGGCGTTTATCTGGGATGGATTGGATCCCGGAGGGTTTTGAGCGGGTTTCTTTTCGCGAGCGGATGTAGAAATATGGTTCACCATCCCTTTACGGCCGAGAGTCCAATATTGCGCCCAATCGAAACGCCCGCCGCGCGAGTGCAGGTCGAGTAGGCTTGCAATCTCACGAAGCTCAGCAGAATCGTATGCATCTTGATTTTTCGCTTTCATGAATAGCTGCTGCGTTTTCTTGTTGTAGAAGCGTAGAGCGGCGGTCGTTTCTATGAAGCCACGACAGCAGTACGCGAATACCAAGTACCTAGGGTTACTGGTGGATTCGATAATACCTTCGCTTAATTCAGCGAACTTGGCCGCATAGATTCCATACAATAGTTGCAGAACCTGGGCTATGTACTTTTCAACGGGTTCTTGCTGGAGAATTGTCGGATTGAAGGACGTGGGGTTATCCTTATGTACACGGACTATGTGTTCGTGAAACGACTCGATTCCGTTTAGGCATTTTAGGAGCAGCTCGGACGCGTTGTTGCGCAGCGTGTTCGGGAATGTCTGCATGGATGACTTGCCGTTATGTTTTAAGTTGGTAGAAGGTTTATCACGCCCGAGGCATCGTGAAACCCGATGATCAAGGGCGACTTTGTCGTTACGGTGTACTACTCGGTCTGCGAGCCGCGCCGGCATAGTTATCCGGGGGAGGATAGCGGCAAACAACGGTAGCTGCTCGACAACTGCATTTTGGCTCATCTTCGGTCACCAATAGCGCTAAAACTCAAGTTCGTTTTCCCGAACGCATCTAGCCAAGAATAGTCCGAATATGGTCGCGGTTGGGTAAGCAGCAGATAGCAGTGACTTGGCTACTTTGAAGTGCTTCCCGCTGTTTAGCACATCGTCGAGAACCACGATTGTCCTGCGCGGCGGCGTCTTGGGTGCTAATAGTTCGGTGAGAGCCAATAGATCGTCGTGGGTCATTCGGTCGGTACCTTCATGATCGGCTCTCATGCTGCGCTTTACGCGTAGAATCGGTTGCACGTCGGATTGCCAGCCGCTAAACGCGCGCTGCAAGGCCTGGGCATTGCGATCATCGTAATCCGGGTCGCCGATGGCCTTGGACGAGGGAACGGGGACAAACGAGTACTGCCCCTCGGCGGTTTGCTGGCCCAACAAGTTGCGCAGCGCCGTCGCGGCGTGGTCGATCGCTTGCTGTTTGTAATACTGCCGCGCCGGGGTCTTCGCGATCTCGCTTGGCTTTATCTTGAGGTTCTTAATCAGCTGATTCGTGGGCCCAGCCGTGTAGGCCTGGCGCACAGCATATTCCCAGATGTAGAAACATGCATCGGTTGCATCGAGCGAGAAATGCTCGGCGACCGTGACATCATCAATCTTCAGCAGCTTTTCGGGGATTGGCGGCAACAAGGTGCTTTTTAATCTCGTCGTAGTCTGAAACGCGAATAGCGCCCATTGCCGCAAATTTGGCAGGCCAAGTGCGTGATGGCGATTGGAAACAACTGTCCAGTATGAAAAGAAGTCGTCGCTGCTTCAGCGCATGTCGAGCCTGCACGAGGGTGCCGGATGTGTCGCCGGCTTCGACGATGATGGTGGCCGCAGTCAGAGCGGACATCGTCGCATTGCGCTCCGGGAAAAAGTGAGGCTTCGACCGGAAGTGCTGATTTGCGTAGCGCACGATCGGCACCTGGCTGATCACGAGATGACGATCGGCGATATTATTCTGAAGTTCCCGGTTTTCGGGCGGGTAGCAATCCGTGATCGGGGTACCCAAAACCGCGATCGTAAAGCCGTTTTCGGCGATAGCTGTCGTATGCGCCACGGTATCGATTCCCCGAGCGAGCCCCGATACGACCGTGTACCCATCCGCGACGCAGAGCTTTGCGAGCTTTGCTGCGCGACGCTTACCGTCATCGGTCGGATTCCGCGTTCCGACGATCGCGATGGAAGGCGTGTTGACGAGGTCCCACAGTCCTTGGAAATACAGCAGCTCAACCGGATGGGCAGCATCGCGCAGACGCTCTGGATACTCCCCGGCCCCATGCACGCGGACACCAAAATGCCGGATTCCGGCGTCGCGGATCGCGCCAAGCGCCAGTCGCGCGTACTTCTCGCTATCGGCTTCGGAGACGAAATCAGAGGGTACGGAACCCGGGTGCTCGCGGAAGGTGTCCGCCAACGATTTGAACCACGTCCCCTCGCGGGACCATAAAGCCTCATAGGCACCGAGTTCTCGCTTCGGCGAGATGGCGCGTTCGGCAAAGCCCGATGCAGCGGTGTGTTGAAACAGATCCGTCATGCGGCTGGTTCTTGGAGATTCGTATATGTATAAAAATACAGTATTCGCATTATAGTGTCCATGACGCGACTGTAGCCCTGATGGCGCGGCCCCGACAGTGCTACCGGACTCTTCGCTGGCGCAAGGTCAGTTCGCAAGTTGCGGCCCGTCGCCGGCGCTGCCCTGCTGCCCCGCGTATTGGTGTTCCCCGCGGGTCGGACGGCACGCCTCCGCATCGGTAAGGTGGGTCCTCGTGGCAGCGGTAGCGAAGAAGGCGAGGATCCTCGATCGGGGCTTTCGCGCGGCCAGCCATAGGAAAAAAGTCTCTCACAAGGGGGTGCGAGAGTGAGAGGATCTTGCTTTCGCCCTGCTTATAAGTTCTTGGTTTATGGCTCCCCGGGACGGATTGCTGCGGGGCCTGCGGCCCCTTGGCCTCGCTGGCGCTCGGCTCGCCGTTCGCTGCGCTCTCGGCGACCGCCATCGGCGCTGTGCGCCGCTGTCGTCGAACCGGCTTGTTTTTCTGTCGGCGGTTCGAATGAGGAGCGACGAACGATGGATAGCGGTCATGGTTCATTGACCGGCTTAGTTTTGGCTCCCCGGGACGGATTGCTCGCGGCTTACGCTGCTCGTCCTCCGCTTCGCTCCGGACCGCCGTCGCGCAACGCTCCGTCGTCCAACTTGGCCTGCGGCCAAGTTGTCGAACCGGCTCTTTGTCCGTCGGCGGTTCGAATTAGGAGCGACGAACAATGGATAGCGGTCATCGTTCATTGACCGGCTTATATTTGGCTCCCCGGGACGGATTCGAACCGCCGACCAACGGATTAACAGTCCGTCGCTCTACCACTGAGCTACCGGGGAATTCACGAGAGGCGCGGATTGTCGGGAAGCCGGGGCTTTAAGTCAAGGAAACGACGGGAGGTTGGTGGCGGCGGCATGGCGGTTGGCGGCTCGCCCGCGGCGCGGTTCAGCTGTGCCCGAGCACGGGGTGGGGGACGTAGGGGGCTTCGAGCTGCTGGATTTCCTCGTCGGTGAGGTTCAGCGTCAGAGCGGCGACGGCGTCGTCGAGGTGTTGTAGCTTGGAGGCGCCGATGATCGGGGCGGTAACCACGGGTTTCTGGAGCACCCAGGCGAGTGCGACTTGGGCGCTGGGGGCTCCTCTGGCAGCGGCCACGGCGCCGACTTGCTCGACGGTAAGGCGGTCGGAGTCGACGGAGTGGGTGAACAGGGTCTTGCCGTAGTCATCGGTGCGGGCGCGCTCGGTTTCGGCGTCCCAGGGGCGGGTGAGCCGACCTCGGGCCAGAGGGCTCCAGGGTAGTACGCCGACACCGGCGTCGGTGCACAAAGGCAGCATCTCGCGTTCCTCTTCGCGATACAGCAGGTTGTAATAGTCCTGCATGGTCGAGAACGGAGTCCAGCGGTTCTCCTTCGCCAGATGCAAGGCCTTGCTGAATTGCCAGGCGAACATGGAGGAGGCGCCCAAGTACCGGGCCTTGCCGGCCTTGACCACGTCGTGCAGCGCCTCGAGGGTCTCTTCGATGGGCGTCTCGTAGTCCCAGCGGTGAATCTGGTACAGGTCGACGTAATCGGTGCCGAGGCGCCGCAGGCTGGCATCGATGGCGCTGAAGATGGCCTTGCGCGACAGGCCACGCCCATTGGGGTCGGCGCTCATCGGAAAGAACACCTTGGTGGCGATGACCACAGCGTCGCGGTGAGAGAACTCTTTGAGCGCGCTGCCCACGATCTCCTCGGACGTGCCGTCGGAATAGCTGTTGGCGGTATCGAAGAAATTGATGCCGAGTTCGATCGCATGGCGCAGCAGCGGTCGGGATTGTTCCTCGGGCAGCGTCCACCGATGATCGCCGCGTTCCGGCACGCCGTAGGTCATGCAACCCAGGCAGAGCTTGGAAACCTTGAGGCCGGTGGAGCCGAGATTGACGTATTTCATCCGCGGATCCCCGCCTGTCGGGTCAGGCGCTTTTGGCGACGGCCACCGAGGGGGCAGCCACGGAGGCGACCACGCGCTCGATCCGCCGCAGCGCGTCCTCGAGCATCTGCATGCTACAGGCGAACGAGATGCGGATGTGGCCGGGGGCACCGAAGCCTGAACCAGGGACCACGGCGACGCCCGCGTCCACCAACAACCGTTCGGCGAAGGCGGTGTCGTCTTTGACGCCGAGCGCGTGCATGGCGCCGGTGACGTCGGCGAAGGCATAGAAGGTGCCGGCGCCGGGGCGGCAGGAGATGCCGGGAATGGCATTCAAACCGGCGACCACGAAGTCATGGCGCTGCTGGAAGGCCTTGTTCATCTCGCCGACGCAGGCCTGGTCGCTGTTCAGGCCGACGGTGGCGGCGCGCTGGGAGATGCTCGAGGCATTCGACGTGGATTGGCCCTGGATGGTGCCCATGGCGTTGACGAGATCCTTGGGTCCGCCGCAATAACCGATACGCCAGCCGGTCATCGCATACGCCTTCGAGACGCCGTTGATGGTGACCGTGCGGTCAAACAGTTGCGGGTTCGCCTGGGCGAAACTGGTGAACGGTTCGGCGGCCCAGTAGATGTGTTCGTACATCTCGTCGGAGGCGATCACGATATTCGGATGTTTCTCAAGAACTGCGCCCAAGGCCTTGAGTTCGGAGGCATTATAGGCGGCGCCCGTCGGATTGCTGGGGCTGTTCAGAAACAACATCTTGGTGCGAGGCGTGATGGCCGCGGCCAGTTGCGCCGGTGTGATCTTGTAGCCTTGATCGGCGCCGCCGAACACGGTCACCGGTACGCCGTCGGCGAGCAGCACCATATCGGGATAGGACACCCAGTAGGGCGCCGGAATGATGCACTCGTCACCGGGGTCGAGCAGCGCGGCGCACAGGTTGTAGCAGGTTTGTTTCGCGCCGGAGGAGACGAGGATTTGATTGCGTTCGTAGTTCAACTCGTTGTCGCGCTTGAACTTTGCAATGATGGCGTCCTTGAGCTCCGCGGTACCGTCCACCGCCGTATAGCGGGTGACGCCTTTTCGAATTGCTTCCACGCCCGCATCTGCGATATGAACGGGGGTGTCGAAATCCGGTTCGCCGGCGCCTAAGCCGATGATGTCCTTGCCCTCCGCTTTGAGCTT
>Ga0116226_10005213_pt1 | contig 11596 bp, 12 predicted proteins | sample S1TSphfallax_FD_89692 | JGI IMG/M metagenome (GOLD analysis project Ga0116226, IMG submission 89692) | Host-associated microbial communities from peat moss isolated from Minnesota, USA - S1T2_Fa - Sphagnum fallax MG | ecosystem: Host-associated > Plants > Peat moss > Unclassified | place: USA... | reverse complement strand
TAGTACAGCTGTTCCTCTTAGCCAAACCTTTTACGCTTGTTATATATCGGGCCCGCACGGGGCAGGCAAACTCGTCGCAGCAACGATCGGGCCCGCCACCACGGCGGGGGCAATCGCCGCTGACAATGCGGTTCTTCACAGATCGGTACCAGAGGGAAGTCTGACTCTTCCCGGTAACATTACATGGACAAACACCAGTGACCCGCCGGAAGTCGCAGAAGCTTGGGTGCAAGGCGCGTTGATATTGACGGATACCGGGACGTCTTTTTGGCACGGACTCTCGAACCTGCCGAACATGCCTCAGGTGACGTTTGGGAAATTCCTGAACACTCAGACGAACACAACTTTTGAGATTTATGCGGGTGACACCATTACGGTTACGGACGCAAATGGATATTCTGCGCAAGTTGAGTGGAATCCGCTCGTGTCTCCGCCGTGGAAATATGTAGCTGGATCTTTGCGCTACAAGGGACAGGCGGTCCCAAACACCGCTAACTTGCCCCCGGGACCTTCGCCTTCTAATGGCGGCGCGTTTCAGGGTGTCGGTCCAATCACCATTACGTTACCGGGTGGCCCGACACAGACAATAACTCCGGTCTACGATAATACAACACCGGGTGGGTCCGTTTCGATAGGGCCGTTAATGGACACGGGGCCTGGGGGCTCATCGCCACCGCCTGATGCAGGCTGTGCTAATCCCGATTGCAAGGCCGCCTGATCGGCTAACGTGCTGCGGATGCGCTGACCGGGTGATGACTCGGTCGTCACCCTGAGTGCGCCGGAATGGAAAGGTAGCAGCCCTGCATGCAATACTGTCCGATAACGATTGCCAAGATAAATCACAATGACAATCATGATGAAAGCGCGAGTGTTGTTTATTGCTATAGCGGCAATCGTTGCCGCACTTTGGCTGCATCATTCGGTAACGCGTTTGAATGAAGTTGCGACTGCCCCCAAAAAGGCTCAACCGTCCCAAGAGCAGTGGCGTGCACCGTCAGCGCAAAAGTTGGGGCAGTCAGGTGTTAGTTTTACAACTGATCAACCAAAGGATGCCTTCGCCTTCGTTGCCCGCTCCGCGAGCAAAGCATTAGGTGGAGACGGAAAAGCCGCATATCAGATTGCGGCTGCCCTTGGAAAGTGTCTTCCAATTAAGGCGGTTTACGGGAGTGAACCTGATCCACAGGCTGCGTTCTCGAAGGAATGGGCCAATCGGGTTGTTCCTGAATGGGTGGTAAATCGGGCGCGAGCAGCTCTCGCCGATTGCACGGGATTTTTGAATGGTGATGCGTTCTCGGGACTTCCGGATAGGCCGGGAGGTTATCAGTCGATTAAATTTTGGAACGATCTGGCGTACCAAGAAAAAAATCCGGTCGCGATGGTCGCGCACGCAGCGGCGACTGCGCAAACCGTGTTAATCAACGCCAGAGGTAACGAAGACCAATCAGGGATTGATTCAATGCAGACAGATATTAATGCCGCGGCGCTATCCGGTGATCCCGAGGCCCTCTATAGAATAGGCCAGTTGTTGGCTGATGGACGGATTGGCGTGGATGCGCTCGAAGGACCAGCTGTTATGATTGCCGCCTGCAACTTAGGATACGACTGCAGCTCCAGCAACGAAAGAGTTTTCGGTGCCTGCGTTGCGGCCGGCACCTGTCAGCAGGGCGAAACTTACGAGGACGTGATTGGAAACGGAATCGGAGCAAATCGTTATGCTCAAGCATATGAAAAAGCCCAAGAGTTGCAGACAGCGATCGAGCAGCAATCAACCTCTACCATTCAGACATTTGTTCAGTTGAGAGCGAAGACTGTAAATTGATGATCTAGGTGGTCGAGTCGCCCGGAGGAGTCGCACCCCCAGGCCCTCACGCAACGGTACGTGAATCTCTCGATTCATACCGCTCCTATCATTCAGCCATTGCTGGTCGGGTGATAGAGGTGGTCCCACAAATTAAGACAAAATTCGCGGTCGGGATCAGTGGAACTCCGTGGGTTATGCAGCCGCCCCCTGTGCCAATGTGACGTGAGACACCTGACCTCCACAATTTAGAGTACAGGTAGTATCCAGTCATGTCCCACGTATCGAAGTCTTCTATGAACAATCTTTCTGCTTCTTCAATCGATTCTGTCAGCTCAAGTGTAAGCCCTCAGGGAAACACAGAGGTGGCCTAGGTTTTTCGGACAGGTCTGAAAGTGGAATGACTGCTATATTTTTCAACGATAGCAGGAGTATTCCCGATGAAACGACAGAGACGCAACCACTCGCCGGCCTTCAAGGCGAAGGTGGCTTTGGAAGCCCTAAAAGGCGAGAAAACGATCTCGCAGCTTGATCAGTACAAAAAGGCAGTGCGCTACTTTATCCTTGAAGCCATCGAGGACCCCGTGGTGCGGAAAAAACTTCGAGCACAATACTATCTCGAGGAGAGCTCGATCGAACCGCTAGTAGAAAAGTAACCTGTCCTGTCAATCCGCCTTCCCCGGACGCTTACGTGCGACGTTGATCCTCGGTCGGCGCTCCGTCCGGGTACACGCTAATTATTCGATTATTGAACGGTGCAAATCTGGTTTGTTCCCCGGCCTCAAACGCGCGCAGCTCCGCGTCAGTCAGGGCAATGAAAACCCACTGACCGCCGGTTATCCACCGCGAAGAAGTCGAGCAATCGAAGGCGGAAGGCGTCGGGTTCCATTTGCGGACAGTCTACCGCGCCCTGCCTGCTTCTACGCCTGGCTTGTTTGTCGGTCTCATGATTGGGTGGCGGTACACCCTATTCTTTTGAGTCATGGTCCATAACTTCGCCCGGGAAATCACCGCCAGCGAGCCGCTGCTTTCTAAAATAGTCGTAGGCTTGCAAAAGTGTTTTGGTGATCTCTTGTTCCTTAGCCGTGTCGCCCTTTTCGCGCGCTTCTTCGCGCGCTTCGCGAAGCCTACGCGTGAAACCGCGTTCTCGGTCCTTGCGGGCCGTTGCTATATCTTCTGGGTCGCCGCCAAGAGTCCCAACATAAAAATCGGCCGGCGGTTTAAAGCTTTCTGCCGGGATCGGATTGTTACCGTCTGCCTCCGGTGGTGGTGGTACCAAGACCGTCCCTTCACTCATTGCTGTGACCCTCTAAACCCCGTCGCTTGTTGTAAAAGTCGATGTTTTGCTGCTCAAAACAATCGCGCGCGTCGAGTATCGTCTGCGATACGAGGTCAGCCGCCTTTTGATCGCCTTTGTCCTCAGCCTTTGTCCGCTCTTGGCGCAGCTCGGCCAGGAAACCCTGTTGCCGGTAATGTCGCGCCTCGACCACGCTGGTGTAATCGCCGGTAGGGAGGTTGTGGTAGAGATCGGCGGGCGGGGTAAAGGAGGGCTTCCAGCCTTTAATCGACCTTCGATGGCTTCAAGTGGGCCGAGACCGCTTTCGAAAAACTCTTTAAAGCTGTCCGGGTCATAATTGCTTCCGAGCGGGAAGGCTTGCCGCCGCATCGCGTTGGCGAGCAATGTTTTCCAGACATCCCAGGTCAGCGGATTTGCTGCATTATCCATGACGCTCCTCACTGGTGGGTGATTAGCCGTGCTTTCATAGTCAGAACCCGTCCGTAAATCGGCACCTTGCTACGTTGTCTAGCATAATCGAGATTGTTAAAGAGCGCTTCAACCGACGTGGGCGATGTTTGAGGCGGTAAATTCGTCCGGGGTTGGCAGAGTGATCGGCTTGCTCCTGGCATTGGCGAGGACGTAGGTCAGGTAGGGATAGGCTTGTTTTTGCTTCCAAAACTGCCGCTAGGATTTGCTGAGGTTCCACTATCTTGCGCACCGAGCCTATCTGCATCACGTCCGCCTGAACACATCAGCGGTGCGCCCTAAAATATGGGCTTAGCTGAGCTTGCCTTTACGCATTTTTGATCGTCCGAATCCTTATTTCGAGAGGTTTTAGTATCAGCCCTCGTCGATGCCTCCGGGTGGGCGAAATCGATGTTGCCCCCCGTTTCGTAGCTGTAGTTGCTGGTGTGGTCGTAGTGCCAGGTGGCATTGTAGCGGTCGATCCGGTACCGCGAACCCTTGCTCAACGACGAACTGCCTCCGTAAACCGCAGAACTATTTTCAAAAGTGATCGCGGCCTGGGTCACTGAGACGCTTGCGGTGCTATCATCTTCGTACCTTCCGTTTCGGTAGTAGCGGCCCGCGGAAGAAAAAATCTCTGTCGGCACCGAATCGTCGCCGTCCGTGAAAAAGACGTTGTGCCTGGCGAGATCCACAATAATAAATTGACCACCGCAGACCAGCTTTAACTCGTCTTTCGGCTCGGGGTATTTCGGGCGGTCTGCCCACGCTTTTGCCGCAGCTTGCTTGTCGCTCAGGTCTTGTGCGTCTTTTTTCTGTTTCGCTTCCTGCCTCGCTTCTCTGTCGATCACATATTGGGCGTTCGATGCGAGCTTGTCCTGATCATAGTCAATCAACGATCGATTGTTATGGACCACGCTCGCACTTTGTGGGTCCTGACCGAAGCCAGCTCCTGCGCTTTCTTTTGCAGTTCCACGGCGTCTTTCAGCAGGCTATACGCCCGCGTGTAAACGCGAGCGACTCGGGCGTGATGATGGCATCGATTTTGACCTTGGGTGCCATGGCCTGCTAGCGTTCGCCCACGAGGGCAAAGGGAGCCCAGAATTTAGGATGGACGTCGCCACCTTTGCGAATCGCTTGCATCGCAGCCTGCAGGGCCTGCGCCTTCGTTTGGCCGCCTTTGGCGGCTTTCACGGTCGCCTTAGATAGTTTGGCCGCGACGGCATCATCGACGGGCCAATGACTGACGAGCAGATCGGTCGCCCCGGCATAGAGAAAGGCGCTCGCAAGCCCGGAGAGACTGGTTTGAGGCGTGCTGCTAGCAGGCGCGGCGGAATTGCAGGCGGAAAGAATGACCCACTCTACGCCGGTCAGGTCGAGACCGAGAACTTCTGAGGCTGAAAGATAACCATCATCCTCTGCGGTGGCTTTGGCAGGCGGCGTAAACACCAGACCCGGCTCGGCCAGTGCGCCACTTTGGCCGACCGTGAGGCCATGGGTTGCGATGTCGAGGACTGCAATGCCGGCAAGTCGACGCGCCCGGGCATCCGCCTTGATGGCCCGTTCCGTCATGTCCTCTCGCAGACGAAGCAGGCTATCCTTGTCCGTAAATTCTTTTTTCAGATCGGTGAGTTCTCTGTTTGTGCCCGGCAAAGGGCGCAGCGATCGCAATGCGTCAGGATTCATGAGCGGCGTAGCGCCTTCGCCTGATTGGCCTACCAAGTTGTTGGCATCCACGAAGGTCGCCGACGCGTTGGTTGTACCGCGGTATGCGGGTGAGCCACCGAGGATAGGATCACCGTACCCCGCAAAGACTCCGATCTTTTCCGGGGCGTTTACGCGCTGCGCATACGTCCGGATGAATGCGAGTGACTGCAGCGACGGAAGCTGAATCAGCGCATGTTCATCGGCGAACCAGGGCGTGTTCCCGAGCACATCCGGAAGGCTTTCATCTTCGCCGGCCTCGGGTGCCTTGGTCACCAACACACCAATCGGTAGGCTGGCGAGCGATTCGCTTGCCGTGACGAAGAGATAAGTCTTGTTTGCGATCGCATCGCTGATCGGTGCGATCAGCTCGGCATATAATTGATGCGCGGTCTTGCGATCGAAGGTTGGCAGACCGTTACCGGTCGTCGTCGGATCAAGATCCTGGCGCAACCGCGCAACCATGGCATTTATGTGATCTCGTTTCAACGATGAACGGTGCCACGTCAGCGTCCCTTTGGTGAGTACCATGATTTGGGTACCCAGCACACTGGGTACCAGCCAGAGCACCGCCTCCTGCTCGTCCAAGAGTGCCTGCGCGTCGGCCAGGCTTAATGCCGGTTGATGAACAATCGCGAAATATCGCGGCGCACGCGCTTCGATCTGAGAAGAGACTTCGCCTATCTGCTTAAGCGTTGACGATATCTGGGAGTGAAATTTGTTAGCCAGCTCAACCTGCTCACGCCCAAAATCGTTATAGGGTATTCGGCTACTGGCTTTCTCGTAATCTTTGACGGTTGCCAGCCACTGCGCTCGCAACGCGTCGCGCTGCTTCAGCAGCTTGGCGCCACCCGCGTCGTTCGCGTATCGGCGGGCGGCACTTTCCGCAACAGACTGCGCGGCCGGGCCGCCGGTCACCTCCTGAAGGCGTCTGAAGACATCCAAGCGCAGCGCAGCCGCGCTCTGAGGGTCCGCCTGGCTAGTCGACCAGGCAGCGTCTGTATATAGCAGTACCGCCTGGAGACGGTCGGATTCGCGGCTTTCCTTAACGCGCTCGTCCCGAGGATCGTCTTTGAGCTGAGCAGCAGCCTCGTCTACTTGCGACAACATCGCTTTCGTCATCTCGAGCGCGCTGCCGATCCGATCCGGCTGGGCCAACTTTGCCATCACCAGATTGGCGGCCAGCGTGATGCTGCCGGGATCGCCGTCGAGCGCCATTTGTCCCCATCGCTCAGCGTCTGCATACTGGCCAACATTATAATAATATTGATTTAACTGATTCGCGGCTTCGAGCGCCGCGGGGAATTGCAGCGGTCCGGTTGGTTGCCACTTGCGACAGAGAGCGATGAGCCGGCTGAAAGCCTCATTGGCCTCGATTATCCGCTGCTGCTGTAGGTAGAGCGTGCCCAACAAATTCAGGACATCGACAGTGCCGTACTCGCTCTGAACATGATATTTGTCGTAGATCGCCAACGCCTGGGTCGCATCGGCGATGGCCTCGGGGACCTTGCCATCCATGGCGGCAAGATGCGCTTGGTATTTGAGCACGCTGGCGTCTCCCAGGCTGCCGGTGACGTGGGAAGGCGCGTTTAGGGCCTGCCCCGCGATGCCCCCGTTGATTTGCTGGGCGTGAATCAGAGCCGGATCCGCGGACAATCCCAGCAGCAGCGCTGCGATAAGAGTTCGGCATCCCCTCGACTGCTTCATGTCGCGTGCTCTATGCCCAACGTGAATTTCTAATCTGTCGGTCGGCGTTGAATCCATGCCGGCGATCACGACGCTTATTTACCACACGCACCAACAACCGATTCAATATCGTAGAACTCACGCGCCGAGCGCTCGTATGCCGGGTAGTCACAGGTGCCATTCCAGACCACGGAGGCCTCCTGCAGCCGCCAGGCCGGTTCACGCCTCTGGGCAACGAACCAGCTAGGCAGCAGCATGGGGGCTTGGCGCGGATCAAACTGCGTGATCTTGAGTGTGGCTATCGCCTGCGCAGCAGGCAGGTTGGTGATCGTAGTGGATGATGAGATCTTGTTTGCCGGAACCAGCACTGACATCGAACAGGAAGACGGGCAGTAGGTTGCGAGGTCGACTTTAACCACTCCCTTACCGGAAAGCGATTTCGTGTCGGCGCCGCTATTGATCGTCACAGTACCGGTCGACGTGCCGCGCCACGCGAGAATCAGGGGACCCCAGTCGGCGACGGCGTATGTCTGGGGCGGCAGCGGATAGATTGAGTTGTCGCTTCCGCCGCCCCGCACGCCCTCGACTCCCCGGCTCATGTAGTCAAATAAACTGCGTAACCGTTCTGAATACATTGCGATCTGCAACGGAATTTCGGTTGCGGAAACGTGGACCGGCGAATCGCCTGGCGCCAGCAGCTTGGCCTCGTGGCCGCTGAGACGATAATGAATCGAGACACCTGAGTCTTTAGGGTTCACGAGGTCATCGTCAGGACAGAGGAGTTCGTACTCCTCCGGTGTGCCATCCTGTCCATGGCGGTGGAGGAAGGGCTGGGCCTTGTTGCGCGCCGCAATCCCGGTCACGGTAAGGATCGCTCCCGCCTGTTCATGGGGGTCACAGGGCCGCATTTCATCGGCCGATAGCAGGGCAGCAGCAAGAAATAGCGATAGCATGGTTCAGTCGCTTGATGACGATCGGCTTTGGGCTGCAGACGAGCCATTCCGTTCGAAGAGCCACTCGAACAGCGCGTCCAAGCCCTTCTTGATCTGATGTACAGTTTCGATTAACGCCTGCACTAACCCTCCGAAAAAGGGGGACACTACGTCGACCAAACTCTGCCAATGGATCGCAAAGCCATAAAGCAAAAATGAAAGAATCACTTCGATGCCGAGCTTACTAATAGCCCGAACAAGATGCCGCCACGTAAACTCGTGAACGGCAGCATGCGCGGCCGGCGAAGGCGCGGTTGATAATGCTGTTTGCGCTTGAGTCTCTCGTGTATCGCGTTGTACTTTCGGCCACCGCAAGTCCACCAGAATTTCCGTCACAAGGATCGCCACGAAGCTGAGGCAATAGAAATACCGTTCTGAATATAGCCACGCAAAAAGTCCAGGCAAGAAACCCCGTTCCGGCTCCGGTGGACTCACAAGATACTGCCGGATGTCATTCATGATGATCTCGGCGCCACTGACCCCGCCCAAAGCGCTCCAAGTTTGATCACCGGCTGCTGGATCCGAGTTGCCGATGACGATGACGGCATCGCTCATCAGACCCCGTCCCAGCCGCCCAAGAAACGGATCGTCGAGATCGGGAATGATGCGCGCGTAGTACGGATTTTTACTTCTCGACAGGTACACTTCATCACTGTGCGGAGGGCGCGGTGGGAAGGAAAATATCCGTCGTGTTGTCTCATATTCGTCGCAATCGAAAGACAGGAGCAGTTCGCACCGACTCTTATTCGCATCACGGCTGAAGGCTTCGACAGTCTTGAACTGCTCTCCTGTAGAGGACGCCAGAACGAGGGCCGCGCCAAAGGCAATCGTCGGCAGATCAAGGACTCGGTCACGAAGGGCCACTCTCGCCGTTGGAAGTAGATACAAAGCACTGGGACCGGTCAGCGCCTTGATGGCGGGCAGGTAGCGCACGTGGGACGGCGCATTCGAACCGTCCAGCGAGTACAGCAGAGTGTCGTTCTCCGCACTCAAGGTCGCGTCGTCGCTTCTCCCGCTGCTGGGAAACCAGGAGAGCAGGACGGGTACTCGTGCGCTGGCGAGAAGATCCGCCAGCAGCTGTCCGTCCTTTGCCTGGCAATGGTCCGTCGACTTTCCTGTGTTCTGGCACCGGGCCGCTGAAGTTTCCGACCGCAGATCGTGAATTAGCACGTCGAGCACAACCAACCGCGGACCTTGCGCGAGGACATTCCTCAGTAGCATCGCAAGCGCATCCTGATCCGTGTGCGCCAACACCGGTGGACACCGCCCGGACTCTGGCGCGGGTCTGCAGAATCCGCCGTTCAGATCGATGAAATACCATCGCCTGGGAGCTGCCGCTTTGGCTTGAGGCACGCCCAGCGCTCCCCCCGGCCGATCGAACAGGAAATACAGCCGCTGCGACCAATCGAGCGTCGCATGCGCCTTGTCCGTGATCCAAAAGACGAGCGGGGCCATAAGCATTGCGAAGACGAGTCCCACCACCGATTCTCGAAGGGCGTCTACCCAGACCTGCCCCTTCCCGCGCCGCGCTCTTCGCATCCACTCTCCGCCAGTCCATCCTGAGGCGAGATTACATCATCACAGGTTGGGGCAAGTCGTCAATCGAGACGTCAGCGGACTGCTTACAACCGGTGTACCAAAGAGACGTGACGCCAGGGTCGCTTCCATGGCAAACCGAGGTTTTCCTCACTATAAAGGCGATAGACTGGATTTCGTCGCAAACCACTCAGGTCAGTTGATCCGCCCGGTACGGCCATGTCATCGTGGTGCGAAGCGAAATTGACAATTCTGGGAAGGAAATCTGTCAATCCGGCTTCTCTTGCGATGCGATCGGGCCTCTCGGCAAATGCAAGTCATTGATAGTTGCTGATTTCGGAGAATAAAAGTGTCAATTGTCGGCAGATTGGCGCCGCCGGTTCTGGCTACTGCCCCGAAATTCGATGGAAACGAGCCGCGGGTCTACGAAATAGAAACCGTAGCGCTTCATCCGCTCCACCACGCTCTGCCAAAACCGATCGAGATTGGCTGCGCCCCCGCTGAGGGCGCGAAGCTAATACTCGGCCGGACCGAACCGCAACGCCGCCGGCGTTGTCGACGTCAGCATTTTGTGACCAAACATTTCAGCTGGCAGCTTGGGGACCCCTTTTCTCGCTCTCGTAAACGCCTGATTAATATCGGCAATTATTGAGAATTGCGTAAATGAGTGACACTTTTCCCGGGACTTGCGGTCCAAATACCTTGAATGGTTATATTCGAGGTACGGATGAGGCACTCACAGAAATTGAAGGAACTGGAGCGGCGCCGGCGACGGGGTGCAAGGCTGCTCGCGGCTGGGGAAAGCCAGGCCGAGGTCGCGCGACGGGTCGGTGTGTCGCGCCAGACCGTGATGCGCTGGGATCGTGCACGAGAAGAAGGTGGCATCGAGGCATTGCGCCGAGCGCCGCACTTCGGGCGTCCGGAGCGGCTCAGCACGGCGCAACGCCAAGAACTGGTGCGGCTTCTCAAAGAAGGAGCGCTGTCGGCCGGATTTCCCACCGAGTTGTGGACATTGCCGCGGATCGGGCAACTGATCGAGGCGAAATTCGCCGTGAAGATGGTCGACTCCTCGGTCTGGCGATTGCTCGGTCGGCTCGGTTGGAGCGTGCAGCGACCCGCCGGCCAGGCGCGGGAACGCGATGAGCGAGCGGTCCGAACGTGGAAAGCTAAAAGGTGGCCAGAACTAAAAAAATCGCTGCGCGACAAGGCCGAGTAATCGTCTTTATTGACGAATCGGGTCTGTCCGAGAGACCTTGTCGCGCAAGAACCTGGGCTCCGAAAGGCGAGACGCCGATCCTGCAGTACAGCTTCAGCTGGAAGCAACTCTCCGTGATTGCAGGCTTGAGCTACTGGCGCTTTTACTTCCGGATGTTCACCGGCTCGATCAAGAGTCCGCAGATCGTCGAGTTCCTCAAAGCCCTGCAAGCCACGATCGGGAAGAAGTTGCTGATCATCTGGGATCGCCTGCAGGCCCATCGTTCGAAACTCGTGCGCGCACATGTGGAAGCCCAGCGCGGTCAAATCATGATCGACTACTTGCCCGCTTACGCGCCGGATATGAACCCCGTCGAATGCATCTGGGGATATCTCAAACATCACGCCATGCCCAACTACTGCGCCAGCGACCTGGGCGACGTCGCCCATCGCGCCCGAAGCAACCTGCGATCCATGCAGCGCAGGCAGACGCTGGTAACCGCATTCTGGAAGCAAGTTGATTTGTTCTGAACATGTCACTTATTTATGCAAGACTCAATAGTAGGAGCATTGCTTCGATTGCTGTTTGATGCCTTGTTTTGGGGGCGTCAATTAGCGGAGGGCGGCCGCGAGCGCCCACTACTCATCGTTATGGAGGAAGCTCATTCTTATTTGTCGGATCCCGAATCCGCGGCCTCTTTAGCCGCGAAGCGCATCGTCAAAGAAGGGAGAAAGTACGGGATTGGCGCAATGATTGTGAGCCAACGGCCAAAGGAAATCGACGCAACTATTCTTTCACAATGCGGCACGTTCTTTGCCCTTCGCATGGGTAACGCCAACGATCGGGGTATGATTGCGGCAGCAACCGCGGAGAATCTCAAGGGGCTACTTGATCTCCTACCCACCTTGCGAACCGGAGAGGCAATCATCGTCGGTGAGGCG
>Ga0116226_10005212_pt1 | contig 11596 bp, 14 predicted proteins | sample S1TSphfallax_FD_89692 | JGI IMG/M metagenome (GOLD analysis project Ga0116226, IMG submission 89692) | Host-associated microbial communities from peat moss isolated from Minnesota, USA - S1T2_Fa - Sphagnum fallax MG | ecosystem: Host-associated > Plants > Peat moss > Unclassified | place: USA... | reverse complement strand
TCTCATCAGACCCATGGTAATTTGATTGGCATGAGGGTTTGAGTAGTTGCAATATTGGGAGATCAGTCATACAAACCCAGACATGATGAAGCTGCATGGATCCATCAAACTGTAGCAAAATTACACTTCTCATCTGCTCCATCATACTATAGCAAAACTATACTTTTCACTTGCTGCTCTTGATCAATAAGCCATAATCATGATATTGCAACTACAAAAGCCATTGTAGTGGATTGCACATGATTCCAGGTTTGCGGCATGGAAGCATTTCCACTCTTCCAACATTGTGTTTAAGTGAGCTCATACTAGGTTTTTCATTGTATATTTTCTACTATGCATGCTTTTAATATTGTTATTAAGTAGTTATCATCATGGTGCTTATGTGTAAGGTGAGTAGTTGCAACTCTATGCAATCTACATGTATGAAATTGTAGGTGTTATTTTTTTATCTGACAATATGGGGCATCATTGGAATGATGAGTTATTTGCAATAGGTGGTGTTTCAAAGTGCATTAGATCTTGCTTTTTACAACAATATATCACTGGCATTGCCATTGTTTGTGGGTTTGTGCTAGTGGTCATGTTATTAATGCAAGATTCATATAGTGCTCTTAGAGTTGATATGGTGCTGTGTCAATCCAAGTTCATGAATGTGTTGAGTTCAAGGGTGGACCCCTTTGTCATGAGCCCTTGTGCGGTCCTTAGGTTGGGTGGAGAACTCCAATAAAGATGTTTTTTTTTCACTTTGATTATTGTGTTACACTTTTTTAAATGGCATTTTTGCTTTTCTTCCCCTTTTTTCATCACCGCCATTTTCATGTGAATTTTCTACTTCCCTACATATATTTTCCACCATAAATATCTTCCATTATTTATACAACAACAATTTTTGTTTCACGCATGTGGCCCTGCCAAATATATATGTCAATAACTATTATAATTTCCAATGAATGCTTGTGGGACAATTGCATTGTTCCAAGAAATTGAAAAAATCCCCTATTTAGTGTTATGCTTCCAAAATTAGCTTGAATGTTTGAAAACACATAATCAATATTATGGTTTTACATTTTTTTCCAATCTTTGTTTCTATTGTTTCCCCCACATTTCACTACCCTTAGTGTTGAGAGTAGAGGATCAATAGTCATTGAATTGTCCCACTTTTAGAAGGAGTTTAGGTTTTGATGGCCAATTTTCAACTTTTTGTGTGGCAATATGGTCCAAATGTTTAACAATTGCTAGAACTTTGATGTCAATATTTGAGTAAATGCAACAATATTTGTGAACATCTCAATTCATTCCAAGATCTTTTTCAAAGTGGTGTCAAAAGATAAATGTCCTCTTGCAATTCCTCCATGTAATTTTTGCAAGACTACGGGTACTTGTTTTTGTTGTAAGACTCGACAAAACCTATTAGCTTGTCCAAATATGTCTTGTATTCCTTCTTGGAATACAAATGGCTTAACTCTTTAGGCTAAGTATTGTTTTTGTGATGTAATAAACCATTATGGCATGATTCTTTCTAACATGTATTCATAAACGTTCTATAACCACTCAAGTTGTAATATGAACATGTGAGCATCATAAGTTTGATTAGGTGCTCCAACAAGTTCAAACTAGTTGGGTAACCTACTCAATGCATTTGCCATTAAATGGGATCTACCAAGTTTATATATAATTTTGAAATTGTACTCCAAGAATAGTAAATTCCATTTCTTATTAATTAAATATACTAAAATCATATGGTCTACATAGAATGTGAACTTGTTGTTTAACAAGTAATGCTTAAACTTGTGTAAGGCATAGACCATAACTAAAGCCTCTCTCTTTCTATAGTAGTATAATTCTTCTTAACAAATTCAATAATATTGAATAATACATAATAGGTTGATCAATTTTACCTATTGGAATCCAAGCTGGTATTGCCCTTATTGCTAGCTAAGATGCATAAGTATGAACATGAAATTCTAATTCCCAATTATGACTAATGAGTATGGGAGCTTGAATATATTGGTTCTTGATGTTTTCCCAAGCAATTTGACATTCAAAAGTCCATTTAAATATTTTAGTTTTCTTGAGTAATTTGGTAATTGGTGCCATAATAAAAACAAAGTTTATGATGAAGCATCAATAGAACTGGGCCATTCCATTGAACACTCGAATCACCTAAGGTGTCTTAAGTACTAACATTTTGATTATGGCTTTTATTTTTTAGGATTAGGTGTCTTCCCTTCTTTGGAGATTATGAATCCTAGAATTGCTCTAGAACATACCATGAATGCACATTAGTCTAGATTTAGACTAATGTCATATTCTTTACATTTTAAAAAACATTTTTTTGAGTTTTGTTAAATGAATGGACATGTTATTAAAATCATCTAAAAATATCTTCAAGAATTCATCAATGTATTTATGGAAAGATTTAGTGATTGCACTTTGATAGGTTGGTAGTCCATTTTTGACCCCAAAAGACATTACAACCCATACAAAAGCTCCCTAATCAGTAATAAAGGCGATCTTGTACCAGTCTTCCAATGCTATGGAAATCTAATGATATCCATAAAAACCATCTAAAAATGTGTAAACCTCATGTTTGGCTATAGTATTAATAACTTCATCAATGAAAGGAAATGGGTATGGACCTTTCTTAATGGTAGGATTAAACCTCCTAAAATTCACACATATCCTCAATTTTTTGTTTTTCTTAAACATTACAACTATAGGTGATAACCAAGTAGCATTTTCAACATGTTTAATAAAACTTGTAGCAAACAATTAGTTAATATTTTGTTTGACAATGGTTGCATAATTAAGATTCAACTGATACCTTGTTGAATGAACAAATGGTATCAACAAATTCAGTTCAATTTGATGTCGAGATACCTTAGGTGGTATGCCCTTCAAGTCTTTGTAAGTCCACACAAAAATGTCTTTGAACTTTTTCAACAATTCACTTAGTTGGGAATTAACAACAGGTTTTAAATCAGTGTTGATTTCAATTAATTGTAGATTCTTTTCATAACCAAGTTGATTTTGATTAATTGTTCTTCTTATGTGAAATTATAGCCAGCAATGTGGAGATTTTGAACTCATTCTTGAGCATGTGTCTTGTCAATTGCCATCTCTCCAACTTCAAGTTGAAAAAAATTTTATGGCAAATGTTGTTTGGAAGTATCATGGGGTATTGCTATCTAAACAAGTAGTATAGATATTGGTTGAACATGTATATCAATCAAAACATGTAGTATAAATACCGATTCAACAGGTACAAATACCTATTCAACTAGGTTTAAACATGTTAATGAAGTATAACTAATAGGATTTTTTAACCCAACTAGTGTAGTGACAACTATGGTTCCTATTGAAAACAATCCTAGTTCTATAATAAACATTAAGTCCTCCTCTTGATCATATATCCCTAAATGGAAATCTTAAAAAATAAACACCTCTAGTCGCTTGGTTGGTGCTCCAAGTTTCTTGGTATAACAAGCATAATTTTAACCATATTGACTCCTTGTATGGTGATAATGTTATTTCCCCAATCATGAGACACTTTGGCATCTCTCAACCATGGATGGCCTAACAACATAGAGTAGCTAGAGTCTAACACACTACTTGGTGTCCACTTGGCTTGCTTACTGATGTCTTTAGAATTTCTTCTAAAGTCTTTTCTATTGTAACATGTTATAAGATCACAATTTGTTGAATCATCCCATTAGTTTGGGTATTTCCAATTGGTTGAGTTATAGTGGAATTATTGGGCAATCTAGCCCAATTACTATGTAATGGCTCCTCAATGGTTGTGATGGGTTACTTGTCGATTTCGCCACTTTATAACTATTTCACAATTTCAATGAATGAATTTCATAGACGTTTTTTTTGTTGCCATTCTTCAACTCCTTTTGCTTTAATCGACTCCCTTTCTTTCAACACCTATTGTTTTGGTTGTTGACTACGAGTAGTAACAACAACTACCACATTAATCGGTACATTATCAGGTTTAGGTGTTGTTGTAACATTAGAATTAACAGGTTCAGTTTTAAACATCTTTCGTATTTCAATTTTTTTCGGACAATCTCCATATTTATGCTCATCACTAAAACATATAATACAAGGGTATCAAACATGTATTCTAACCGGTTTAACAAGTGTTAACGAGTTTTTCTATGCCCATCAAAGTTATTTTACTTTTGAATTCTTCAACAACAAGTTTTTAAAACAACAACATGTACATGCAAAACATTAATAAAACTTAAATTAACGTCAATCCTAAATTAACATGTACATAAATTACTCAAAACTTGAAGGAAGTTGGCTGAAAGAAAAATGATTCATGTTCCATAAATGAAGATTACACACAATCAAAACAAAATCCAAAAGTTTTTTGATAGGTATGTCCTCCTAGTTTTATACTAGTTATTTCAAATTACAACAATCATAATTGACCATTATAACTAGTCATTAGCCAATAACTAGACTAACATTCCAAATTTTCAAAAAACTACAACCTATTTAATTACATGTTCAACTACTAGTTCTGTCAGGTACAGGTTATGCAAATCACTTGTTGATTAACCTATCAACTTATCTTCTTAACCTATCAACTTATCTTCTTAACCTAGTAACATTACCTACTAGGTTCAGTAATTGGTTAGGTCAACATTATAGGTTAGGTTAAATAACATGTTAAGACACTTATTAAGTTTAACAACTTGTTAAGTCAATTGTTGTTAAATATGGGTAACAACAAGTTGTGTTTTTGTCTCTGCTACAAGTTTTGTAGTTTTGACTATGGTGGTTGGTACTATTAGTACCTCTTTTTCCAATTATGACAATTTCAAAGGTATGACCCATTTTACCACAATCGGTATAGGTTGATGTTGATTTTGTTGTAACGATAGGTATTGCTAGTTTAGTTATTATATTAGCCTTTGGTGTGGTTAGTAAAACATTATAACTCAAACTAATAGGTCCACTTTCTTCACATATTACATTGGCTTCCTTGTGTTCAATCAAGGTATTTATATTTATACATGTTAATTTTAGGTAAGGTAATAAACTTGCTCAAAAAATAATGGTGAGGAAAACATATGTTGCTCTAACCTATAGATAATTTGCTAGTTTCAATAGGCTTTCATAATAAACTTCAACACATTCAATGATTTGTTGTTGTATGTTACGTAATTATATGTAGACCTCCTCATTGTTCTTCACAATTTTGTATTACTTGTAAAATGTTTGTTCCAATTCTTCAAAAGTGCAATTTGGATGGTTTTGAACAAAATTTTCACCCCATTTAGAGATATTATCTTTGAGAATAAAACCAAATAGTTTGATGATGTCAACTTCCATTGTTTCACCATTAGCTTTAATGCCCATCTTGAACACTCTAATGTGAACATTTAGATCAATGTCTTTGACATAGGTTGGAATTGTAGTTTCATGTATGGTAGCTTGGTTGTTGGTTATGGTATAAGTTGCACAATAGGTTGTTGATACTATGGTGGTATGAACATGCATGGGTTAGGTGTTGGCCATTTGAATGATCCAACATGTGGGTTGAATGGTGGTCCTCCAAGTGGATCTCCTTTGAATGAACTTCTTGTGAATCTTCAAGTTGTCTTCCATTCAATGGTTGGTGAACATAACCTCTAGGTACTTGAGTTGGTAAATTGGTATTGACATGTACAATGGTTGGTACTAGCGCAATAATTTGTTGTTGAATAGGTTCTTTGTCCCTACTAATTATTGGTTAACCCACCATAAAGGTTGATGCAAGCTATGATGGTTCACTTTTTGTGACCCTGTGGACTTTTTGCAGAATGTACTCTATTCAAATGCCACAAACACATTATAAAATCATCAATGTGACAAAAATATTTATAGCTTTATATTGCCAACTTGAATAAAAATATTTACTAAGGGATGAAATTCAATAAGCATACACCAATCATATAGTAATGGACTTTTAAAGTGGACATACATGGATTATAATTTGGGTTTTGCATTAGCATTCAAATGCATTTTTTGTTATGATTTCATCTTAATATTTTTTATAAGGACTCAATATATGATACATGATGGGAAAAAAAGTATGGATTGAAAAAAATTACAACAAAAACTTCAACAAAAAAATAATTATGGATTTCTGAATGACCAAAATTGGGCCATATTTTCAAAAGTCCCAATCTTGGTCATTTTTTGTATTGGATTGATATTTTTTTCCCCTAACATGTATAATAAAGAATTTTTTAAATGGGCAACCTTTCATATGGAATTTATTAATTGATTAATCACCACATAGGGCCCATTAAACATTGATTTTTAATGTTTTTGTCCATTATAATGTTAATTTTTCCACTTATATGGATTTTTGGGATTAGGACTCATGTCACTTTTGAGCCACCATAACTTGCATCTACCCATAGGAAATTGATTTTAAATAAAATGTGGTGTATATGTAGGTGGTATAACAGGTTGTTCAAATATTGGATACACATATCCATGTACATAACTTGTATAATTCCTAAATGTTATAAGATAAATCCTTTTGTTCCAATTGAATATGTTGGATACATATTAGGATCTAGAGATACAAAAAGGGGTATGACATTATACCACATTGGGTATGTCAAGGTAAGCAAAACATTAGTTTTACTTAGTACAATTAGTGTAATAGGTTGTGGCCAGGTTGTTTGATATTGAATAGGTATTACCGTATGACCTATACTAGGATTCATGGCTTGATTCCTTAATACAGACACATGGGGTAATATTGTCGTAGTGGTTGGAAGTGCAAATTGATGAACATTCATCACCTCCTCCTTCAACAATTATTTTAGCCTATCATCAACAAAAGGGCAACGGTTGAACATATGTCCCACTTGTTGACAATATGAATAGGTTATAGTTCCAACACTTTGATTTCCTCTTGAAACCTATATGTGGTGTGGAATTTATGATCTTTCGCCTTGACCAAGTATTGATCTTATTGGCCAGGTGCCTTGTTGGTATGTAGTTTTTTATTGAACAATTGTGGGTATTATTCAAGGTTCAATAGGTTTTAGATGTGGTATGGAAATTAATTGATTAAAGGGTTTTTGTTCGATGTGACAAAGCTATTCCAACTTGTTGAGTAGTTGGAACTATTCCATCTTCGAATTGATATTGGTGTTGGGTGGTTGGTTTTGAAAACCAATAGATGTTGCAATTGGTGTAGGTGCATTGGTTCTAAGGAAATAGTAACTTGGGGTTGCATATCACCATGGTTGTTGCGTGGAGACAACTTCATCAAATGACTAAATAGGTTCATGATTGTCATCATGGTGAACACTCACTACCCTTTGGGTTAATGTTTATGGTGTTACTTGATGAGTGGCTAAAAATGTGATTGGGTCTCTCTGCACAACTAATTCAGTTTCATTTTGATGTTGTTCATTATTTTCTTTCCTATGTGTTGCATCCATGCTTGGTGCATTCACAAGTTCAATTCCCATAGGTTGCACTTATTGTTCATCTTCTTCTTGTGTAGATTTTGGAATAAGTTGATGTGTGACATGTTCCAGTTGTTTTCTTATACTTTTAGTGACTATTTTTTATATCTTTTGAAATAAATAGGTTTTATGAAAGCCCTTTCATTATTTTTTAACATAAACTATTAAAATGACCCCTCCCAACAATCAAGAGTTTGTAGAAAATGTTTTTTACAGATTAGGCACCTTGTTTACTTCAAAAAAATTACACTTAACTTCACCCTATTTCCTTATGCTTCCAAATCAATTAAGAAACTTGAATTATAAACTTTACACACAACAAACAAAACATAAACAAATAAAAATTTCAAACATGATTGTTTTTCAAACCTAATCTACTAAAATTATCGAGAATAACTATAAATTATAAACATGATTACTTCTAAATTTTGATCCACTACATGGTCACCAAATGTTACCATGGTTTTAATAATCCGATTAAGGTTTTTTAATTTTTTATTCCTTTTAGTAATAGGTCCTTAAACAACATGTACATTATAACTAAAGATTTAAATCTATCTACAATTCCTAAACTAACATGTATTCAAATTGCAAAATGTTTCAAGACAATATTGTTGAAAAACAAAGGCTTCATGTTTCATATGAAAGATAACACAAAAATCCAAAATTATAATCAAAAGTTTCTTCTTCAAATAAGTATGTCCTCTTAGTCTTACACTAACTAATTCAAAAATTAAATAGTCCAATAGACTATTCAAACAATCATAAACTAGTAAAAAAAACTAGTAGTCCAAAAATTCAAATTAATACCCTATTTAACCACATGTCCAACTACTTATTATGTTAACATGTTCTGCATACTACTAGCTGACATACAACTTGTCAACTTGTTTACTAACTAACCTAGTATAATGGTATTTGCCAGGTTCTATAACTAGTTAGGTTAAGTCATTTGTTAGATTTAACAACTTGTTAAGATCAATAAATTGTTAGGTTGCATGTTACTAAATTTGGGTAACAATATGTACTAACATATTTCTAGGTTCCAATTTTGTGAGGATGTTTGTGTGTTTTTTCCAATATATCTTTAATGTTTTTTTGTATATTTGATACTTAATTGTAATCCACTGGTTTTTTTGTTCCTTCACATGTCAAATTTCTACTTGTAATGTTGCTTTAAAAAATGAATTATGATTATATTCATATTAATGTATTTATGACATTTGGCCATTTTCAAGTTTTTTTCGTTCCCAACATCCCCTGTTCATTGGTGTTAAGGATGTGATATTTACAACTTTTTCAATTCTGTTTTTCACTTCTTCTGACAATATTTAATCATTGTAACGAGCTTTGAAAATAAAATCCATGGATGACATATTCAATTAAAAAGCATCCATTCATGAACTTTTATTGTGTCATGGCAAAATAAAGAATCTAGGGGGGCTCAAGCTTTACTTCTTTAATACGTCATTCCCATTCATTACTTTTCCATTTCATTCCTATTCACATTTAAATTGTTGTGCATTGTCAACCCCACTGTCAACATGATTTCCCTGTATATTTCATTTTTTTTGTTTAGTTTTACATCCTCTAGTCGTTTATTTCATTTTGGTTTCTATCATTTCTTTCACTTTTGCTAAGTTCAATTTTTAAATATAAACTCTTCCCCTCAACACTTCTTGTTTTTTTTCTTCCTTTTTGCATCCATTTTTTTACTATTATTTGGTGCATCTTCCAACTCTAATTATAAACCTTATCAAAAATAGACATTTTTTATGGTTCCCACTTCGAAAGATTTATTTTGATTGCATTATGGAATGGCAACCTTTTATGTTGAAGGGAAATTTAACCTTACAATACTAGGCAATGATTTTGGAATTTCTCATGTCACAAAAAATGCTTATGTGCATGTTTGTTTTTTAATTTGGAACTATGCACATTTCCAAAAATGATGCGTTTGACAACTTGAACAATGTTATTAGATCCGTTTACCAAGTTTCATTTATGAGTGCCCATGGATTGGGATGATGTTTGCATGCTGAAAGATTCAAGACTATTGGCGACAACCTCCCCAAGAGCTTTTAGAACATTGTCCTCATGCCAAACACTACTACTTTTGTTGCCAATGTCATCACCTATGGTGTTCAAATCAAGGACAAATTGGATGGTGTTTCACTATTGCAAAATGTGTCCTAATTCACCTTGGGTTTCATTAAATTTTGAATGAATTTGGACATTTTTACCTATTGAAATTATTTAACCCCTTAGTGATCATGGACCAGTTGGTACAAACAATGAATTGTTTCATTAGTACTTAGTGAAACAAGGTTACTATCAAGTGAAATACAAATTTACCAAACCATTCATTTACTACTTAATTAACTAGCCAGCATGGAAATCAATTAGAATTAATTATTTAATATATAATATTATTGATAATTTACTGATTTTTAGCCTATGATTTATTGACACGTGTCATTACCTGGGTTAGGTTAAAAACCTAACCTAGGTAGGTAGGCCACATAATCAACCTAAGCATCTATTCTAAGAATTAGATAGGAGAATATTCGGTCAACATAACATTGTTGATCACACCACACCATTCATGAGGTTTGATCCTTTGACCTTTGGAATATAGGAAAGCACCCTTACCATCAAGTCACCCCACTTGTTGTGATAATATGTGACATTACATTCTATTTATCAAATATTTCATTTTAAACATTACAAAAACATAACCTTTGAAAATTCATATTTTATTGAGATTTCGTTCAAATGAAATGATTTGAGTTTTTTTTAAAAAAAATTAAAATAATGTACATAATTACATTTATTTCCTTTTGAAGGTTTAAAATCATTTGAACAAATAAAAATTGAATATCATTATTCAATGACATTTCCATGACCATTTTTTTGAAAAAAAAAGTTTAATAAATGGATAAGATTTTAATTAATATAATAATAATACCTATACTAAGTTATTTTCAATTATTATATGATTATTTTTCATTAATTTAAATTATTTCACCCTACATTATTTACGACTATTTTTTATTATTCTCAATTATTTTTGGTTATTTTTGAATATTTCACCTTAAACTATTTTTGGTTATTCAAAATTACATTTGGCTATTTTAGCTTATTTCACCTTGGGCTATTTTCGACTATTGTAAGTTTTTTTGGTTATTCTATGTTATTTTTTTCTATTATAAATTATTTTAGTTTAGGCTATTTGTAGTTATTATAAGTTATTTTTGGCTATTATAAGTTATTTCAACTTAGGTTATTTTCAATTATGCGAGGTTATTATTGGTTACTTTTGGTTATTGAAGGTTATTTCACCTTATGTTATTATTTGCAATTCTAGGTTATTATAAGTTATTTCACCTTAAGTTACTTTTGTCTATCATAAATTGTTTCACCTTAAATTATTTTTGGCAATCCAAAATAATTGTATTATATGGCTATTGGTACCTATTTTATTATTGGCTATTAGTGCACATTAGTGGTTATTCTATTAATGGTTATTGGTGGTTATTCTATTATTGGCCATTAGTAGTTATTATATTGGTGGCTATTGATGGCTATTTTATTAATGACTATTGGTGGTTATTATATTGTTGGTTATTGCTGATTGTTCTATTAATGGTTTTTGGTGGTTATTCTATTAATGGTTATTTTATTATATTAGTGGTTATTGCTAGTTATTATATTAATGGCTATTGTTGGTTATTATATTAGTCGCTCTTAGTGGTTAGTAGTGGCTATTTATTAATGGATATTAGTAACTATTTTATTGGTGGCTATTGGTTGATATTTTATTAATGGTTATTAGTAGTTATTTTATTGGTGGATATTGGTTGTTATTTGATTAATGATTATTAATAGTTATTTTATTGGTGGCTATTGATTGTTATTTGATTAATGACTATTAATAGCTATTTTATTGGTGGCTATTGGTTATTATTTTATTAATTGTTATTGATTGTTATTATATTAATGACTATTGGTGGGTATTCTATTAATGACTATTGGTGGGTATTCTATTAATGACTATTGGTGGGTATTCTATTAATGACTATTGGTGGGTATTCTATTAATGACTA
>Ga0116226_10005211_pt1 | contig 11598 bp, 8 predicted proteins | sample S1TSphfallax_FD_89692 | JGI IMG/M metagenome (GOLD analysis project Ga0116226, IMG submission 89692) | Host-associated microbial communities from peat moss isolated from Minnesota, USA - S1T2_Fa - Sphagnum fallax MG | ecosystem: Host-associated > Plants > Peat moss > Unclassified | place: USA... | reverse complement strand
AGCTGTTATGATTTATATTTTTAATAAGTACATTAGTCATTTGGAAATAATTTAATAATAATATGATAATATATTGGGTGTTTAATAAATATTTCAGTAGTTATATAATTATTTTTCCTATCATTCTAATATCATCATCATCATCATCATTATGATCATTATGTAATAAAATATTACTATTTTTAAAAATGAAATATAATATTGAAATTTAGTTTTAATTATATGTAATTAATATAAATATATAATAATAATAATATAGATGTCATTTGTAATAATTTAAAGAAGTATAATAAGATGGTTTGGATAAACTTGTAATATGGGCACAATATATTTAGTAAATATTTTACATAAAATTTTATTATACTCAAAATATACACTAATAAATGTAACCATAATATTGAGGTCATTTATGCTAATAATAATAATTGAATACACATGTAATATGGTTGTTCATATACATTCAAAATATACATTTATAAATCTTAATACACCCAATTATATTCCTTAGAATTCACAAAATACACCTTTGTATATTCATAGGGTTGCAATTAAATTTGTCACATTTGCAACTACTAGGACATAAATTGTTCTTTTTGGATGAAAATTAAACTAAATGTTGTTCACATGGAAGGATGAAGACCAAAATAGTTGTTAACTAATTGTAGTGTAGTTGTAAATACGACCAACACAAGAAATAGTTGCAAAAATGTCCAAATGTAGTTGCAAATAACTAATAGTCGCATGTAGTCAGAAATAAAATGGTTATGTTTTGGCCAATTTTTACGAGTGAAAACAGAATAATATTCATTGGTAAAAGTCGCACACAAGAAGTGGCCAGAGAATGAAAGTGATCTAGAGGATGAGGAGTATGAATTGTCAATTTTAAAATATTATGCAAACAAGGAAGCATTGGTGGAACATAAAAAAGGAACCCCAATGGAGGAAGGAGGAACCCTAGTGGAGGAGGAAGAGGAACCAAAAACACCATCCCAATTGGCATCAGAAGAAGGAAAAGACGAAGATAACATGGATGAAAAATGTTGTGGGTCAAACAACCATGTCATTGTTGAATCGCAACATCAAGAAGAATGTTGGTCACCATTGTATGTCCATTACCGCATGCACACATCTAAGTGAGGGTCATCATAAAAACTATAACTACCCATTTTTTGCAAGAATTTTGAATGTCCCGTAAACAATACATACCTTAGTTAAGAAGAAGTAGATAACATCCAAAGATCTTGTTTTGTCGTTTTGACTCACTATGCGTAGTGGATATAGTCATTAGGGAACACAATGAAAAAACAAAATCAGGACATATGTCAAGAGAAACCAACACTGAAAAGTTCTTTACTCCACCAAAGAACCCTCAAAAAAGTGATGTGAATTGGCACATTAAAGATAATGAAGATAGCAAAACAAATTTGTTAGGATGTAGGCATTTGAGCATAATGGAAAAACTAATGGAATAGTTTGTAGACAATTTTAGTCTTCGTGCATCTAAGCAAAAAAAGAGTAAAAAATGCAATGCACCACACTAGAAAAAAAATTTTGAAAAATGGTGCACTATTAATTATTTTGAACGATGATGACGCAAAGGATGCAACATCTTTAAGTGAAGAAGACAAGGACGAGATGCTAGTTGTGACAAAAAGGGACATCCAAGAATTAAAAGATAGACAAACGATCTACTAAATGTGTCCATATTAACTTTATCATAATAGGGAGGAACTAAAAACAAAGTATTCAATTCATTTTATTTGTCATATAAATGAAAATTGTCATCTTTTTTTATCATAACAAATTTGGAGTCCTCAACAATGTAATGTGTATGAAATTTGTGATTTGTGTTCACTAGAACAATATTGAAGTCATTTGCAAGTTGAAAATTGTGATATGCCTACAAAAGAAGAATTGTGAACTCATATGCAAGGTCATGTATATATTAAATTAAGGATCTATTATAAAATAGTTAAAATTTTGAAAACATTATAGATAATCCAATAATTGAAAATGAAAATGAATATCAACTTTAAGCCAATAGTGATAAAAGTAATTCAATAAGGAACTTGTGATCTACTACCAACATGTCAATTTGGAATTAATTGCAAAGACATATAGATTTTATGCGTGACCTATTTCCAACATAAATTTTTTGAACTCTACTTTAATTTCAAATATATAAAAAAGTTGCAAACTCCATTATGCAAAGTTTTGTAATAAATATATATAATAAATGCATACATCCCAAGTGCTAGAAATTGCGAATATAATGACGAGAAATGAAACATGATTATATAACACAAAAGGGTTTATACGGTATACATCATGGATCTATGATAGAAATGTAAAGGGATTTTGTACAGAAGTTAAAGCCACGTGTCTTGAAGAGTCAAAAGTAGGTTAAAAATTTATAGATATTCTTATATTGGTATCCCAAAAAATGACACTTGGAACAAAAGAACTAAGAAAACATTATTTATTTATTCTATTCACAATTTGTAAAATAACAATCTTGATACACGATATGTTCTAATATTTTAGTACTTTAAAAAAAAAATCTTTTACAACTTTTCAAAACAAACAAATAAGGATAAGGAGGATTGAATCTTTTTGTATTATTGATATCAATTTCAACTTGTGATATAGGTTTGGCAAATTGGAAACTCGTTTCCATTCCATTACAATTTTTTCCATAGGAAAGTAAATAACACAATTGTAGAAACATAGTAACATAAGTATTAACCCATGTCTTTCACATCATTGGGGTTATTTATTTAATTTCCTTAAAGTTTCAATGATAAAAATACTCAAAATTCAATTTGTTGGAGGCCCAATTAATATATTGCTTGTGTCGGATCAAAGATTTTATTTGGATTTATGGTATGTACGAAGGTAATTTGTATTTGTTAGGATTTGTAATTAATATCAAAGAATCATTCAATTGTTTGAGATGAGATGTGAGAATATCATGTTGATCAAATGTGTAGAAAAAATTGGAACAAATAATGAAGGCTTGAAGAAAAATCTAGAGTTTAAAGGCTCATATTCTACAACTTCATCCTCAATGTAGCATAAAACATAGGTAGTATATTTATTGCATTTTTTTTTATACATGGGGAGACAATATTTTGGAAAAATGAAGAGCCATTGCCTTTGAATAATTTAGCAATGAAAGATTCGATGGCGGGCTAAGGAAAAAATCTTCTCGAGCAAAAAAAAAAAAAGTCCTCTACTTTGGAGGCGTTAAGCAATGGATTACTAGTTATGAAGGCTTGACCAAAAACCCATTTTTAATTATTCAAATTGGGAAGGTTAAACTTATTCGTAATCAATATCGAGTTTGGCCTTCTTTTGGACAGGAACATCCAACTCATTGTTTTCTTCCTCTATTGGATTGGTTTGCTCCTCCATAACATCCAAGAGTGGTTATAGAAGTTCAACATACAAATCAAGGTTTAGCTCAAGTAGAAGAACATGTATTCCAAGATTTTTGCACGCTTTCATGCAATTACATGCTTAAGGGATAACCTTTTAATGAAACAAGAAATACAACTTGAGAGATGAGATTAGACAAAGTTGAATGCAAATGGAATTGAAAGAGACCTGTTGAAGCATTGATGTCCACAAGTAGACTGTCAAGAGATGACAATGTAGGGAAAAGGAATTGGAAAGTGTCAAGGTGGATCTTATGTCCAACTCAAAAAGGCAAACCACTCCATGACACTATCATAGTGTCTAGAGTGGTCCAATTGAAGAACACATCATCATTTGGCGTATATCCTTACTATGAATCCCTTGGAAAAACAAAACTTCCATCCTTGTGAACTACAAGAAGCGCCCTACTAAGGAAAGTCTGTGACATAAGAGCATTATGTTAGTATGAAGCCCATGCAAGGGGACAAAGGAAACCTTGGTGGAATACAAATACTATTTACCTTTTTCACGGGGAATTTGGGATTTGGTTGATGCATTTTGTTGATCACTACAAACTTTGAATGAATTTTGAAGTTGTAGTTTTCGAGATACAACTTGATGTCTTTTAGAACCATGAAGTTGTCATTGTAAGAAAACAAGACATAACCATCCTTGGCAAGATACAAGTCCGCAAATCAAAAAATAGACACAACATAGTTCTCAACTCTTGCATTCCATTTTGGAATGCTATAAAGAGGGTCCAATAGATGCGAGATAGGCAAATTCCCTAGGACTTCAATGAGGTCCGCTCTATCTTTTGGGGGGTCTTGCAAATTCAAGATGACATTGCTTAATGAATGTGAAAGAAATAGAGAATTTGAAGGAGAATAATGTCTAGAATAAATATTATATTCATTAAGAAATCTTTTACGTCTTGAAAGGTAGGGGGCCACTTCTTTATCAAAACTTTGGTCTTCACCGTGGAAAGCTAGTCCAAGTTGAGAGCATTTACAACTAGCCTTGTCGTCTTGTGGATGTTAGTGAATACAAGGCTTTGACAAGGTTGAATATAAGATTTCTAATTTGAAATCTCGGGCGATTCCTACACAATTTGTCTCCTCCTTTAAATGTGGGATGACAACTCAACAACACGACCCCTCATACTCTTGTGAAATTCAATAGAGTCTTCTTCCTAACCATGCTAGTTAGGAGAACCTTGGATCTTAGACAAGTCAAGACTTACATCACGGTTTGAGTTCTCAATGTCAACAAGAGTTTGAATGGCCCTTAGGGTGCCAAAAATTTATACATCCCTTCCCTATTCCTCCTCTTATCAATATTTTCCTTATTTGCTTGAGAGGAACCAAGCTTCTCTAAGTATCTCGGATCAAATTTCTTTTGTTTTGTCCTTTCTGAAGCTATAGTGCAATTTGAAAGGTAATCAAGGTACCAACCACAATAAGGAAGATGAAACAAACCCCAATATTTCACAATCACCTTTTGAAACATAATGATATTAGACTTTGGATCACACCAAATGTTGAACAATTTAGGATTTCGTCAATGGCATTCAATTGAAGAAGCACATGCAAAAAATACCTATAGAATTCAATTTGTTGAGAGTCAGTTGAAATTTTGGCATTGATTGAACCTTGACAATAACTATTGAGAACATCATTGGAAATGTTCAATCAACATCAACTGAGCTCCACAACTATGATAATATAAGGGGGACCAATTTATTGCAAGTGACAATGATTGAGCCCTAGTTGAAAACATATTTAATTCAATCGACACCAATTGAATCATAGTAAAATTTTTTGGGTCCTTTTGGAAACCTTGGTCAGCACCAACTGACTACTATGTTTTATAAACTATCAATGGATCGTAATCGACACTGAATGAGCCCCTATTGAAAACTTAATACATCTTAGTTGGGACTGATTAACTTTTAGTAAAAGTGGTGGGGTCCTTCTCAAGACTTTAGTCAACACTTACTAATTCCTAAGTTCAACAATTGAAGGATTCAATGCAAATTATTCATGAATGCATAAGGTTTTTCACTCGTAAAGCACACATTTCAAAGCCTCTTTTGCTTCAGATTGAAGCTCCCATGTCTTTTTCTGCATGATCCCTACCTTTACCTTGAATTCTCGATAGAAAGCCATTTCCCATAACTTTAGTTTCCACCTTTTGAATATACTCTATGAGAGAGGGGACCTTCACAGATTAATCAATTGCAGCATTCAAGTTTCGTGTTATGGAATCAAACAACTTAATTGCATCCACTTCAAATTGTAAAATTCCATGAAGATGACAATAAAGTTAAACTTGATTGGCATTTTAGAAAAGAATTCGAAAACAAGATGAAGAACTACATTGAGAATCAAACATGGTGCTAAAAAATGTTCTGTGAAACCATTTATCAAACATTGCAACTAAGAATCCTTGCTTTGGGAATTTTTGAACTCCCCTCAAAACTCCAAATTGATTCCATTGCTTGAGCCAAAAAAGTTTATGGTCTGTGGTAACACAAGTTAACACAAGAATTTGAAATTTTTCGATAAACATCTCACGTTCTGGATTCATGTTATAATGTATCTGAACCTCGTGCAGAAACTTTGGGCTTAGTGAAGGATCACATATTGGCAACCATTTGTGGAAAGCTGTCGTGTGCTCCTTCTAAACTACGTCCATTGCCTTGTTATTCAATGTCTCTAGTTCGTCCAGGTCCTTCATAGTTTGGTTGACAACATCCAAGTAATAGAGTTGATGGCCAGTATCAACTACCACATCCAACTCCCTCTGCACAATTGAGATTAGGTTATAGTTAGGAAAGTAAATTTAACTTTTAAAGCATGCTATTAGTTTTGGAATATGTGAAGGAATTGGACTCACCTTGTACATGTAATTTAAAAAAACCTATGTGTGAGGCTATACCAAGTCTTCCTTGTCTACACCTTGCACTTCTTAAATTGTTCTTTCAAGATGAGTTCCTCAAATTGCTACAAGGGGATCATTCCTATACTTTGCATTTTTAAAAAACTTATGGACATGAGATGGCTTCACATGGTTGAATTCAATGGACTTGTATTGCAACAAAGACATAAAGGTAAGTCTTATTCTTAAATCCTCAAATTGAAAAATAGATGGAAATGTGAGGGGAATGCAAAATTACTTATTGAACTTTGTCATCATTGTGAAGAGCTCTACAAGCTTAGACTTACTATCAAGAACAAAAGTGTTGACACATATGTGCTAATCCAAATCGAGAGGATGCATTCTCTCTATATATGGGAACCACACTTGTAGTCTGTGGTTCCTATCCCATATTTGGAACATTTTTCCAAAGAAGGCCTTAAATCCATGCTTCCTTGCAAGAATTCTTCAAACTTGTCATTCTTCTCCTTCCACAAAGGCCCCCACAATGCTTCAACAGAAGAGACAAAAATCTCTTGACCTTGCCAATTTGTGGGGGAAACAAAAAACATTTTCCCCCCTATCTGTAGCCCATTTAAAAGGCTTGTTGGTAAGTTGGTGGTCCATTTTTTATTCCAAAAGGCATAACTACCTATGTGAATGCTCCCCAATCTATCGCAAAGGTTGTTTTGTATTTGTCCTTTGGTGTTATAATTATTTCGTGATACCCAAAATATCCATCTAAAAGTGAGTAAGCATCATGGCCTTCAATTGTATTCAATACATCATCAATAAAGGGTAAAAGGTATGAGTTTTTTTGTGGTTGCATTCAATTTTTTGAAGTCTACAAAAATCTTGAGTTTTTCATTCTTCTTTAGTAACATTATGATTGAGGATATATAGGTTGTTTCTTCCACATGAAGTTGAATGAATACAGTTACCAACAACTTGTCAATATCTTGTTCGATTGCTATAACATAGTTAGGGTTCATCATGTACCTAACCCAATGTGCTAGGGCAACTCTAGTGGTATTCTTCTAAGGTTTTTGTATGTCTAGGCAAAAATGTCTTTGTACTACCACCTCAACAAATGTTCCAATGAATGCATATTGGCATGCTCCAAATGTGCATTCATCTTAACATGGTGGGGATCATCCCTTGTTCCCAGATTGAATTTAATCAATGCTTCTCCTCAGTTAATAACCAACTAGTAATTTGCAATTTCTATATTCAAACCTTTGCAAATGTTTCATTAATATGTATATTTCTTGGTTTGTGGTGGTAATAAGTTTCAAAATACATTTTGTTTTCCAAGGCGACTACAAGTTCATGTGACATTCCTATTCTTGACACCACATTGTTGTTTTATACTATTTTTGGTATTGAAACTATATATGTGGTTTCTCTAGTTTCTTTTTCCTTAGTTGATTGACTATATAGGATAATTTTGTTCTTATAGGTAAGCTAATAGTTCTTATGGCGAATAACTTAGGTTCAAACTCAAACATAACATATTCTTCTTCATCTATTATTCCATTTTAAAAATCATAACACAACAATACCTCATGTTGTTTAACATTACTATCCAAATGCTTGGTGATAGCTATGGTTTTGATTGTCCCATTGCCTTGTATAATGACCATATAATGACCTTAGTCATGTGCTACATTAACATCCTTTTAACCATGGTTTTACGTGGCACCATAGAATAGTTAGAGTCCACCACATTGTTCTATATTATAGTAAATGTAGCTACATAAGGTTTGCAAATTATATATATTTGTAGATCATGGATTTATCCCATTGGTTTAGTGGTAGATGTTTAATTTGCCATCCTTAGGTTATATGGTGCAAGTTTAAGTTTAGGTAAATCTAACTTAGTTCGTAATTGTTTTGTAATGATGTTCACATCCGACTCACCATCTAATAGCACATCCTATATGGTATTCTTCTCAATTTGTACTTGAATATTTGCCATATGGTTATATATAACAATTAGAGTTGTGTTTATATCAAATGCAAAAGAAACTATCAACTTATCTAATACTGTTTTAGGACATCCCAATGGTTTGTTTAGTTTCAACTTATGCCAAGTACTTAGGGTCAAGAGTTGTCTTGAGTAAATGTCCAAAGTTCATAATATAACTTGTTTCCAACATCTACTTACTAACATTTTGGAAAATTTCCTCTGCATAGTTTATCAAGGGAACATAAGGTGCTTCTTATGGTTTTGATGCTACTAAATCTAACATTCCAACCTAGCTAATATTTCGATCTATTATTGTTGTAGGGGGCATATCCATAGTTGGTTTATTGACCTGGAATTGTTGTATAATTTCCACCATGGTTTTCTTCATATTCTCCTTTGCTTCCCAATCTATTGCACATTTGTTTTTCTTCAATTCCTATTCTTTGAACACATATACTTTAGAAACCTTACTCTTGGTGGTTACTACATGAACACCCACCATATTCACAAATGCAATGGTAACTTTTACATCAACTATAAGTTTCTTATTAGCAATCTTGTTCCTTCATCCTTAAATGTGTTCTACAATTCACCAAACTTTGAAAATGTAGTCATTTAATGTCTAATAGTTTTGTAGATGTGGCAAAGGTATGTCAATGGTTTGATTGGTCTAGCCATTTGATTCATTGACTTCTATTACAAGCATAGTTGGTTTTTTTTTATTCTTATTCTGACACAAATCACATTGTGATTAATGTTGTGGCAATTAGTATAATACATGTTTGGTTTCCCTCCTAAAGTTGGAGTTGTGGTTACCACTGTGGTCTTTGATACTTGAGGTGTTAAGAAAATATTCTATGTTTTAGGCTCTAAAATCCCTTCTTTGCGTGACAATGTTGATTCCTTGTGCTGTTGCAATGTCACCTTTTTCATTATTGTAGTTGAAATATGTAAGTAGGATTGCAAGTATACATGTTCATCATTCTACACTGTTTGGTATTGTCTACAAGAGGCTTGTCCAAATCTACAAATCTGCAACTTGGAAAATCTTTCATGTAGTTGTTGCACTAATATGATACATTGTCCTTGAATGTGAAACTGAACAAATTTGTTATTTCTTCATCTAGTGTTTCACCATTAGTTTTAATGGTAGCTTCAAATATTCAAACATGAACATCCGGATTATAGAGCTTTTTATATTCAAAATAATTCAATGGATTTTGGTAAAACTAAACATATGGTATTGCAAATATCCCTACTACTATTATATAACCTCTTGGAACGTCAAGTGGTTTTCTTCTTGGATCTAGTGGTAACGTTGTGAAAGCAAATGTTGTTGTTGTTGGGTTCCTTACTAGTATTGTGCCATGGGTATCCATTACCACAAGTTTAACTAACATAAAATTAACAGGTATTGTTCTCCTAGCACGTGAATAAGTCCCATGGGTAGTTACAATCGGGTCTATAAACAAATAAATGAAACAAGGTAATTGGTTTTACAAAACTTATAATTTTTTTGTCATCCCTTGTTGCATTTGGGTACAAATCCAAAGTAGTTATAATTGATTTTATTCTTGTCACAACTTTTGTAGTTGCTCCCATTGCTATTATTTCCAAGGATGATCTTAACATTTGTACAATTGGTGATACATTAATATGAGCAAGTATTCTTGTAATTGGCATAGGTTGGGTTGTCCAATTTGTAGGCATTGGGCTTGTACACCATATGTGTTCTATTCTAGTGTATCTAGTCCTAGTTTGAACTACTTTCAATCAAGCTTGATTATGAGTCAAATGCAAATGAAATGGTGGTTAAAAACATGAACCATAGTTGATGCTCTTTTTAGTTCTCTACCATCCACATGGTATATTGCATTTCTTGAGCTTCAATTTTTCATAATACCTCCATCGTTCTCTTGCACCACTTTTAGATTTAAACCCTAAGACAAACTAATCAATTCAAAATCTATAGAAACATGAAAACATTTCTCTTATGCTATTGTTTTAAAAAAATAAAATAAAAATGATCAACAAAATGTAAATTTTTTTGTTTCTTTTTTTGAATTCATTCCAGGGATGGTCACCAAATGGTAAGTATTAAATTCAATAATCTTTTATACTAAGACTATGTCATATAATCTTCACTTTAATCTATACATTCTAAATTCTACAAAAAGAACACAAAATTGCATAAATTCATGATTGCAACATCTATTCTATAGTTTCTACACACAATTATACTTCAAAGACATAAGTTTGCACCAATCTTCTTCATTCAAAATAAAAAATTATACGCATAAAAAATAAAATCCCAAAAAAATTCTTTTATGATTTTTTTTTCCTTATTTCTACATAAAGTACTTTTCAAAAGTTCTCTTGAAATCTTCATGGAAAAATATTAAAATGTTATTGCCAAAAAACAATTCAAATTTACTCATTTGTCCTAATTAATCCTCATCTATTTTAATTTGCCTTTAACTGGTTACAACAATGAAAAGACCACAAGGATGACCAATACCACAACATCAACATCAAAACAACAAGGCAATGGTGGGCAATTATTGGCTGCAGCAACAAGAAGACCACAACGAGTGGAACTAGAAGATCATTGATATTAAGAAGGCGATGGTAGATGATTAATTGTAACAATGAAAAAACCAAAACAATAACCAAGACCACAATATCATGAAAATCATGAAGTTGATGGCAGTTAATTGATGGTTGTAGCAATTAGAAAATCATGATGATTAGGACCACAAGATCATGAAGGTGATGGTGGGCAATTACTAATATGGAACAATGAGAAGACCATGACAACCATGATGACTAGGACCACGAGATGGTAAGATTAGGACAGTGATGGTAGGCAATTGTTGGTTGTTACAATGAGAAGACCATAATGATGATGACCAAAACCATAAGAAGATGAAGAAGAGCAAAAAAATCACCACAACCACTGACCACCTACATGAGCAACAACACAAAAAAAAGTACCACCATGAGCATTAGCACAACAAGAGAATCATGAAGATAAGGGTGATTGCATAGCAAGATGAAGAAGAGGAGAATGATGATGTACTTGGGGTAATGGCAAGTTGCAATAACAAAAAAAAACACCACAACCACTAACCACCAATGTGTGCTACAACACAAAAAATACCACCTTGAGCATTGGCACAACAAGAGAATCACGAAGATAAGGGCAATTGCATAGCAAGTAGCAACAAGCAATGAAAAGAACACAACCATGAAGAAAAGCTTTGACCTTCAACCTTCAACAACCTGCCAACCTT
>Ga0116226_10005210_pt1 | contig 11600 bp, 14 predicted proteins | sample S1TSphfallax_FD_89692 | JGI IMG/M metagenome (GOLD analysis project Ga0116226, IMG submission 89692) | Host-associated microbial communities from peat moss isolated from Minnesota, USA - S1T2_Fa - Sphagnum fallax MG | ecosystem: Host-associated > Plants > Peat moss > Unclassified | place: USA... | reverse complement strand
CGCCGGGCATCGCGCTTTGGAACACCTGGGCGATTTCGGAGTCGAGCGCGGCTGATTCGCGTCGCGCCTGATAGAGTTGCATCGCGTCGGCGGCGAGGTGCACGGCGAACAAGCCGGCGGCGAGTCCGACCACGGCGCGCCAGCGACGAAAGTTCGCGCCGTAGTCCGAGGTGCGCCCAAATTCCCCCTGTAGCAAGTTCACCGCATCGGTGCCGTCCACGCCGCGCGCCAGCCAGGGCAGCGGACCGTCCGGCAACAACTGAATCTTGAGAGATGCGAATTTGTCCGCCAGCACTTCGAAGTCGTCGAGCACCTCCGCCCAATCCTCGCGCGTGATATAGAGGATGGCGTTTTCACCGAGCGGGTCCGAGCCGGGCAGGCTCTCGGCCAGCGGGTCGGGGATCACGCCGGCCACGATCAGCGCCTCCTTGACCGGCGTGAGCTCGACCGCAAAGGGCAGCTGGCCGGGGCGGCGCACGGACAAGCGCGAGCCTTCGAGCCACAGCACGGTCTGCCCGGGGTTCGGCGGCAGCAGCGAAATGTCGGGGTAGAGGGCGACGGGATCGAGGCCGGCCTCGGTCAGCTGCGTCACCCAGGATTGCAGGACGGCGCGGGCCACCACCGCCACCGGGGTGCCGCCGCTGGCGCGCCGCTTGCCCAGCGCGAACACCAGCTGGTCCACATCCTCGGTCAGCTGCTCCTCGAGGGCGAACGGCACGGCGCGCGCGAGCTTGACGCCGCTGCCCGGCGGTAACTCGGGTTCGGCCAGCAGAATCTGGGTGGCCGGCGCCAGCACGATGACCTGGGCGGAACGGCCCACCGCTGCCGCCAGCTTGAGCGGCCCGCGCTGTCGGGTCGTCTCCGGCAAGCCGGCCGCATCGACGCTGAGCCACTCGGCGATATCCTCGCCGGCAGCGGGCATGCGTAACAGCAGTGTATGGGGCATGGTTCTCGAGGGCGATGTTATTTAGGGCGTTCCGAAGGTGCGCAGCAAGGGCGTTACCTTACCACCTGGAGTTCGCCACAAGAGACTGTACACGGTGAATTCCGTGGTGCCCAACGTGACCCGGGTGGTCAGGCGGAAGTATGACGAACTCATCGCAACGTACGGGGTGACGGTCGCCGCATTTTTCCCGAGGATGTTGTTGAACGTCTGCTGGTCCGGAAAACAGCCCGTCTTGCGGCCCGCCACCAGTACCTGGGGATTATTCGAATACTCCCCGCTCAAGTTATCCGCGAGACTCTCGATCACGTACGCCGGCGCCGTGCAGATGTTGATCTTCGAGTTCGCGAACGGCAGCGCCGTCACGTACGGTGCGATCTTGCGATAGCGGTCCGCGCCGAAACCCGGGAGATTCATCAGTTCGGTGGCGCTGGTCAGCGGCCAGTTACCGGTCCGGTAGGGCGGCGTTTGCGAGGAGTAAATGGCATCCTCCGCGCCATCCGGATTGCCCGGGACGTTGTCCGCATCGATCCAGTCGCGGGCAATGCCGGCCCACTTGGACTCGAGGCCCACCGACACCAGCAAGCGCTGGAATTGCTCGAGCGGTTGGGGGTCCTGCGTCACGGTGCCCGCGGTACCGCCGGTGGTGATGACGCGCGCGAGGTTGTTCAAGTTGAAGCGGCCCTGCATGTCCTCGAGCGAGGCTTGCAAGGTACCGATCGGTTCGCCCTCGGGATTGCTGTCGGGGGTGAGCGGCAGGGGCTGCGTCGGTTGCGCCCAGGGTTGCGCCAGCGTCACCTGGGAGGTACTGCTGCCGATCGACTGAGTCAGGGCATCGGCGGCCAAGGCTTCGGCGCCCAGGCCGAAATACACGGCTTGTTCCGAGGCGAGCACGGCGGTGGTGCGGCGCCGCTCGAGCCAGCCGTCATAGCTCAATTTGGTCGCGAGGATGGTCGCCAGGGCCACGAGGATCAGCGCGATGATGAGGGCGACGCCCCTCTGGCGCCGCGGCAGCGGCCGCCGCGCACCGCCGGTCGCGAGCCCGCGCGCGCGGCCGCTCACCCGGCCACCTCGATCAGTCGTTGAATGCGGCCCCAATCCTTGAACTCGATCGTGATCTCGACCGCGACGGGTCTGATCCACCAGCCTTCGGGCAGCGGGATGGCCGCCGGCGGCCAGGTGTTCTGCCATACCTGGTTGCTGTCGAGGTAGCGGAATTGCACCGTCTTCACGCCCGTGAACAGGTCCTGAATGACGGGTTGCGTCCCCTGCATGATGTCGAGCGAGGTGGTGTAGCTGCGCTTCAGCACATCGTCGACCAGCGCGTACGACACGCGTTGCAACGCGCCGCGTTGCTGACCGGCGGTGTTGGACCAGCCGCCGCGGGTCAACTCGGCGAGCGGCAGGCTGGTCTTGACGCCGCCGCTGAAACTCGATTGGGACGATGGGGTCGAGTCGAAGTGCTGGGAATTGAAATGCATCGTGGAATCGGAATCATCGAGGCTCGTGGTGCCGGCGCTGGTGCCGTTGCCCGAGCCGCCGCGCAGGGCCGGATTGCGGCCGTCGCCGAGCGCGTCCCGAACCGGCCGCGGCACCAGCTGCGCAAAGTCCATCACCATCACCCGCATGCCGAACTCGATCTCGCGCGAGCGATTGAGCGCTTCCTCGGTGCGCTCGGCCGAGATCCGCGCGGCCCGGTACGCGCCATAACCCAGCGCGGACATGATGCCCAAGATCAAGAGCGCGATCAGCAGTTCGATCAACGTGAAGCCGCGCAAGGCTCGCCGGGTCATTGCGGCGCCGCCTGTGGCGCGGTGGTGGTCGTGCCGGTCGTCCCCGGGGTCGTACCGGAGGTCGCGCTCTGGGTCGCGTTCGAACTGCCTTGAGTCCAGTCGACGTTCGAACTGCCCGGCGTCGCGAGCGCCGTGCTCAAGAAGCCGGTGGCCTCCGCGAGCGCATTGCCCTTCGTGTTCTTGTCGCCCGCATAGACTCTCACCACCACCCGTTTGATGCTCGTGAACGTCGTCTCGAAGTAGCGGGTGTCGTAATGCCACTTGCGCCCGCCGAACGTGATCTGCACCGAGTCCGGGGTGGTGCTCGAGAGCGTGCTGGTGACGAGCGGCGCTTGGCTGATATTGAGACGTATTTCGGCGAGGTGATTGAGAGCGATCCATTGCGCCAGCGTCTTGTCGCGCAGATAGCCGCTGGTGCGCGCGGTGCCGCTCACCGCGACCATCAGCGCGGCGAGTCCCATCGCGACCACCATCAAGGCGACCAGCACCTCGATCAACGTGAAGCCGCGCGACCGGCGCTCATTCACGAGCGCTTTTCCGGCTTGTCCGAATTCTCGAGCGAGATCTTGCCGAGTGCATCGCCGGCCACCCCGGCTTTCGCATGGGTCGCCGCGCGCTCGAGCGTCAGGCGAAAGGGAGTTCCCTCGCCACTCGCCGCGATCGCGATTTGGGGCGCGGGTACCTGGCTCGTGGTCAGGTTCTTGTCGGCGGGCTTCAGCACCACCACTTGCGAGTCGAGCTGAAGTTCAAAGTTCAATCCCTTGGGCAGCTCTCGATGCCGGAATTCCGGGTCCTGTTTCAGCCTCTCCCACCGATCCTTGGCGGGTACATAGACCACGAACTCATAGGCCGTGGGTTCGATGTTCATGCCGAAGTCGCGTCCTTCGAGCACGGCCCGCTCGTGCAGCAAGCCCAACAGCCCTTGGATCCGCCGGCTTTCCTCATCGAGTTGCGAGTCTCGGCCGGTGACGCCGATCGACAAGACGGTCAACGATATGACGATGGCCATGATGACCACGACCACGAGGATCTCGACCAGCGTGAAACCCTTGTTGCGCACGCGACGACCCGCCGTCGGGCGGTTAACGTTGATCGAGCGTGGCCGTGCTGATATCGGCGTCGTAACCCTCACCGCCCTGTTTACCATCGCGGCCATAGGTGATGATGTCGTAGTCCCTCCCGTCGGCACCGGGACTCACGTACAGGTAGGGATTGTTCCACGGGTCCTTCGGCAGCGACGGCAGGTAGCCGCCCGAGCGATAGTTGGTGAGGGAGGGATCGGAGGGCTGTTTCACCAAGGCCTGCAAGCCCTGTTCCGTGGTGGGATACTTGAAGTTGTCGAGCCGATACAGATCGAGCGCGGTTTGAATCGCGCGAATGTCGCTTTGCGCGCGGGTGACGCGGGCCTTGTCGACATTCTCGAGAATTTTCGGCACGACGAGTGCGCCGAGCACGGCGAGAATGACCACGACGACCATGATCTCGATGAGGGTGAATCCACGTTGCCGATTTCGCATGATGACCTCTGACTATTCCATCAATGATACCAAAATAGGTCATGCCCATGCTTCATGACGGTGCGAATCGCGTTCGCGAAATCACGCTGGCCCTTCAGTGGGATCGCGGCCGATGGGTCTGGCTGCTGATGATCTTGCTCGGGCTCTACCTGTTGTGGGGCCTTGGCGACACGGTGAACGCCGTGTTGCGCTACGATCGAAGTGCAATCGCGGCGGGTGGGTGGTGGCGGCTCCTCACCGCGCATCTCGTTCACTTGGATTTGCATCATCTGGTGTTGAACTCACTCGGCTTGGTGCTGGTGTGGTCACTGTTCGCGTCGGATTATGACGCGATAGAATGGACCGTCATCGTGCTCTGCGGCGCGCTCGCCATCAGTTCGGGACTGTGGTGGTTGAGCCCGCGGGTCGCCTGGTATGTGGGATCCTCCGGTGTGCTGCATTCCGTGGTCGCGGCCGGCACAGCCCGGCATATCGCGGCGCGCCTCTGGGATCGATGGTTGTTACTCGTGCTGCTCACCGGCAAGCTGGCCTATGAGCAATTGGGTGGCCCGGAACCGCCGCTGGTGGTCGTGGATGCTCATCTGTACGGTGCCGTGGCCGGCTTCATCGTGGGGGCTGCACTGTGCGGGCGGACCGCTATAATCCGCCACCGTTCCAGCGCTTGAGGGTTCGCCATGTCCGTCGCCTTCGTGTTTCCCGGTCAAGGATCTCAATCCGTCGGTATGATGCGCGCGCTCGCCGAGAGTTCCCCGGTCATCGAAGCGACCTTTGCCGAAGCGTCAGAGGTGCTGGGTTATGACCTGTGGCGGCGCTGCCTCGAGGGTCCGGTCGAGGCGCTGAACGCGACCGAATGCACCCAGCCGGCGATGCTGACCGCCGGAATCGCGACGTATCGGCTGTGGCGCGACCGGGGCGGCGCCGTCCCCCACATGATGGCCGGCCACAGTCTCGGCGAATTCACGGCCCTGGTGGCCGCCGGCTGCATCGATTTCAAGACCGCGGTGGAGTTGGTGCACTATCGGGCTGCTGCGATGCAGGCGGCGGTGCCCCCGGGTGAGGGGGCGATGGCGGCCATCCTCGGCTTGGAGGACATGGACGTGGATGCGGCCTGCCGCGAAGCGGAGGGCAGCGGCGTGGTCGAGGCGGTCAATTTCAACGCACCCGGCCAAGTGGTCATCGCCGGAGCCGCCGCCGCGGTGGACCGCGCCATCGAGATCGCGACGACGATGGGCGCGCGGCGCGCCTTACGGCTTGCGGTCAGTGTGCCGGCGCACAGCTCCTTGATGATGCCGGCCGCGGAGCGCCTGCGCGAGAAGCTGGCGGACACCACCGTCACGGCGCCGCGCGGCATCACGGTTTACGGCGTCGACGTGCAGACTCATTCGCAGCCCGACCGGATCCGCGCGAATCTGGTCAAGCAGCTGCATACGCCGGTGTACTGGGCCGCGACCGTGCGCACCATGATTGCCGCCGGTGGCAAGCGCATCGTCGAGTGCGGCCCCGGCAAGGTGTTGACGGCGCTGAATCGCCGGATCGACAAGAGCCGGGAGCTGTCGATGCTCGCGCTCGAGGATCCCAAGTCCATGGACGAAGCGCTCGCGCTCGTCGGTCAATAGAGGAAACCCCATGTCCAGTTTGAACGGAGAAGTCGCTCTCGTGACCGGCGCGTCGCGCGGCATCGGCGCGGCCATTGCGGCGCGCTTGGCGCGCGACGGCGCGCGCGTCGTCGGCACGGCGACGACGGCCGAAGGCGCCACCCGCATCACCGAGCGGTTGGCAGCCCACGGCGGGCGCGGCATCGTCCTCGACGTGACCGTCAAGGATTCGATCGACGCGGTGCTCGCCGAGGTCGAAGCCGTCGAGGGGCCGATTGGCATCCTCTGCAACAACGCCGGCATCACCCGCGACATGCTGCTGCTGCGGATGAAACAGGACGATTGGGATGCGGTTCTCGAGACCAATCTCGCCGCCGTGTTTCGGCTCACGAAGGGCGTGCTGCGCGCGATGATGAAGGCCCGCAAAGGGCGGATCATCAGCATCGCCTCGGTGGTGGGCGTGACCGGCAACGCCGGTCAGGCGAATTACGCGGCGGCCAAGGCCGGCATGATCGGATTCACCAAGTCGCTCGCGCGTGAAGTGGGCTCGCGCGGCATCACGGCCAATGTCGTCGCTCCCGGCTTCATCGACACGGACATGACCCGCTCCTTGAGCGAGGGGCAGCGCGCGACGTTGACCGGCCAGATCCCGCTTGCCCGCTTGGGTTCGGCCGAGGATGTGGCCGGCGCGGTCGCCTTCTTGGCCTCGGCCGAAGCGGCTTATATCACCGGCGAAACGCTGCACGTGAATGGCGGCATGTTCATGGCGTGACTTCGAGTTTAGGAGCCCAAATCAAGGCTCTTGTCAAGGCACGCGTCGCAGTAGCCGCCGCGTTCGCGTTCACATAAAATACGCGCCCTGCCGAAGCGGAGGCTGGCCGCGAGCCCTTTTTCGAGCGGCGCATATCTAGTTACCCGAAAGGACACCATAACGATGAGTACTGTTGAGCAGCAAGTTAAGAAGATCGTGGCCGAACAGCTGGGCGTCAAAGAAGAAGAAGTCACCAATGACGCCTCGTTCGTCGACGACCTCGGCGCCGACTCGCTCGATACGGTTGAGCTGGTGATGGCGCTCGAAGAGGAATTCGAGACGGAGATTCCGGACGAGGATGCCGAGAAGATCACCACGGTTCAACAAGCGATCGATTACATCAATTCGCACAAAGCCAAGGCTTGACATCCTGCGTTTCAGTGCGCGCGCGCGCCTTTGCGGGTTCCGGGTCGGGAGTCGCCGGTGAGTAAACGACGCGTCGTGGTCACGGGTTTGGGTATTGTCTCACCGGTGGGCAACGATGTGGCGACCGCCTGGTCCGCCATTCTCGAGGGCCGCAGCGGCATCGGCCCGGTGGCGCGGATCGACACCGCGACCTTCCCCACGCATTTCGGCGGCGAGATCCGTAAGCTCGATCTGGAGCCTTACATCAGCGCCAAGGATGCGCGCCGCATGGATGCCTTCATGCAGTATGGCGTGGTGGCGGGTATCCAGGCCATGCGCGATTCGGGACTCGCCATCACCGACGCGAACTCGGATCGGGTGGGCATTCTGATGGGCTCCGGAATGGGTGGACTCGAGTCGATCGAGGAGACTTACCAGAAATTCCAGGAAACGAATTCGCCCAAGAAGGTCTCGCCGTTCTTCATCCCCGGAAGCATCATCAATCTGGTGAGCGGCCATTTGTCGATCACGTTCAATATCACGGGACCGAATCTCGCGGTGGCGACCGCGTGCACGACCTCGACTCATGCGCTGGGGCTGGCGCTGCGCCTGATCCAATATGGCGATGTCGACGCCATGCTGGCCGGGGGTTCCGAGATGGCCACCTGCGTGACCGGCATGAGCGGTTTTTCGCAGGCGCGCGCCCTGTCCCAGCGTAATGACGATCCGCAGGCCGCGAGCCGACCGTGGGACCGGGACCGCGATGGGTTCGTGATGGGCGACGGCGCGGGTGCGATGATGCTCGAGGAATACGAATCGGCCCAACGTCGCGGCGCTCGCATCTATGCGGAGCTGGTCGGTTTCGGAATGAGTGGCGATGCCTTTCACGTGACCTCACCGCCCGAAGACGGCGAGGGTGCGCGCAAGTCGATGTCGAAGGCACTCATCGATGCCGCCATCAATCCGGACCAGGTGCAATACGTGAACGCGCATGCCACCTCCACCGAACTGGGAGATCGGGCCGAGACCACGGCCATTCGACGGGCTTTTGGGTCGTCGGCCGATCGCCTGGCCGTCAGTTCGACGAAGTCGATGACTGGACATTTGCTCGGTGCCGCGGGCGCCGTGGAGGCGATTTTCAGCGTGCTCGCACTGCGCGATCAGGTGGCACCGCCGACCATCAACCTGGAACATCCCGGCGAGGGCTGCGATCTCGATTACGTTCCGAAACACGCGCGTCCGATGCGGCTCGACTACACGTTGTCGAATTCGTTCGGATTCGGGGGTACCAACGGTTCAGTCATCTTCCGCCGCATCTGAGTCGGCGCGTTCGTGAAACGCCGAGCGCGCTTCCTCTTGGCCTCGAGCGGACTCGGGCTCGTGCTGGCGGGATTCGCGGTCCGGGAAGGCTGGCAGGGCTGGCGTAGCCTCGATGAGCCGCTCGAGGCGGCCTCGCCGCTGCGCTTCAAAGTGCCGCCGGGCTCGCGGTTCAGTCGGGTGGTGACGGAATTGGGGGAGCGCGGCATCGTTCCTCACCCGCGACCATGGCTGTTGTATGCGCGCTGGACCGGGCTCGGCGCCGCCATCAAGGCGGGTGAATACGAGGTCGAGCCCGGAATGACGCCGCGCCAGCTGCTCGACAAGATCGTCGCGGGCCAAGTCGTGCTTCATTCGCTCACCATCGTCGACGGCTGGCGGGTTCGCGACCTCTTGGCGGCGATGCGGCGCAACCCCGATATAGCGGCCACGTTGCCCGACCAGCCCACCGATCTGATGGCGAGACTGGGTGCTCCTGGCCAGAATCCCGAGGGCCAGTTCCTACCCGAGACCTATCGATTTGCGACCGGCACCCGCGATGTGGAGTTGCTGCGGCAGGCGCACGCCGCGCTGACTCGTGTACTGGATGCCGCATGGCTCGACCGGGATGCCACCATCCCACTCAAGAACGCAACCGAGTTGCTCATCATGGCATCCATCGTCGAGAAGGAGAGCGGGGTGCCCGATGAGCTGCCGAAGATCGCCGGTTTGTACCTGCATCGCCTGGCGATCGGCATGCGGCTGCAAGCCGATCCCACCGTGATCTATGGACTGGGTCCGGACCATGAGGGAGACCTGCATAGCATCGATCTGCGTACCGATGGGCCGTACAACACCTATACCCGCGTCGGTCTGCCGCCGACACCGATCGCGTTGACCGGCGCTGCCGCGATCGTTGCAACCGCTCATCCCGAAAAGACCGATGCCCTGTACTTCGTCGCATCGGCCAACGGGGATGGCAGCCATGTGTTTTCGGCAACCTTGGCCGAACACGACGCGGCGGTGATCCGGTATCTTGAGCGTCAACGCCAGAAGGCTGTCGCGGAGAGCGTTCGATGAGCACCGACGTGGGACGCTTCCTCACCCTCGAGGGTATCGAAGGAGTCGGCAAGTCGACACAGATGGTGGAGCTGTCGAAAGTCCTCAGCGCCCGGGGCATCGCGCATGTCGTCACTCGCGAGCCCGGCGGTACGCCGCTGGCCGAAGCGATTCGCGGCCTGGTGTTGAAGCCCCGCGACGAGGCCTTGCCGCCGGTCGCCGAACTGCTGTTGATGTTCGCCGCGCGCGCCGTGCATTTGAACAACCTGATCGAGCCCCACTTGAGCGCCGGCCGCTGGGTGCTGTGCGACCGATTCACCGATGCGACTTATGCCTATCAGGGCGCTGGACGAGGGCTATCCGTTGACAGCATCCGTGATCTCGAGAATCTGGTCCAAGGTTCACGCCGGCCGGACCTCACCTTGCTGCTCGACGTGCCGGTCGAGGTGGGTCTGGGACGCTCCCGACGACGCGATGCCGATACCGGCTCGGACCGCTTCGAGCTCGAGCGTAAGGAGTTTTTCGAGCGAGTGCGGGCCGGCTATCTGCGGCGGGCGGGCGCCGCGCCGGAGCGCATGGCCGTGGTCGACGCCAGCGCGGCGGTGGCGGAAGTGACGGCCCGCCTGACAGCCGTGCTCAAGGAGAAATCATGGATCTCCTGATGGCCGATTCGCTGCCCTGGCTACGCGGGTCACAGCAACGGCTGCATGACTCCTTGCTGGCCGGCAGACTGCCGCATTCGATCTTGCTGCTGAGCACACCCGGCTTGGGCGCGGAGCATCTGGCCGGCTGGATGGCGGCTCTCGCGCTGTGCGACTCCCCGGTGACGACGGGTCCGTGTGGCGTGTGCGCGTCATGTTCCTTGCTGCGCTCGGCCAGTCACCCGGATTTTCATCGGGTGCAGCTCGAGGCGGATGCAAAGCAGATCAAGGTCGATCAAGTGCGCGAACTGATCGACGTGTTGTCACAGAAGAGTTATCGCGGCGGCTACAAGGTGGGCATCATCGAGGCTGCCGAAACGCTGAATGCGAACGGCGCCAACGCTTTCTTGAAGACGCTGGAAGAGCCCGCGGCCGCCACCATGCTGGTGATGATCGCCCGTCCCACCCATCGGTTGCCCGCGACGATTGCCAGCCGCTGTTTACGACTGGTGCTGCGGCCGCCAACCCACGAGGCGGCTCTGGCATGGCTCGAGCATCACGGTACCCCGGTCGCCGAGAACTGGCGGCCGGCGCTGGAACTCGCCGGCGGTGCGCCGTTGCTGGCCCTCGACTACCACCAGGTGGGGATGGCCGCGCTCGATCAGGAGATGACCAGCGGGGTGCGGGCGCTGGCGGCGGGCGGCATCGACATCACGCTGTTGGCCGAGCAATGGGCGAAGGGCGGCCTCGGACTGCGCCTTGCCTGGCTTGAGAACTGGATCACACGGCAGGTACATTCCTTGCTTGCCGCGCCGAGTTCCCCTCAAACTGCGGAACGAGTCCGCTTGTCTGGCCCTTTACTTAAGCCCAAGATACGGGCGTTATTCGAGCTGTTGGACTCTGCGCGGGAACTGCGGCGTTTAGCGTCGACCGGCATCAATCAACAACTGGCATTGGAGGCTTTGCTTTTGGGCGGGCGCTCCGCTTTTGCGTCATGATCCCGTTTTATGGAATTTTAGACATTGCGAAGTCCAAGTAACAAGCCGGGGTTGCTCACCCTCACCATCAAGGACAAGAGCGCTCTGTATCTGGCCTACATGCCGTTCGTGCGCAATGGCGGACTGTTCATTCCGACCAACAGCAACTACCGGCTCGGCGATGAAGTGTTCATGCTGCTGAACCTGATGGGCGAGGAGGAGAAGCTGCCGGTTGCCGGGCGGGTGATCTGGATGACGCCCAAAGGCGCCCAAGGCAAACGCACCGCCGGCATCGGCGTGCAGTTCAGTGATCAGGATCGCGGCAACACCCAGAAGAAGATCGAAAATTACCTGGCCGGCGCGCTCGGCGGAGACAAACCCACGCATACCATGTGATGGCGGACCAAGTCGCGACGTTTAGACCCATATCGCTCCTTCTCGCTTTCTCTTGAATAATCCGTAAGATACGCACGCATCGGCATCTCGGCGATAGTAACCGAGATGTCGCGAAAGACCCCTTTGGTTACAAGAGGCAACAAGCCCACCCACACATGGGACGTGTGCGCGGTTTGTTCCGGCAGGAGCGGGAAAGCGTGCGAAAAAGGCTCTCGGATGATGTGGTG
>Ga0116226_10005209_pt1 | contig 11601 bp, 5 predicted proteins | sample S1TSphfallax_FD_89692 | JGI IMG/M metagenome (GOLD analysis project Ga0116226, IMG submission 89692) | Host-associated microbial communities from peat moss isolated from Minnesota, USA - S1T2_Fa - Sphagnum fallax MG | ecosystem: Host-associated > Plants > Peat moss > Unclassified | place: USA... | reverse complement strand
TCCATGGCGTAATGAACACCTTTTAGTTCGCGTCCCGGAATTTTCAGATCACGCGGCTGCTCCGCACCACCACATAGCAGGATCGCATCAAACTGCTCCGTCAATGTCTCCACGGGTACATTTACGCCAACATGAGCATTCGTCACAAAAGTTACGCCTTCATCCCGCATCTGTTGAATACGGCGATCAAGCACATGCTTTTCTAACTTGAAGTTTGGGATTCCATAGCGCATAAGTCCGCCAATGCGGTCGTTCTTCTCATATACCGTCACTGTGTGACCAGCGCGGCGCAACTGTTGTGCCGCCGCCAATCCAGATGGCCCACTGCCGATGACTGCCACCCGCTTTCCAGTATTATGGGCTGGCGGCTCTGGGTGGATCCAACCCTCTTCCCATCCGCGTTCCACAATGCTGCGCTCAATCAGCTTGATTGAAACAGGCGGTTCATTAATACCAAGCACGCAGGCTGCCTCGCATGGTGCCGGGCAGATGCGGCCTGTAAATTCAGGAAAATTATTGGTTGAGTGCAGACGACGCAGAGCAGTCTCCCAACGATTGTTGTAGACAAGGTCATTCCAATCAGGAATTAAATTGTTTACCGGGCATCCAGTATGGCAGAAGGGAACTCCGCAATCCATACATCGAGCGCCTTGCTCACGCTGTTTCTCCTCAGGAAACGGCATGTAAATTTCATTCCAGTCATGCAGGCGCTCATCCACCTTGCGGCGCGTTGGCTGTTCCCGCGGAATTTCTAAGAATCCAGTCTCTTTACCCATGTTGCACCTGTCCTGCTGCCATTTTTGGCGATGTTGATGTGGGGGAAACGTACACCGCAGTCGCGCGTGGAATGCCCAGAACGCGTTTGTACTCCTGCGGAAATACCTTAATGAATTTGGCCTGCTCCGTTTCCCAATGTTCAAGGACCCAGGCGGCGCGCGGACTCCCAGTCAGGTCGCGATGACGCTCCAGCAGGCCCCTAACTAAGGCAACGTCTTCGTCTAGAATTAATGGCTCCAGATCAACGCTGTTTGGATTGCAATGACGAGTAGAGAAGATGCCCATGTCGTCGTAGACATAAGCAATACCACCGCTCATACCCGCGGCAAAGTTGCGCCCAGTTGCTCCCAGTACAACTACTGTACCGTTGGTCATGTATTCGCAGCCATGGTCGCCTACGCCCTCAACCACTGCAGTTGCCCCAGAGTTGCGGACTGCAAAGCGCTCTCCCGCAATGCCGTTGAGGAAGACTTCTCCCGTTGTCGCACCGTACAAAACAACGTTACCAACTAGAATACTTTCTTCTGGCAGGAAGCTCGATGTCTTCGGTGGATAAGCGATGATTCGCCCACCAGAAAGGCCCTTGCCCAGATAATCATTGGCTTCGCCTTCAAGCTCCAGTGTCACTCCGTTAGGCACAAAGGCACCGAAACTTTGCCCGGCTGATCCCCTGAAGCGATAGTGGATCGTATCTGGAGGTAGTCCCGCAGACCCATATAGTCGGGCAATTTCTCCACCCAGCATTCCACCGACTGTGCGGTGTACGTTGCGGATGGCAAAGCTGCCAGTGACGGGTGTCTTTGATTCCAATGCAGGTTTTGCAGCCTCAATCAATTGATGGTCAAGTGCCATATCAAGTCCGTGGTCCTGTGCCTGTGTGCGACGACGTGAAACTCTTGAGGGCAGTGTTGGTGCATAGAGGATTGCCGATAAATCAATCCCTTTGGCCTTCCAGTGTGTGTCAGCAACGGAGGCATCCAGCTTCTCAACATGACCCACCATCTCATCGACAGTGCGGTAGCCCAGCTTGGCCATGTGTTCACGGACTTGCTCCGCAATAAAGAAGAAGAAATTAACCACGTGCTCCGGTTGGCCTTTGAACTTGGCACGCAGTACTGGGTCTTGCGTTGCAATGCCGACAGAACAAGTGTTTAGATGGCACTTGCGCATCATGATGCAGCCCATCGTGATCAACGGTGTTGTGGCGAAGCCAAATTGTTCTGCACCCAGCAGGGCTGCAATTACTACGTCGCGGCCCGTCTGCAATTTTCCGTCCGCCTGAACGCGAATACGGCTGCGGAGATCATTGAGCAGTAACACTTGCTGTGTCTCAGCCAGGCCAAGTTCCCACGGCAGACCAGCATGTTTTATCGAACTTAGCGGGGAGGCACCCGTGCCGCCATTATCACCAGAGATCAGCACCACATCTGCATGTGCTTTGGATACACCAGCCGCTACGGTGCCAACACCCGCCTCAGAAACCAGCTTCACGGCAATGCGCGCACGCGGATTCACATTCTTAAGATCGAAAATCAACTGTGCCAAATCTTCAATCGAATAAATGTCATGGTGCGGGGGTGGAGAGATCAGCCCCACTCCGGGTATGGAGTAACGCATTTTCGCAATAACGTCATCCACCTTATGCCCCGGTAGTTGTCCGCCTTCGCCTGGCTTTGCGCCCTGCGCCATTTTTATCTGGATTTCATCCGCATTGATCAAATAATTTGCAGTCACACCAAAACGGCCACTGGCAATTTGCTTTACTGCGCTCCGTCGCAGGTCCCCGTTGGCATCTGGTTTGAAGCGGTCTTCTGTCTCGCCGCCCTCACCAGTGTTTGACATGCCACCAATGCGGTTCATGGCAATTGCTAGCGTTTCATGAGCTTCTTTGCTGATAGAGCCAAAGCTCATTGCACCAGTGGTAAAGCGCTTTACGATTTCTTTCGCTGGCTCTACTTCATCCAAAGGAATGGGCTCATCGGCATATTTCAATTTCATCAGGCCGCGCAGGGTGCAAAGATGTCGGCTCTGTTCATCCACCAGATCGGTGTACTCCTGGAACGTCGTGGGATTATTCATTCGCACAGCATGTTGCAGCTTGCTGATTGTCTGGGGATTCAACAAATGGTATTCGCCGTCCAATCGGTATTGATACTGCCCGCCCACAACAAGTTCGGTCTCTGAATCAGTCAGCGGTTGGAAGGCATACTGGTGCTTCATCACAGCTTCCTGTGCCAATACATCTAATCCGACGCCTTCAATTCGCGAAGCTGTGCCAGTGAAATACGCATCAATCAGCGATTGGTTCAAGCCCACCGCCTCAAATACCTGCGCACCACGATAGCTTTGCAGTGTACTGATGCCCATCTTTGAGAATGTCTTCAGTAGTCCCTTGTTGATGGACTTGATAAAGTTTCTCTCGGCCTGTTGGGCCGTGATGCTTTCCGGCAGCACTCCGCGGTGCTTCATGTCATGAAGTGTCTCAAACGCCAAATATGGGTTGATCGCACTGGCTCCGTAGCCAATCAGCAGAGCAAAATGCATCACTTCGCGCGGCTCACCACTCTCAATGATGAGTGCAACCTGAGTACGCTTTTTCTCCACTACTAAACGCTTGTGAACGGCGGCCATAGCCAGCAGGCTGGGGATGGGTGCTGTATTCGCATCCACTCCGCGGTCAGAAAGAATTAATACTGAATAACCAGAATCAACCGCATGAGAAGCACGCGCACTCAAATCATCCAATCCGCGCTTCAGTCCAGCTTTGCCATCTTCTGCGCGAAACAGTGTGGGCAGAGTTGTTGCCAACAACTGACCAGTTGAAACTCGACGGAGCTTTTCCAAGTCCCGATTGGTCAGGATTGGGTAGTCTAGCTTGAGCGTGTGGCAATTTTCCGGCTGCTCATCCAGTATGTTGCGCTCTGTACCCAAAAAGCTGATCAGAGACATAACCATCTCTTCACGGATTGGATCAATCGGGGGATTGGTCACCTGCGCGAAGAGCTGCTTGAAGTAATTGAACAGCGGCTGTGGACGGTCTGACAAACATGCCAGTGGTGTATCCACACCCATTGAGCCGATTGGTTCCTCGCCCTTGGCTCCCATCGGGCCGAGCAATATTTTCAGGTCCTCTTCGCTGTAACCAAATGCGCGCTGCCGCCGCAATAAAGTTTCAGGATTAGAAGTAATCAGGCGCGATGGCTCCGGCAGTTGGTCCAGAGTCACTTGTTGCGCCTTCAACCATTCTCCATAAGGCTGACGGCCAGCCAGCTCCTTCTTGATTTCTTCATCAGAGATGATGCGCTGCTGGACTGTATCCACTAGGAACATACGCCCTGGCTGTAGGCGGCCTTTCTTGCGGACATTGTCTGCATGAATGTCCAGTACGCCAGCCTCAGATGCAAGCACAACCAGGTCGTCCTTCGTTACCACATAACGTCCCGGACGAAGACCATTGCGGTCCAGCGTTGCACCAACAAGTCTTCCATCCGTGAATGCGATTGCTGCAGGCCCGTCCCAGGGCTCCATCAGGGATGCGTGATACTCATAAAACGCGCGCTTGTCCTCATCCATGTCTGGATTGCCAGCCCATGCCTCTGGGATCATCATGGCCATTACATGGGGCAGGGAACGCCCTGACTGAAAGAGGAACTCCACAGCATTATCCAGCGCAGCCGAGTCACTGCCATCCGGTGTGACAATTGGATATAACTGGTCAATCTTGTCCCCAAATAGAGGACTTTGAAACACAGATTGACGTGCATTCATCCAACTGATGTTGCCGCGAATGGTGTTGATTTCGCCATTGTGTGCAACATAGCGATATGGGTGGGCCAGCTTCCAGCTTGGAAAAGTATTTGTTGAAAAACGCTGATGGACCAGGCACAATGCACTGGTTACTAGCGGATCGGCCAGCTCATAATAAAACTTCTCGATCTGCGGAGCGAGCATTAATCCTTTGTAGATGATGGTTCGACAGGAAAAGGAGGGAACATAGAAGTCTTCTTTTCCCTCAATGTCGGATGCAGCAATTTCATTCTCTGTCCGTCGCCGCACAGTGTACAAAAGCCGCTCAAAAGCATCTTCAGCCAGTCCATCAGGGCGACTAACAAAGAGTTGTTCAATATAAGGTTGTGAGGCACGTGCCTGTCGGCCAATCGCATTTCCATTGATCGGCGTATCACGCCAGCCAAGCACTGTCAGGCCTTCCTCTGTTGCGATCCGCTCAAAAATGCCCTCACATTGTAGACGGTCCTGTTTGTCCACCGGCAAAAATACCATGGCTACGCCATACTCACCGGCATCAGGCAGCTTGATGTTTTGGGCCCTGCATTCACGCGCAAAATAAGCATGTGGGATTTGAATCAAAATTCCAGCGCCATCGCCCGTCTCTGGGTCGCATCCCGCAGCGCCGCGATGGGTCAGCTTGATCAATACCTCAAGCCCCTTCAGGATAATGTCATGGCTTTTTTCTCCGCGTATACTCGCGACCAAGCCCATGCCACAGGCATCATGTTCATTGCGTGGATGATATAGCCCTTGCGCTTTGGGCATGCGGAGAATGAAATCCGATGTTTGCATAACTACCTTCTAGTCAGACCTTTCCGGTCTAGCCTGCGGCCCCATATTCGGAGAGACAAAACCGCTTGCGATTGATTCAAACTTCTGGCAAGCGCCTGTATATTGGTTTGAGTCGCTTGATTTTACAAGCAGAACTCATCGGAGTTTCTCGACTCAACGAAAATTATGGAACATAAACAGTTTATCTAAAAAAATCACATCTGTTAAATAATGATTTAATAATGTTTTGCGTTGCCAAACAGCTCCTGTGTGTCCAAATCGCAGGTAAGCTTATCTTCGGGTAAAAATTATGTCTACAGTCACTACGCAGCGCCACCTTAGCCAGATTTCCCCGTTAGTATTGCAATCAGAAATCCGTTCCATGTCTGTTGAATGTGACCGGGTCGGTGGTATCAACCTTGCCCAGGGAGTATGTGACACTGAGATGCCCTCCGTTGTCGCCGATGCGGCCATCAATGCCATCCGCGCTGGACTCAACACCTATACACGTCAGGACGGTATCGCATCTTTGCGCGAAGCCATCGCTGCCAAGATGTCTAGTTATAACGGCATTCATGCCGATCCAAATACAGAGATTGTTGTCACCACCGGAGCAACGGGCGCGCTTTATGCAGCCGCGCTTGCTCTACTCAATCCCGGAGATGAGGTCATCCTGTTTGAGCCGTACTATGGCTACCACTCCAATACCATTCTTTCCATACGTGCCCGCCCCGTGATTGTTTCGCTCAGCGCGCCAGACTGGCAGGTGGACTTTGATGCTCTCCGTAAGGCGATCACTCCACGCACACGCGCTATTCTCGTGAATACGCCCTGTAATCCATCTGGCAAAGTTTTTTCACTTGATGAACTACAGTCAATCGCAAATCTGGCCATTGAGCATGACCTATTTGTTTTTGCTGACGAGATTTATGAATATTTTCTTTTCGACAATACTGGGCACATTAGTATAGCCACTCTGCCCGGCATGGCAGACCGCACCATCACCATTTCTGGCCTGTCGAAGACCTTCAGCATCACGGGTTGGCGTATTGGATATCTCACGGCAAGTTCCCAGTGGGTCCCAACCATCGGCTACTTCAATGATCTTGTCTATGTATGCAGTCCCGGTCCTCTACAATATGGAGCAGCAGCAGGTCTTGTGGCTCTATCCGAAAATTTCTATAAGGACCTTGCTATCGAGTATCAGCAAAAACGCGATCAAATCTGTGCCGCTTTGTTGGATGCCGGTATGCCGCCTTCAGTTCCGCATGGTGCTTATTATGTCCTTGCTGATGTATCTAAAATTCCCGGAAAAACATCAGCAGAAAAAGCCCGCAAGCTGCTTGCAGCAACCGGAGTAGCCGCAGTGGCAGGGTCAGCCTTCTTTGCAAACGGCGGCGGTGAGGACCTCATGCGCTTCTGTTTCGGTAAGAAACCAGAGGCCCTCGACCGTGCCTGTGAAGCCCTGCGTAAATTTTGAGACTTGTAGGCGTATTATGCAGCCCGCTAAAAAATAATGGTCGGGGAGAGAGGATTCGAACCTCCGACCCCCTGGTCCCGAACCAGGTGCTCTACCAGGCTGAGCCACTCCCCGAAGCATTTCGCACTACTGGCAGCCTTGCACTACCAGCACATACAACGAACTACGCTTAAACAGCATAGCAGAATTACAGTTAGCCATCGTTTATCCACATTACTGCCTCAACATCAGTTGCCTAATTATTGTTACAACCGTGCGACAATAAAAATGCGCCTATGGATACGGCATCCTCTTCCACCGTGACCCCTTCCGCTGTGACCCAGTCGAAGATACCCCAACCCATCACTATTACCCCGCAACTACTCGCCCAGCACAGCATCACGCCGGATGAGTATGAGCGCATTTTTGCCGCGCTTGGCCGCACACCCAGCCTGACAGAGCTTGGAATTTTTAGCGTGATGTGGAGCGAGCACTGCTCCTATAAATCTTCGCGTGTTCACCTCAAGCGTCTGCCGACCAGGAGCAAGCTCGTCGTGCAGGGCCCAGGTGAAAATGCAGGCATCATTGATGTGGGCGATGGCTGGGCCTGCGCCTTCAAGATCGAATCCCACAACCATCCCTCCTATATAGAGCCATATCAAGGTGCTGCCACAGGAGTTGGAGGCATCCTCCGAGACATCTTCACCATGGGCGCGCGTCCGCTCGCTGTAATGGACTCGCTCCGCTTCGGGCCGCTCGAAGCCACACCCGGAACACCGCCAGAATTCATTCGCAAGAACCACTCTATCCTTGAAGGCGTAGTCCACGGCATCGCCGGATATGGCAACTGCTTCGGCGTCCCCAACCTCGGCGGCGAGACCCGCTTCGAGCCCTGCTACAGCGGCAATCCGCTCGTCAACGCCTTCGCCCTCGGCCTCGTCCGCATGGATGAAATCTTCTATGCCAAGGCCACTGGCGTAGGCAATCCTGTAATTTATGTTGGCGCAAAGACTGGCCGCGACGGCATCCACGGTGCCACCATGGCCAGCGAGGAATTCAAAGAAGGCTCCGAGCAGAAGCGCCCCAACGTCCAGATGGGCGATCCGTTTATGGAGAAGCTGCTGATGGAGGCCTGTATTGAAGCGATGCGCACTGGTGCCATCGTGGGCATTCAGGACATGGGCGCAGCTGGTCTCACCTGCTCCACATGCGAGATGGGTGCGCGCGGTGGCGTCGGCCTAGACGTAGAACTCGACAACGTGCCCCAGCGTGAAACTGGCATGTCCGCCTACGAAATCATGCTGTCTGAATCCCAGGAGCGTATGTTGCTCGTCGCCGATAAGGGCCGCGAAAGGGAAGTGATCGAAGTTTTTGAGAAATGGGGACTTGATGCCACCATCGTCGGCACTGTCATCGCCGAGCCACGTCTGCGCATCACACACCACGGCGAACCCATTGCAGACATTCCAAATCAATCTCTCACCGATGATGCACCGCTCTACCATCGTCCAGTCGGCACTTGGAAGTCACCCGTCCCGCTCGATCCGCCAGCGCACATTCTCGAAGAACTAAAAAAACCGCGTGACTATACGGCTGATCTCAAGAATCTTCTGGCGAGCGCAAACATCTGCTCCAAGCGCTATATCTACGAGCAGTATGACAGTATGGTGCAGACCAACACTGTCCAGGGCCCAGGTGGGGAAGCCGGAGTCATGCGCATCAAGGGCACAGGTACGCCCGGACACGAACGTGGCCTCGCCATGGCACTCGCTGGCAACAGCCGCTGGTGTTATCTTGACCCGAAACTCGGTGCCATGCATGCCGTAGCCGAAGCCGCCCGCAAAGTGGCCTGCACCGGGGCTAAACCCGTAGCCGCCACCAACTGCCTCAACTTCGGTAATCCTGAGAAGCCCGAAATCATGGCGCAGCTCTCCGCCGCCATCGACGGCATCGCCGAAGCCTGCACCGCTCTGGGTACACCTATCACTGGTGGTAATGTCTCTCTCTACAACGAAACTCGGGGCGAAGGCATCTATCCCACCCCCGTTATCGGCATCGTCGGAATCTTGGATGATGTGACCAAAGCCCTGCCATCCAGCTTCCTAGAGGCTGGCCACAGGATTCTTCTTCTGCAATCGACAACTGAGCCACCAGCTTCAGCCACTGAGGAGTTTGGAAGCTCTGAGTTTGCAAAGACAGTCCTACGCCAACTATGGGGCACATCTCCGTGGTTTAATCTCGAAGCGGAATCCGCACTCCATAAAACACTGCAGCGTTTGGCAAATAATAGTCTTATTTATTCTGCACAAGACATCTCAGACGGTGGCTTGGCTGCCGCATTGGCAAAAAGCTGCATAAATTCTGGCATCGGTGCTCGCATTAATGTTGGGTCAATCTCCCATGCCGCAGCTCCTATAACGCTTTTCGCAGAGAACGCTACCGAGGTCCTTATTACCTGCTCCAATGAAAACTATGGAAAAATCTGTATGTTGCTTGATGAAGATGGAGATTTATTTCCACTCGACCTTGGAGAGACAACCTCCGACGGTCTCGAAATCATTGCAGATGAGAACGTGCTTATAGCTGCATCCATCCAAGTCCTCAAATCTGCTTTCTCCGCCGCTCTCGAATCCCAACTCGCCGCCGAGGTAACAGCATGAAGCAGCTTCTCTTTGAAGGCATCCCCGGCGAGGCAGATCGCATCATCGGAAACCCGCACGGTATCGATTTCCGCGCTGAAAATCCCGACAAGCTTCGCGAAGAGTGTGGTGTCATGGCCATCTACGGCCACTCCGACGCAGCCACCATGATCTATCAGGGCCTTTACGCTCTTCAGCATCGCGGGCAAGAGTCGGCCGGCATCGCCACCGCCGACGGCAACACTCTCTCCAACATCAAGGGCATGGGCCTCGTCTCAGAAATCTTCACCGACGACGTCCTCGCCAAACTCCCCGGCTACATGGGCATCGGCCACACCCGCTACTCCACCACCGGCGACTCCGCCCTCCTCAACGCCCAGCCCATCCGCGTCGAATCCACCAAAGGGCTCATCGCCATCGCCCACAACGGCAACCTGGTCAACCTTGGCACCGCCCGCGAAAAACTCGAACGCGACGGTGCCATCTTCCAAACCACCAGCGACTCAGAAATCATCGTCCAGCTCATCGCCCACTCCAAAGAAACGACTCTCGTCGACGCTATCGCCGATTCACTTAGCAAAGTTGAAGGTGCGTTTTCCATCGTCATGGCCACTCGCGACCGCATCTTCGCCGCGCGCGATCCACATGGATTCCGTCCGCTCTCCATGGGCCGCATCCCCGGCATCGATGGCCAGCCGGACACCGTTGTCTTCGCCTCTGAAACCTGCGCTTTCGATCTGCTCCGCGCCAAATATGAGCGCGACGTCAAGCCCGGCGAACTCATCATGGTTTCCGGCGACGGTGTCACCTCGCGCCACTTCGGTGGCAACGTGCAGCAGGCCAGTTGCATTTTTGAGCATGTCTATTTTGCCCGCCCAGACAGCATGATCTATGGCCGCTGGGTACAGGAGAGCCGCGAGCAAATGGGTCGCCAGCTTGCGCGTGAGTCCGCTGTCCCTGCTGATCTCATCGTCCCTGTGCCGGATTCAGGCGTCACTGCTGCCATCGGCTATGCTGCCGAATCCGGTATTCCATTTCGTTTTGGACTCATCAGAAATCACTACGTGGGTCGTACCTTTATCGAACCCGAAAAGCGGGTGCGCGACTTCGGTGTCCGTCTGAAGCTGAATCCAGTGCGCAATTTGCTGGCTGGTCGCCGCATTGTGCTTATCGACGACTCCATTATTCGTGGCACCACCAGCCGCAAGATTGTCCGCATGGTGCGCGCCGCCGGGGCTACTGAAGTCCACATGCGGATTAGTTGCCCGCCCACCGTGTCGCCCTGCTTTTATGGCGTGGACACACCACGCAAGCGCGAATTGATCGCCTTCAACAAATCCATTGATGAGATTCGCCAATTTATTGAGGCCGATTCGCTCGCGTATTTATCGCTTGATGGTTTGAAGCACAGTTGCGACAGCGGAGAAGGCAACACCTACTGCACCGCCTGTTATACCGGCGTTTATCCCACGCAGTGGGTGGATGTGGATGAAATTCTTCCCGCCATTAGCGCCAAATCATAAGATAGCGCTGAAGCTTTATTGCAAATCGAACAGCAGTACTTCACCACCATCAGCACTATCAATCTTCAACGCAACCTCATCGCTGATTCGCAAACCGTCGCCATGCTTTAGGGCAATGCCATTGGCGGTTACACCACCGCGGACCACCTGCAACCATCCATGCCCATGGATAAAGTTATGTGTCACGCTGCCACCACCATCCAACTTTGCCGCCAGCAATTCTCCATCACTGTGAATCACAAAAGATCCATCCCGACCATCACTTGATGCGAGTGGATGAATCTTGTTTGGCCCATCCTGCACTGCAAAGCGCTTCTGATGATAACTAGGAGCAATGCCGAGTTTGTTCGGTAGTAGCCAAATCTGCATGAAATGCAGTGTCTGGTCAGCGCTGGGATTGAATTCGCTATGGGCAACGCCAGTGCCAGCAGACATGTACTGTAGCTCGCCGGGGACAAGCAGCCCTTTACCGCCATGAGAGTCCTCATGCTGAATTGCACCTTCAAGTACATAAGTCAGAATTTCCATATCGCTATGAGAATGCTTACCGAAACCAGTACCGGGTGCCACGTGGTCTTCGTTGATGACCCTCAGGGCGCGAAAACCCATGTGTTCAGGATCATGATAACCAGAAAATGAAAAT
>Ga0116226_10005208_pt1 | contig 11602 bp, 9 predicted proteins | sample S1TSphfallax_FD_89692 | JGI IMG/M metagenome (GOLD analysis project Ga0116226, IMG submission 89692) | Host-associated microbial communities from peat moss isolated from Minnesota, USA - S1T2_Fa - Sphagnum fallax MG | ecosystem: Host-associated > Plants > Peat moss > Unclassified | place: USA... | reverse complement strand
GCATCAAATACCAAAAATGTGAAGGTGGTGCAATCTTACACGGGTTTTTCAATGATGATTGGGTTGAAAACAAGGACATGTGGTGTTTGACATTTGGATTTTTTTTTCTATGAATCAAAGGTGTGGTTTCTTAAGCCAATAAGAAACAACAATCAATTGCCTTGTTTTCTACTAAAAGTGAGTACATGGTTTTAAAAATAACCATTGTTAAAGTTGTATGCTTACAATGCATATTACATGAACTTGGGTTTTCACAAAATCAACCCAATACAAAATAGCCATAGTGTTATCAAGCATTAAGTGAAAATCCAAATTTTCATTGTCACAATAAGCATATGGACACACAACATCACTTTACTAAAGACAAGGTTTTTAAACAAGAAGTTGCATTTACATACATAATAACTACTTTTATGACAACAAATATTTTCACTTAATCTTTGTCAAAGGAAAAACATTAGCTTTGTGTGACACACCTAGGTATGTCTCCCATCTCCCATTTGTTTGTTTCACGATCTAGCAACACACAAGCATTAATGACTATTCTTTATAACAACAAGGATCAATTTTGGAGTGGGAGAAAGTATCATCGGTCTTTTCTTGCTTTGAGAAATGCCAACTACTTTATTAAAATATATCCATTATGTAAAGAAAATGAATCACCAATTTCCAATTTTCATGTTTGAAACCTCAAGCAAAACTATTCCAATAAAATGGGAGTTTATAAAGACTATTCATCAATAGACTATTCAAGAGATAAAGTAGTGTGAATTACAACTAAAACCTTCCAACCCAATAATGTTTATGAAAGGTAATCATAATAAAATATTTCGAAAAGGAATGGCATAAACTTATCACATCCATAAAAGATGTTTGCTCCACCTTTGTATGGTGCGGACCAAAAGAGTTTTTCCACGAACACATCACACTATTATCCGTATTTTTCTTTTTCAAAATTTCAAGATAAGCTCACTAAGACTTTAATACATGAAGTTGAAAATGATGTTTGAAAATATCACATAGAACTCAAGCAAAGAAGAAAGTGGGAGATGAAGAATGAAGCTTGGTGGGAATCTAATGTTTTAATACCAAACAAGAGCATAAGTGTTTCTTGGTGTAAACAGAACCCTAAAAGAAATACCTCTTAGATGAAAGGTCAAAATTGGATGAATAGAAATCTACATCAAAAGATCTACTTGGAGTTTTAGAAGAATGTACATTCATATGTATAATAGTTTTTTGGTATAAATATAGGACCATACATAGTTAGTTACACATGGGACACAACTATTCATAGTTGAAACATATGTATATGAATTCTCATATTATTTCTATAAATATCATTATATTCCAACTTATAAATGAATATGTTCTCTCCCGTAAACCTCATAGTCTCGTGCTTCTCCCATTACTATTGTCACATTTCCTACAATAGCTAGCATGAAGGTTATTACCATCACAACACCTTGCAACAAATATTAAAAATAAAAAATAACTTATACCATTTCTCATTTTTTACAGTACCATCATAGTCCTTTATTTGCTACAATATCACCACAATTCTTTATTTTTTCTAGGACTCACAACCAACAATTTTCTTCCTTTGAAAATCTAATAGTCAATGAACAAAAACACCAAAACTTGGAAACATTTTCCAAACATAAAACACAAAACAAAACAAAACATCAACCAAAATTTTGGAAAAACACCCATAGCATGGTCTACTTAGTGTACAAATTATTGTGTCCAAACTACCTTCATTTTCGAAATTCCCAAAATGAATACATTGAATACGTCCACAAAAACAAAAACCAAACACTAAAAACAATTTGAAAATCCAAATTTGCAAGATGTTTCCGTAAAAAAAAACTTGAAAATCCAATAGATTTTAAAATTTTGCATATGGGGCATGATACTCTAAAAAATGCTAAAAAATTTAACCAAAATTGTAAAATTAGATATATGGCATGGTTGCCAAATGTAAAACCATGGACCAATAGCCAAGGTATTAACATGAAGAGGGATGCCAAATAAAAGTAAATAAAACCATGGAAATAATATTGAAAAGGGAAGGCTATGCTACCTTCAAGTCAAAGAATAAACAAAAGTTTTAAAAATCATTCCATTAGGGTTCCAAAAGAAAACATCATGCAATTGAATCCAATATTTTCTTCTTGTTTTTTACCGAGGTTTTGTTGCAAGTATGCAAATGATGCAAACATGGTTGTGGTAGTAGTCTATGTTGCAGATTAGAGTGAGGGGTTGAACACATACAATTGAACATCATGAACATGGGTAATGGGAAGCTTTCTGGCATTGTGTGCACCCTCCCATTAGAAGATGGCAACAAACCTAGTTGCAACAAGGGGACTTGATCCATGTCATCAATGTTGAAGTTTAGCCTACTCCTTTTCTATTTCATATCCAAGTGCATGGCAATGGCCAAATTGTTGCTTTCCAAGTTTTCTCCATCATGAACTCGGATCTTCAAACTTGAAGACCCATGAAGGGTAGTAGCAACGATTTGAAAAAAAACCATGACCGATTCATCTACAACCATTTAATTATTTATCTATCCAAGTTTGTTCAAGGTTGTTACCATTGTTGTTTTCCATGATCAAATGTTGCTACAATGTTACTAAGAAAAAGTCATGCTTTGGAGTTGGAAGCAAAATCTCAATGGCTTACTAAGGTTTACAAAATTATTGCTAATAATTATGATAATTTAACAAATAGAAGATGGTTTTTTCTCATCAAACAAATATCATTATCCAATAGCAAAAAAATTGATCATTTACACAAAAAACATTGATGTTCTAAGTGTTGTGGAAGTGCATTAAATGCAAGGAATAACTTTATAGGGATGATGTCAATCTTCTAGACAATAACCCTATACTATCCTGGTGAGAGAAAATACATAATCCTTGCAATTTAAAGTTGTACTTTCTTATGGAGCTAATAAATAGTCTACAAGCTAATGGTCCATAATTATGTTTTTGATTCTGGATGGATGGGCTTTGGTTAGGTATCCTTTGATTGTGCAAGGAAACGAAAAGTAATATATCACCAAAGCTTTACAAACAGCGGGAAAACATACATGGCTTTTCAACATTTTATGCAGGCTACAAATGGAATTTATTGTAGGTTTTTTTCAATTTCTTGCAACAAAGGTTCATAAATGGTAGGGTTGATATTTACGACCATAAAAATGTGTACAAAGGTACATTTTTGAGCAATTAAACTTCTAGTGAAAGATACTTTCCTACATAGGTAATTCAAATATATGATTTGGACTTCTTGGTTGATACTTGTTACAATGCATTAATTTGTGTTATGTTTGCACTCCAATGAGAGTGATTCTAGGAGTTGGCACCTTTAAAGTTTACTTGCACTGATGTGGTACTCACTTGTATGTGGGTGAGGGCATGGAGGAAGAAGAATTCTCAAAGGTTCATGAAGATCTTGCTTTGGAGAAGGATTATGAAAAAGCTATGGGTGTAGATTGTGCAAAAGATGGTTGTGAAGATGATGGCAAGGAATATTGAAGCATCATTTGCAATTTTTTCTTTGTGCTTTTGTTATGGCCAATCAAATTATATGCAAAGAGAACACATCTTGTATCTAAAGGTTTGAAAAGCTCATTTAAGGGAAAATATGACAATGGGACCGAAATAATTTTCAAAATTTTGTTTAAAATTTTATTTTCATCAACAATGTTAAACAATTAAAAAAGTATTATCATGGGATGAGTGTTACCCCCCCCACCCCCCACACCCCCCCCCCCCCCCCCCCCACCCCAATTGGTGTCATGTGATTTGCAAGGGTGCACACACATCCCATATGTAAAAATAGTACACATAATTCTTAAGGGAACCTTAACACACATGTTAATGTCTTTCTTGGTAAATAAAAATATTCTAAAATGTTCATATATGAGTTCATATCATTTTGGAAGCCAATATGACTAAGAATGTCCTTTTAAAGGACACAATCTTATATCCCATTGTAAGGTGGTTTTATCTTGTTATTTCTAATCATCTATTGTTCCCTTGTTTTAATTAGATTGCCCATATGTTTAATTGTACTTTTACATTCAACCTTTAATATACATGGTTTTTAAAAAAGTTTGATTGATGTTCCCCAAAAACATTTGTGACTAAATCCAAAGGGTTAGACATTTTGCCATAGGAACAACTAGGTCCCTCTAAATCTAATGACTTTGGTCCATTTTTTTCCAAAAATTCCTAGATTTATAATTTTTCTACAATAAAAATATGATTTATAATTCTTAGATGTAGATAAAAATCATATTTCAAATAATAGGTACCATGGGTTCAAAGTTGCTAACCTTTGTTTTGGAGAAATATCTTGTTGATTTGAAAGATGTTTTGAATAGGGTGTTCCTAGTTAATTTTAGATTTGGGATAGCCTTTTTTTTTTGGTTTGTGCAAGGTTTGATCTAGGCTCAAATTATGCCAAGAACTATAAGATGGTGGAGGATGACATCAGGTATGCCATGTAAACAAGTGATCAACAAAAAAATGGCAAGAATAACAACAAAATGATAAGAACATAGTATAGATTGATGTTGATGGTGGCGAAAGATGGCAAAGTGTGGAAAACACATCATTGATATATATTTTAAAAAACTACAAGTAGTAAGGTCACCATGAGGGACTTGAAGGACTTAAGGAAATTCATTTTGGCAATTGTGCTCATAAATTTTCCCTTCACATTACCAAAATAACTTAACCACTTACATATGTATTTGGGTGAGTAACATGGGTAAATGATTATTATGTACATAAATAAACATGTTTTACTTTGCATTGTCCATGTCTTTTTGTGTTCGTCTTCTTTGTAAAAGATGTTTTAAAAAAAAATTGGGTTTGGTGATTAGCAAATTGAGGAGCCTTTGAATATGAGTTTGGCTCTTGTAGGTGCAAATTTTTAAGGCGTACCAAAATCTTGCCACCTTTTTCTATCTTTTTTACCTAGTCTTTTTTTACCATGTAAAAACACATTTATGAATGATTATGATGGAATCTAGAATTGTAATAGTCTGAAATATAGTCCTTCTAATTTTTTTGATTCATTATGTTTTATGGGGATCAAAATATAAGGTGAAAAAGGACTACAATAAGGATTAGGCCCTTGTTGTATTGTGTGGTACACCTTAACAGATTTTCACCCTTGTATTTTGGACTAAAGGTGGTCTTCACATTTCTCAAGTTGCATAATGATTTTATTTCTTTAAGCTTGAATGTGTGGGTTGTTGATCTTAATGTACATTTGGGCTTGTTTTGATTATAAGCATTGTGTGTTTTCGATGATTAAAGAAGATGGATTTGTGAGAGTTGTGAGGAGTATATTGTAACAATATATTTTTAATTTTAATTTTTTTTTGTTACAATTCAATTTGAATTGTGTTTCATGTGGGACATGTATAATTGTTGATTGATAAATGATGCACAACATACTTGTTGGTTACAAGTACCCCATATATGATACGTGTTGATAAAAAATGCATTGTTTTGCAAATGTCTAAATCAAAAGTGATTTGATTTGTGAATTAAACACTTGATTTGGCATTAAGTTTTTCGGTACCCAATGCCAAATCAACATTTTGTCATATCCTTACCATCTTAGTAAAAAATGATTCTTTGTTGGTTATGGCTTCATAGTAATCAAATCATTCATACAACATAATTTTGACCTTGCACTAATGGAAGGTATTGGATTCAATTGTTTATTATCCATGAACATTGTGTTTCAAACATGAAAACTAAATAATTTGCATTGATATTTGATCATATATCCAAATTTAATAAAAAATATTTTCATTGTGCACCAAAAAATATGTTGGATGTTCAAATTTGGTTTGTTAAGGTGTGTACTAAGTATTGGGTTCCAAACAAAAGGCCACCATGCTTGTCTTTTGTGTGTCAATGAATTACAATCATTATATTTTACAAGCTTGAAAAAAGTTGTGTATGAAAGTTTTGATGTTTCTTACCATTGGATCATTGGTTTTGAAACATGTTGAAGACATTATTTGATGGCACACACGAAACATAACAACCCCCAAGTAGACATTTGAATAGAAAGTGGTTAGATCATAGGAAATTTGTTATTTTAGCACTATTTAGAAATGAGGTAACATTAGCATGCAAACTAACAAGGATGAAAATATTATCATATTTGTATGCATTTGAGTATTGGCTTGACTTGATGGTCCATCTTTGCATATCATTAAGAATGTTAATGCATTTTTATTATTGAATCTTTTGGTGGTGATGTTTATGGTGGTCATTATGAGGTTGCCCCATATGTTTTACATAAGAAAGAAAAAAAGAAATTCATTGACACAATGAAATCCATAAAGACACAAACTACTTTTCATCTTAATATATCAAACAACTTAATGAAAAGAAAAGTCTTTTTGAGCTGAAATCACATGACTTTTAAAACCTTAAATCAAGTTCACACTCTGTTTTTGAAAGGTTTATTTTCTACAAGAGTACATGTAATAAATCATTTTTCATTTTTCAAGGTTATTATGTTAGGTTTGTTCAAAGGACTTGAAATTAAGCTCATTTGAGTCCATGAATAAAGAATCAACAATTGTTTTGTGATAGTTACAAATGAAATTCCTACTTTCTTTCTTTGACCATTTGCAACATATTGAATACATCTTGTAAATGATGAGGTTTAGATTGTTGGTATATTTGCATATAGGTCCATGTTCTTTGTTGAAAGATATCTTAAGATTCATCTTGGATGTTTTATAAATGAAATATTCAAAACACAAGATAAGAGAAAATTGTTCCAAGGTTATGATAACATAAAGTATAAGTGAACAACTTTATTATGAAAAATGTGAAAGTCATATCACCATGGTTAACAAGTTATGAGGCCAAAAAAACATAATAATTGGAATAAGGTTGCTGATGTCCTTTTTTGGAGAGATGTTTAAAAGACATCATGTCAACCTATAAAACATTTTGACTAGGGCAATGTCACTAGTAATGTTTAACATTGGGACATTATTTAATGTTTGGAGGATGTGATGCCTAGATTTGAACAATGTTAAGGTTGGTGGAGGAACTCATTCGGAGGGGATGGCGATGGTAGGAAAACATTGAGCCTGAAAGCTAAGCTAGGAAAACACCTAGGGACATCAAAAATACATTGAGGATGTTGGGAAATGTTTTTCTTTTAGTGATGAGAGGACATAGGAAGCATGCTAGGGGACAACAAGGGCATTAAAAGGATGCGAAGGGATGTTGGGCAATGTTCTAGGAATACATTGGGGGACATTAATTGTCTTTTGGTGATAAGGGGATGTTGAAAAGCATGTTGGGGGAAGTTGCAAGTGTTAAGAGGACATTAAACAATATTATGGCATGTTGGGGGACATTGAGAAAAAAAATTATTGCCCACGCAATGAGGAGACAATGGAGGTGTTTACAAAACTTCACTCCAAATAGTAGGTGGTGCTAAGAAAATGTCAAGGGGAGGCAATTAGTTTTGGAAAAATGTTATGGGACATCAAGTAACATCTAGAAAAATGTTTGGGGATGCCATGGGATGCCAAGGACATTGGGTTCAATAGGAAGAGATAAGTTTGAACCTTTTCTTAGACCTAAAATGTAAATTTTGGTAAAATAAAAATTATTGATAGGGCCACCAAGATGGAATTATAAGGATGTCCCTTCTACCAACCCTAATTTGGAAGCTCTTACAAAATGGAAATGTACTAGACCTAGGGTGTAAAGAGTGTTAGTTTAGTTGCATATTTAAGTCACAATTAATTTATTGATAAGGTAGGTTATCATAATCAATTATGTTTAAAGCTTAGGATTGGTTCGTGTGAATGAGGTTCAAGCTATTTAATGCTTGGGATATAATTCCAAGTTGTAAGAGATACATAATTTTAGTCATTTGAAATTTGAAAACACAGTGTGTTTTTTTACTTTGCAATTTTTATGTGTTATACAAGTTTTCTTTTGCCCATGATTTTGTGTGTTGTGAGTTGCATGTGAATCATGTTTTAAACATGATGCATTAGTTAGGGTGTTTTTATGTTATTTTGTGTGGTGTGTGGATAATGTTAGAAGTAGGTGATGATAAGGTAGCCCATGACAAGGGCTCAACATGGTGCATGTGCTTAAAAGTTGGAAGATGTGATAGATTGGGTTTAAGATGATGATCATGAATGCAAAGGAAAAAGGAGAGGTCATGAATAAACAAGTTTGCAACAAGTTTTCAACATGAGACATGATGGTTTACTCTTTAGAGGTGATTGTGATGGCACCACAATTTAACGACTCATTTTGTAATTCATTTTTTAAGATTATGAAGGTTGTTTCCCGAACTATTTGGATGTGGATGGGTAAAAAATGGTGGAGGGTTTTTGCATGCATAAAGTTTAACAACCACAAGGATCTACATGAATATAGGTTTTTTTTTTTTTTTTTTTTGGTCTTTGTATTAGTAAAAGATGTGTTATTTTTTTTATTGTTTGTGTTTATTTTAATCCAAGGGTACCATGAATTTCTTTTAATTGCTAGTATGCATTTTTGTTTTTTGCATTCTATTGTGATTCTTTTTGGTCCTCTATTTATATATAAATAGGTTTGGGGTATCAATAATGAAGAGTCAGGTTTATGGTAATGGATTTTATATTCACTATCCTTGTATTATTACATTAAGAATAATGGGTTTAATGTCCATGGTTTGGCATTTTAATGTCCAAAATGCTTGATTACAAATATAATTATTGAAATTTAAATGGAATTTGTTAGGCCATTGAAAATGATATAGACCTTATAGGAGAACATTTTTGCATTTTTGAATGAAAATTGAAAATTTATTTCAATTAATTAACATAATATTGAAGGCCAAGGCTAATTTGAAAAATAACTCCAAGTTTTAATGAACTATTTTACAAAAGATATTTAAATATATATGAATTAAAATAACATTATGAAATTATTACACATTTAATTCAAAAAAATGATAAAAGGTCATGAGGGAAAAATATTTGTTAATTCTTTTACTTTAAGTTTAAACTCAATGTAAGTGCAATAATATTATTGTGAAATTGACCTTTTGAAATACACATGAATGTATCAAATGTGATATGGAAAACAATTTAAAAGTTTAAAATGTTATAACAAATTTTTAAAGATCTACTTTCATTTATTTTCTAAAAACCTATCACATGTTATGTTTGCACAAAATAAACCTTTCCACATTCATAAGAATTATTTTATGGAATCCAAGCATTTGATGCCAATAATAATTGTTTAAAGCATGTTTTCCACATTATATTACACAAATTTACATTTTGCATACATATACCAAAGTAGATTCTAAATACTTTATCATGATCCAAAAATCAATAATACATGATTTGAATTGTTTGATTTGGAAAAAAAAACATCAACCAACATAATAAACTTATGATAAATTAAATTCTAGTGACAATGTTTCATCAAAATTGGTTTATGTAGGATGGGTATTTTGGTGATCATCAGTGCAACAATTCTAAAGTCATTTTAGATTTTAATTTATCATCGATCAAATTTCAATTCAGAATTGTTTCTTGTTGTACATCTTACATTACTTTAATGCTTTTATCTACTTGTATTTTGTTGTTTTTCTTACACCCTTTCAATGTTTCTTTCTTGGTTTTTTTTTATTTTATTTTTTGTGAATTTATATAATGAAGTTAATTTTCATTGGCATTTTTCTTATCAAATCAAGAATCTAAAAAAAATTAATGGAAAAAAATGACATATAGTGAAATTTATAAAATTTTATCTTTTGGAAATCAAAATTGATTATAAAACATTATATGTCCACAAAAAAAATAAAATCATTGTCATTAGTAGGGCATATTCACAATTAGGGTACCATTTTTTTGCCACAAGACTCAAAGACTTTGGTTTTGCTATCTTCCAAATAAAAAATTTAAATGGAATATTTTGAAGTGAGAGATATTGGATGATTCAAATTATGATAATTTTCACGGTGGTGGTAATTTTTCACATACATATGTAATTATGCATTAATATTTTGTTAAAAAACCAAAAATGCAAAAAAATGAATACATAAGTTATTATATACAACTTAACATCTTTCCTTGCATGAAAACTTTCCAACACTTGGGGCCACAAATTCTAAACCTAATGAATAGAAAAAATCAACCAAATGGGTAAAAAAAAAATAAAAAATTGCTTGTAGCCCTTTCAAAATTGATTCTGTAACCTTCAAAATTCTTATATCATACATTATTTAATCAAATACATTATATGAACATTGCCAAACATAGATGTGTGCATTACTTATCCATGAAAGAAAATTGAAGTCAATTGTATTGTTTAATACATTCCTTTTAATTCCTTTGAGATGAAAATTTCAATTATGACAAGGACTCAAATTGTTTAAAAGGATTAAAAAAGACATCAATATTGTATCCAATTTATTTGTGGATTTTTTTTATTAGATTAACATGACATCATTCTAGTTATAGTCATATACCAATCATGAAATAATAAATATAATAAAAATACAAAATAGTCCTTTGCTTCCCTGAGACCATCCTTTTGGGTACCTTAATTGTGAATATGCCTAGTAATGTGAAGCAAAGTGATACTTTATCACATAAGGTATCAAAAACATAGCTATTAAAATCTTAACAAACTTGCATTAGTACAAATTTTAAGTTTCATGTTGATTTTTTTAAGATTGAAATTTCAAATGTGATGCATAGGGAACAATTTTGGCTTTATTCATAACCAACCGATTAATTATGTCAAAACTTGATTGAATTATCACTATTGATATGGCATGAATAATATTTTTTTAATTTACTTTTGAAATAATATGATTATATCAATATGTAATCAACTCAATATTAATTCTTACATATGGTGGCCTATAATTTGACCATGTGGCCTATCTACCCACCTACCCCACCTAAAAATCAAAATAATCATAATAACATACACACACACATGGCTACCCCTACTTACATGACCTAACTAACTACTAAGGTGTCTCTGTGCGCCAAGTGCGTTCACTGGTTGTAGTGAACAAGACCTAGTAGGGAAGAACAAGCCCTTTGTTTCATATTTCTCATGTGAACTTGCAATGGCTATGATGTTGTTACAGTTCCCTAGCTCTCAAAGGAGCACATCTGAAATAGGTCTGGTGGTGAAGGTGTTGCGATTTAAGGATATTGTGACTTGCTCAACTGTCTCAGCTTTGTCTAGCCATGCAGCAAGCTTTGCAGTGTGTGAATTAGGCTTGTGCATAAGTTCTTCTGATTCCATATCGCAAAGAATTAATTCTGGAACAGCAGTGAACACTTTCTTACAGGTCTGTATGGCTTGATCTTCAGACTTCTCCGCCATACTAGTGATCTGCTTGAAGCAGAAGATATGAGCTCAAGATTAATTGAGGGAGCTTGGTATCAAACTAGATCTGCAGTTATATATGTCGCAAGAAGGCCTTGCTTGTCGCTTCGGAAACAGACTCTGCATGGCAATGCAGAACGCAAGAGATTGTCACATGTAGAACGCAAGATCTGATT
>Ga0116226_10005207_pt1 | contig 11604 bp, 13 predicted proteins | sample S1TSphfallax_FD_89692 | JGI IMG/M metagenome (GOLD analysis project Ga0116226, IMG submission 89692) | Host-associated microbial communities from peat moss isolated from Minnesota, USA - S1T2_Fa - Sphagnum fallax MG | ecosystem: Host-associated > Plants > Peat moss > Unclassified | place: USA... | reverse complement strand
GGGATTTTTTTTTTTTTTCCCTCTGGCGGCTCGCATCCAGGGTGGGGTGCCCCCCCCCCCCCCCCGGCCCCCCCCCCCCCCACCCCCACCAAGCTTCCTTGGGGTTGGTGCGGTTCTCACTTTTTGTGAGAACCGTTGGCTCCAGTTTAGGAAACATAATTTAAGAATCAACCTAGTTTTTTCGAACTTTTTTTTCATTTCAGAGAACTGGTCAGGGTTTTAGGTTTTTTCAATATATAAATCCATCTCGTTCTCATGAAAACGGTTTTTACAAATGTGAGGATCATTGATTTTCAAAGCTAGTTCTCCACAATTGAATATTTTTTTAAAAATTAAAAAGTTCATTTTAAAAGTGAGTTTTCAATTTTTTTTTTAAATTACAAATTTTGTAATAAAATTCAAGGATTAAACAAAATTGATGAAAATCATAAATGAACATAAAAAATTTGATTAAAAATGAATCTATCACAATTTCACATGACCGCAATTTCATTTGTCTCAAGGGATCCTTCAAACTTTTTAAATTTTTCATCTAACTCCATATCCATCTCAATAATTTCATTAAATTAGAAAGTGCTTTACAATCAACTTTAAAATCATTAGGTCAATTCTTACTTACAAAAATCAAATTTTTTAGGTTATTAGATTGCAAGCAACACCTCCCAAATTTTGTAAGAATTATATTCAATGAAAAAATACATTTAGTTTCTATTTGTGGTCATGGAATGCATAAAATCTACTAACCAAGGAACCCAATAATAGTAAATAGTGATTAATGTTTTTCCCACCACTAAAAAGCACATTTAGTCTCTTTAATATCCACATAATAACTCTTGAAAAATGGTAACTCCCTATTGATAAGTTCTCTCATTAACTCACTATAATTGATAATATCCACATGATAACTCTTGAAAAAGAGTAACTCCCTATTGATAAGTTCTCTCATTAACTCACTTAGTTGGTAGTCATATCATGAACAATAGAAACCTTTTGCTCTTGACCAAACAAGGATGAAATTAACCTAAGGTTCTAGAAGTTTGGATCTAACATTAGAGACAACATGTTATGTGATTTTCTTTTTTGATATTTTTTCAAAAAAGAGAGAAATGAACAAGAACAACACATACTTCTTTTTTGATACTTGAAGCCAATAAGGTTAATTCATTAACCATTCTAGAATCTTCATCCATTCTGTTGTCAAAGCTAGTCAGATTTTCTAATTCTTCCATTAGTTTTGTGTTCATAGTTATTGGAAAATGAAGTGCATAGCTTAAGATCCAATGTCCATGAGATTTTTTCAATACACATGCACTAATTACGAGGGAAAAAACATCAACAACTATTTGTCAACATGTCAAGTAAGAGGAGGTGAGGTGAGAGACAAGCATTTATCCTTACAACAATCTACATGTTGTAACAATGGACAATTGCATCACAATATTGTAAGGCTTCTTGAAATAATATCACTTCGTTTGAAAACCTACAAATCACCACGTATCATGTTAACATTCTAATAAGAAAATAAATACAAAAACTCAAAAAACAAGAAAGTCAAAAACTCAAAAAATAATTCAAAGAAAATTGCTTTGTTTTCACAAAAAGTTTTAGCTTCCTTGGGTGAAAACTAAACCAATACAAACTTTGTTCCATTCTTGTCTACCCTTTTTTTATAAATTGGTTAGGTTATCCATTTATGCAAATTTAATTAGATAAAACTAGTGGACACTTCCTCGAAATTTTTGCACATTTTTTCCCTTTGTTGTCACATACTAACAAGCCTTAAAGAAAGCATTACCAAAGCAACAACCCTAAAAATGTTTTTCCAAGCCAAAAATTTCACACCACACAACAAAATTAAAAACATTGGTTAGAGCATTTAAGTTCAAGCCTTCATTTTTAACATAAGCTATAATGTTTTTCCTTAAACCATATTGATCCAACAACTCAATCAAATTTCTTGTTAATGTTTGCCTTGTTGTCTTTAATGCTTCAAATAATTCAATATTAATTTTTTTGGTTTCCAAACACTTCCTAAAAAAATACAAGAAAAATAAATCATTGTGTGTTCCATGAAACATCCACAAATCAAAACTAAATGTTGCAAAAATACAATCTTCCTATATTAATGGAAAAACTTATTGAATGGTTGCATGTGAAATTTCTTGTGAAAATTCAATAATGGTTTCATGACAAATTTTCCAAAAACTCTTTTTGTTGAGTTTCATATTTTATGAAAGGGACCAAAAAAAAAAAAGTTTCAAATGGAAGTTATGGATATGTTAGGTTTTTTTTTATAATTAGTTGTTTTGCAACATTTGCTTTGATAGAACTATTCACCTCATCTTCAAATTTCTTTGCAAACACGACATGATTTGCATCCACATTTTTTCAAAAGTTATTATTTCATTGATTTTAAAATATGAAATAATTTATTTTCTCAATTGTGTTATGGAATTTGCAATAATTATTGGATTTAGATAACATAGATGACATCTCATTAGTTGAGGACTTTGTTATCAACTTTTGCACTATTAATTATACAATAAAATAACCACATATAATGAATTTTGACTATGGGGTCTCCGTATTTTTCTTTGAGCATGTAGATGTTCAAGATTTTTTTTTTTTTTTTCCCTCTTCAATTTGTGAAGTTTTGTTGGATACAATTTGGGGTTTGAAAAAAAATCATATTTTCCCTAAAATGGTTCATTGTTCAAGGGATGTTTTCAAGTTTTTTCCAACTTTATATCTTCTTGGTTGACTTCTACATAGACCCCTTCTACAACTCAAGTATCTCCTCAAGTAAGGCTACAATTACCATAAATGCTTTATTTTTATTTAGTAATTAGTTAATTCACACACCCTAGCTCTTGGCCTTTAGTCTTGAACTATAATGTGTTTGAGAGGTAGACTAAATGGGTCTAAAGGTAAGAAGCAAGGTTCTAAAAGAAATGGCTAAGAGTTGCTTTACTTCAAATCTATGAAAAAATCATGTCATTGACTTTATCCTTTACTATACTTATTTTACATAGTCTTGAATCAATCCCACAAATAATTCAACTAAAACACATATCTATGTCAATTTGGGTGAATTAGTAATTAAAATTATGCTTGCAATATTTGTCATGATTCTAAAAACTATAACATTAAGCAAATGGACATTTGTGATTAATCAAGATGTAATTTACAACACACCACATAATATCACAACAATTTATGGGTGAAAGCATGGTAAAGTAGACCGCAAATGTTCCTTGTAGCATAAATGAAAAGTAGCTAGGAATTATGCTTTGATAAATTGAACTTCAAAAATATTATTTATTTCAAGGATTAATATGAACATTTTTCCAACTTTGTTAAACTTTAAATAAGGAGTACATGTTTAAAATAGGTTTAAGTAGATTGTTGGGAATTCAAGCAAATGTCACAATCTACTTTATAGCCCTTATGTAGATTATAAGAGATGTTTTCAAAATAAAAAATATTCCAATCTACTTTCTTGTGTTTTTGTAAAAACTTGTCATATTTTTAAATTGTCAGACTACTTTTAGGCAAACTACTTTTGGCCTACTTTAGCGTGCTTTCACCCTTCTTCTTTTTAATTCATGTATTGAGGTTTCATTATATATAATAGTTTATTGACATCTTCTCCAATCTTGTCTATCGTGAAACTAAACTCCCAATAATCATTTCTTTTTATAAACTCCAATAGCAAAGTGTAAGACCTTTAATACATTTTTTTTTCACCTTTTAGCCTTGAGAGCATTGTTGCATTGCTTTCAAATATGTTTTCCAACCAATTACACCCATTCAAAAAATAATTCATCACAATTTGAATTCTAACATGATGATGGGTGGGATAATTTAAGAATTAAAATTGGGGAAATTTTTCTTCACCAATAATATCACATTGTCTATAGGATGACAATTATTGTATACAATTTTGTTATTGCATAAAAGATTAAACAAAAGAAGAAAAAATAGAATTTCCAAAAAGTCCAAAATCATTTTTGCTTCTATTGGGGGTTGGGGGGGTATGAAATTAAGCATAATCTTTAGATGTGTTTTTTTCTACACAAATTTGTTATCTTGTTCATTTTTTAAAAACTTTCAATATAACCAAGCAAAACATCTTACAAAATTTCAATACCAAAAGGCTTACAAATATGCCCATGTCACATTTTCCATTTAAATAATTTTGGATAGACTTTGCAAGTTGTAGCTTTATATTTTGCATAGTTCATTCCTTTCAACTTGCCTTCATTTTTTTATTTGATTATAAACCTATATTGCTTCCAATCCATGAAACACAAAAAATGGAACCGGAGTTCAATAATTGCAAAAATGTAAAAAAATCAAAGCTTTGGAATTGACAAAATCTATTAAAAAAGTTCAAAACACAAGAACATTTAACAAGAAAATCAAACCCGGGAATTTCAAACAATCAAGTCCTCTTGTAATCTCAAAAATCAAGCAAAAGACAAACACATTTCCTTTTTAAAAATAATCTTTTGAAAACACTTCCACACTTCAAATGTTAAATTTTAAAAATCCTATAATAAGAAAACAAGAGAAACTAGTTTGTTCATAAATGTCATTGAGGCAAAAAAGAAGATAAAGATTACAAAAGATATAGTTCCATACCATTGAAAACAAATTCCAACTAGCCAAAATCTATTTTGGTAAAGTAAAACATTATGGGACCTTATAGTTTTCTTTCTTATACCAACTCTAGGATTACCAAATGTCATGATTGGAACTATGGAAAGGTGTACTTTTTTTAAAAAATCTGATAAAAATGTCATTTTCAATAGATTTTAAGTACTTTTTAAAATCATTTAAATTTTAAAAACTAAACTAATTAGACTATTTATTTTTTAAAATTGAGTAATTCATATTCATTAAATTCATTTCAAACTTATGCAAATGTTCCCATTATACATTAGGAAATATTGTCGTACAAGTTGATCCAAAACTTTCAAAAAGCAACTTAAGATTCATTATCAAAATTAAAACTTAAATAATGGTAAGATCATGAAGTAATGGTCATAATACTTAATTTGGACCTTAATACTCATGATAATGATTTGAAAGGAATTTTAAATGAAGGACTTATAGGATGGGAAAACTATTGTTGAATATGATGCATAATTTCTTTATATGGGAGATGATGGTTCCTTGGGTTTGTCAACCCTTTGAAAATGGATTACAACATTATGGATGATTGCATATGTGGTGGCTACTAATGAGTGAGTGTATGGTATGGTGAACTAGTTTTGGTGTAATGCAATCCAATTTCCTATTATGGGTGAAAGTATGGTAAAGTAAACAAAAAAAAATGATGAACTAAAATTGAGTTTAAAAATGAAACAATTTTTGACATAAACATAGCAAAGTAGATTCAAAATGTGTTGAAGTTTTATTTTCAAACCATTGTGCATTCCATTGAATTTATGATAACTCGAATACAAAACATGAAGAACTTTAAAGCAATAAAAGTAATTAGAAACAAGTACTTTTGAAATTGATTGATCAATATGATGTTCAAAAATAATTTTTCAATAGAAATCTTAATGAAATAGATATGTACTAAGTTAGAATTTAAAGATCATTGTATATTCAATTACATCATTAAATATATATATATAGTTAGAACATACTTGACACATACTTAGAACATTGCAAAAATTACACTTTTTAAAAGTTTATTTGCATTTAGGAAAACCTCCTTGAAACCTACTTTTACAGTGCAAATTTTGAAAATCAATGCACAATGTTGAAGAAGTCTTTTGTTTTCAATCATTCAAGTAAAAACATTGAATGCATAATAATCTTATGATGGGTTTTGTTGCTACTTTTTGTCAATTTGATAAGTGAATTATCAAGATAATATGATTATTAAATGGCACTTGTTTTCATGTTATAGATTTCATATGTAGAATATAATGCAATTAATTAGTACAAAATTTTCATGAAATCACAAGAGTTAACTTGGTTGTGTTGCTAACAATTAAGTGAATGAACTTTTGGTACCATGTGGACCTCAAAAGTTATTAGGACTTGTTTTTAATTTAAAAGTGTATTCATGGTAACAAGACTAAAAGGTTTTGCATGAATTTAAATGATTTATAGATTTCTATTTGGTGAAAATTCAAGTATCTTTCAAAGGTCCACACTATATTGAAATGAAACATGATCTATGTTGAAATTTCAAACACATGAACAAAAAAATGATCTCTAATGTGATCGAATTTAAATAAATACAAAAAACTTCTTAACATTGATGGATTGTTGCTACCAAACTACTTAGCATTTGAGGTCTCAAAAAAAATGAGGAAATGAACTTTTAAGGATGTAAATTATTGTGATTTTTTGGTCCACCTTACCATGCATTTACCTTAATGTGATGATGAGTTTTATTGATTGGGTGAAAGTAGTACAACAATGGAGGCCATGATCAATTTGTAAGAATAATTTGAGCTTGCTATGAGACCACATACATGACCTACAACCTACAAGGGTGGACATCACAAAGTAGATGCAAATCAGTGATGCTAGAAGATTTCTAGATATGTTTGCTTCTATTGCATACATTATGAATTGAAAAATTGTCTGGTTGTGTGGTAAAACAATTTTGAGGATAAGGATGACAATCATAAGATCATTTTTAATGCCATATTAGTTGATGAAAGCTTATGGATATGGCATGCATTCTTTGCCCTACCAAGGATGAACAATAATGTGTTGCACATGTCAACTTTCATTTTAAATTTCATCAAGGGTGAAAACTTAAAGGTTAACCTTTGGTTCAAGGCAATTCAAATTCACAAAACTATTTATTTGTGAATGGTGTGTATCCAAGATGGTCATGTTTTGTGCATGGACAATTCATGAGCTCAAGATGACAAGTGACAACACTTTGTTGAGATGTAAAAGGTGTGTGAAACAAATGTGGAGAAATGTTTTTGTGTCTAATAATCCATTGGTTCAATTGAAATCAATTTTCCTTTTAGAAAGAAATTCCAAATATTTAATTCATTCCACAAATTTATTTTCCTAATAATAGAAAAAGGAATGATTCATTTTACAAATTGTTTTACAAATCAAAATTTAAAAAACTTGCCCCCAAATTCATAGTCATAATTTCACTTTGTAATTTCATTCAAAGGGGTAAATGCAAGATATGGTGGTTCACTTTTGGACTCATTTTGTCAAGTTTTGCAAGGTACTCTTTCTTCATATGCCTATAACAAGTAATAAATTGTCAAATTGTCAATTGACAATTGGTTTTAAATTAACAATTGGAATATGAAGATAGGTATGTGATTTATTTTTTAAAAGTACACCACTAGTACATAATGAGTCCAAATCCACTAATGAATTCACTACGTTTTATAGTGAGTTAAGTGTAATTTGGTCCTAATGAATTCCTACCAAATTTATCAATTGCTTAGTGATCAACAACGATTTGATACGGACAAGTAACTCCATTAACATATGAACAACTAAGGTATTTTGAATATTTTGATTATTTAATCCACATTATTTAATATTAATGATTTAGTCCAAATTATTTAATATTAATTTCAATCCAAGGTCAAGCATTCCTTCACTCAGTCCAATTTGGCACCTGCATTTTAATGTTAGGTTTAGGGAAGACATGTTGTCTATATAAATTGTGAGATAAGATTCAAAGACAAAACATATGAGTTAAACCTTTTGCTTGCACCTTAGTTTTAAATTGAGATGCAACTAAACCTTTTCAAAAAGACACTTTTAATTACTAATATCTTTCTCACATTATGTCCAAATGAAACAATTTAAATTTCATTCTACAAGGTTTTCCAAAATTTACACATAAAATTTATAAAAATTAATTAAAACAAATACTTGAATTGAAAAAAAATTTCATGTAAATCTTGTATTTCAATACATTTCAACAATGATATCTTAAAGTTTTTCTTTAACCATCATTATCTTTTTCATACTTTGTCCAAATGAAATAATTTTTTTTAAATATGATTTTTTTGGGTATTACATAGTACATTTTAAATATGAAATTTAATACAATTAGTTCATAAAATATGATATATCAACATATAATAATGTTATTTTCAAAACCCACTTTTAACAATGGACTTTTGAAATAAAGATGTGGATTCATCAATTTACTTGAATGATAAAAAATTTAATAGTTCATATTGAATTTTATTTCAAATTATCTATAGGGACTCAACACATGGTCTAGCATGAAATAGTTAACCATTATGTGAAATCCCTATTTTGAAAATTTTAACCAAATTCTAACTAGGAACTTTTGAATAACAAGAATTGAACCATATTTTCATAAGTTAATAGGGTATTTTTCTTCAATTTTGAAAAAAACTTTCAAAGGTGCATATGTATTTTTGGAATTTTTTATATTGGATTTTATTAATATGGACTTTATTGCCATTTGAATAATGTCACTAGATTAAATTTCAAATTCAACACTATAGAATGGACTTGTGTGTGGGACTAGATTTGTCTTTTGGATGAGTTCAATGCCTCTAGTAATGAAACTTGTTCAAAGGTTCGAGTGTTATTATTCATGGATCTATTATGACTCTTTGTGGTGTTTGCAAACGGGTGGGTTTAATTTGAGCCGTTTCCACTTTAAATGTCAAAACGAATTTTCCCTCCACCAAAAGTCACATTTTCTATTTACCTATCAAGGGTTGGTATAAACATGTCATCTAGTGGTCTAAGGAAAATTATCCCCACATCTAGCAAATAATGCTTTCATTTGTGCCTATGCCTTCAAACACATTGCAACACCAATTTGCCCATTGCCATCATGTTGATAGCCCAAATGGAAGAGCATTTTGTCCTTGCAATACGAAATGATAATGTTGCAAAACATACATTCCACCTTACTTGGCTTGTCCAAGATCATCAAATATTATGGATCCCACATGTTCTACCTACCCTCCAATGAAAAAACACAAGAGGGTAAAAGCATGGTAAAGTATACAAAAAAAAGTCGAGTGCCTCTAGATTTACCCTATATCATGCATATAAAACCAAACAAGTAACATTAAAATGGGTGGAAATATAATTATAAATCATCCCACACCTCTTTTATTACTATAAGAATTCACTTTAAAAAATATTAAGACCAAATGCATTTAAAAAGTAGACCAAAAGTATCCCCATTTGCTAGTGGCAAACTTGTAAATGGGGACATGTTTAGTCTACTTTTAAAACTTAGTTGTTCTATATTTTTGGGATATAAATGTCATTATATTTTTGAGGGGTGGCAATAACAAAAAATTAAAAAATCTATCTATAAAACCTACTTATCACATACTTTACAAAAATCCACATTCCAAAAAGTAAATGAAAAGTAGATTACAAAATCTAACAGTATTTCTAAAAATCTACTTTCAACCTACTTTTACAATGTGGAGTTTGAAATTTAATGCACAATAGTGAAGAGTTATCTTATTTTTTATCATTCAAGTAAAAATATTTTACATACAAATGGTTTATGATGGACTTTGTTCTTATGTTTTCTCTATTTGTCAAGTAGATTGCCAAAGAGATTTTGTTGTCCATTTCACCATGTTTATGCTCGAGAATAATAAATTTGATTAAAAGGATAGTATATAATATAATATAATTAAACTCCATTTCAATGGGTGCACATTGAAATTTAACACCAATTGGAAATGCAATATGACAATTTGAAACTTCAAACATTCATAAAGGTTTCACCCCTCACTCCCAAGGTATATGGCAATCATTGCTTATTAAACAACATAAAGCCCACACACCTCAAGGGAGAAAATGAATTTGGAATGCATGCTCCAGTTTTTATTACCCAACATAATTTAACAACCAAAACCATTTTGTCATTCCATAAATGGCAATTGGAAAGATTTGGTCGCCCCAAGAATGATGATCGGAAAGTTTTAGTCATTGCAGATTTGGTGACTAAATTTTTTTTATACTAAACCTATGGCAACCAAAACTTTTCGATTGTTGCATGTTTAACAACCAACTTTTTCAATTATTGTTATTACGATGACCAAATTTGTTTTTGATCCCCATGTGTTTAGAGGAAAAATCCAATGAAAATGGTATCTTTTAAATTTCCATCTTAATGAATGAATCCAAGCCATTAGGACCAACATCGACATGATGTCTAATGCAAAATGGGCACATCACATCCAATCTAATAACCTTGTGTTAATTAAATAGGTATGGAATATTTGATCAACATCCCATTGTTGACCACAACCCATGTCATTTGTGGGAATTGATCCTTGAGCCCCAAGGATGGAGATCAACTCCTTTACCACCAAGCCATCACATTTGTTGTGATGAAATAATAGTGTGCATTATATTTACCCTATTTCATTTAAAACATCAATTTGATATTTGCATATTTATTATAATTTTTTCCAAATGAAAAAATAAAAGTTCAATCTTAAAGTTCTCTCAATAATGTACACAAATGTTTGTTTGTTTTAAAATATATATATAAATTGATTTAAAAAGCAATATATATATTATAAAATTTATCTTTTGATATATCATAATTTTACCCATATAATTTCACTTAGATGTGTGATATATAATTATAAATAGATCACAAATAAAATACAATAGAAATATAATAAAAAACTCTTATATTAGTTGTTAAAGCCACCTGGTGAACTACTAGGATCTTGATATGGAAATATGTAGGAACATAAAATAATTTTTACTTTTATAACATGGGAAAGCAAATAGCTTGAACAAGTTCCTAACAACTTAATAGAAAATCAACAACAAACCTTTAATTGAAACAAATTTCAAGCAAATACAAGCTCAAAAATACTTTGCAATGAAGAAAAAACAATTTTCATGATGATTGGAATAGACATTTTTTCAATAATAAAATTACACATGAACTTTCAAGACTTTAAATTAGAATATTTTGCTTTCCCTTTGCCTACCATAATTGAAGGCCTTAAATAACCCATAGCAAAATGGTGGAAAATGAAATTAACCAAAAACTTTTGGTTCTAAAAATAACCCAAAAGAATTCAATAATCAAATTTGGTAAACAAAATCCACTACTACATATTGTGCCTTTTAGCGAAGGGCCAAACGAAAATCCTAAAGGGTTTGCAAAGCAAAAACAAAAAACCTGAAGGGTTTGTGAAGCAAAAATAATCTGCCATATTTGTGATGTGACACGCATCGCAACTTGTGGTGCACCACCCATCGCTAATTTATAATGTACCTTTAATCATCGCAGCACTTTTGCGACATATACGACAAATAAAACTTTGCGACCCACTCAGTCTCTGTCCACCCTAGCGATATTCCACATTTCACAACGTTTAATCATACTCAAAACATCGCACATTTTATAATACACAAAGTATCGCTACAAACTTTGAGAGTCACAAGACATCACAAGCTTGCGTTATTCGGCGCCTCGCATTTTGTGTTTGAATATGTATCGCAAACCTCATCACAAATTTTTACAAAACTTTCCGGTGGTGGACGTATCGCAAGTTGCGATGTGCGTTAGCTCGCAAATTAGTGAAAGGGTTATTGGATAAGGAAGTT
>Ga0116226_10005205_pt1 | contig 11606 bp, 8 predicted proteins | sample S1TSphfallax_FD_89692 | JGI IMG/M metagenome (GOLD analysis project Ga0116226, IMG submission 89692) | Host-associated microbial communities from peat moss isolated from Minnesota, USA - S1T2_Fa - Sphagnum fallax MG | ecosystem: Host-associated > Plants > Peat moss > Unclassified | place: USA... | reverse complement strand
TGTGGTTGAATTGTTCCTGAGCAAACACAATGATAAATTTTGTATACATTGCACAGGTTTGGGACTTTGCATTGTAGATTGTGTTACTGAATAGTGCAAGGATTGTTCCAACCACTGGATTTCTTCATGGGTGTGAAGGTGAAGCCACCTCCAAATGGCATACTATGCACTGAAAGCATTTCCCTGTTGTGATTTGAATCTTTTTCGGGTAGGTCAGGCCATTCAACTCCAGGGGTGCATTGTCATTCCGAAAAGTCACCACAGCTGAGAAAAAAGTATGACAAGGATTATACTCAACTCCAGCCTCTCATTCAAGTAAGATGTGTAATAATGCAGCAGTTGTTACTTCAACTTCCACCAATTTTACAAAGCGTATATACACAGTTAACTAATCCTCCTAAACCAACCTCACTTACAAATGTCCCCTCACAAGACTCAATCAGCTTTCCAAATTTAACATCTCCCCAGTTCAATATAGTCATTAAGAGGAGTCACACAAGAAGGGAATGGGTGAGTATACATGAGGATGACCCTAGGTGCCTATTAGCCTCCTGATCAGCCAGTGACTAGGAGTCCCAACAAAACCACCTCAAACCTAAATATGCCTTAGGTGGGATTTTTTTCATTGTGCACTATCTATTGGTGCCTATAGAAATCAAAGAGCTTCCAAAGATTATTGTCTATAGAGACCAGAGAGCTTTCAAAGACAACTCTAGAGATTTCAAACACATTGAACACATAGTTTCGAAGGGGATTTTTTTTCTTTGGTTTTTGTTGATGCGGTTGAGTTTTTTTTCCTTCTCCAAACAAATTGTTGTTGAGACTCTCATAACATATTCTTTCATTCTTATTTTGATGTGAATTTTTAAATTTGGGTTTTCATTGTGAATGCGTTTTATAGGTTGTTTTAAGGGTTTCTCAAAATACATTGTCAATATGGATTGAATGTTCATTGGGAAAGAAGGCTACATTGATTTGGATGCTATTTTCAATTACATTAGGAAATTATTTCTCCCATTCCTCACAAGTTACAAAGTTTTTGTATTGAAATGCATCATCATGTTTTGATGTAGATCCAATTTTGTTTGCTTTGTCAAAGAAAAGGAGAAATTATACTTTCACGCATGTTTAGGATTGAATCCAAACAAAAAATTCATTGGAAAGAAGTTAGGCCAATATATGGCATAGAACACCAAAGATGAGGGATAGGAAGTACTTGATGCATTATAGAATGTCTTTTAATGCATTCAATAAGTTGGTTGAGGAACTATCTCCATTCTTGAATACATAGTGTTTTAACCCAATGAGGTTGCAATTAGAAATTAGGAAGATTGTTCTAGTTGTGTTGTATAGGTTTGTTCGTGGGTTTAATCTTAAACATATGTTGGATAGGTTTGATATTAATGCACCTACTATTCATAAATATGTCGATATAGTTTGTGATGTTCTTTGTGACAAAGGTAAGCTTTTTGACAAGTACATAAGCACACCTTTTGGAGAGTGAATACTAGGGATCATTCATCAATTTAAGGAGCTCATAGATTTGTGAAACATATGTGGTGCCATTGATGGTACCCACATATCATTAGTTGAAAGGCCAAGTATAAAATACACTTTTGTAGTGTCATATTATTATAATTGAAAAAAAAATTCATAACATTGTTGTACAAGTTGTATGTGATGTGAAGAAGATTTTATGGACTATATATGTTGAACAACCTAGAGGAATTCATGATGGGGTCAATTCAAAAGTTATAGATTATACAAGGAGTTGAAGATTTGACAAATTTTGCAAGAGCTTGGAATGATTGTTCAAAGCATGAAGATGATTCCTTATTTCATTGGTGATTATGTTTATCCCATATGTATTTATTTATAAAAGAATTAGAAATCTTATAATCCAAATGATGCAGATAAAAAAGATATGATAGTAATATGAATCATGGGAAGGTGATAATTGAAAATGTTTTTACATTTTTGAAAAATTGATGTAAAACCTTGAAATTTTTCAATTCAAATGTTAATAGGGCTCTTGCAATTGTTATAGCTTGTTGTGTATTGCACAATTATTGTGAGATGTGGAAAATTATAAAATTGGGTTGTGTAAATAATGTAACAAGGAAAAATAACCTAGTTGGATTCAGAGGTGATTAGTTGCCAACTTTGAAAGATAGAGAACAAGAAAAATAAAGAGAACTGATAAAGACAAAATTATTTGGACAATGGTTACTAAACCACCCAAGGGCTTGATCATCCACATTGTACTTTCACAAAAATATTTGAAATAAAAAAAATTATTTCAATTTTTGTGCACATGTGACCACTTGTTCACCACCATCATTATGCAAGGCCTCATTATTAGTTATTTCCCAATTACTTGTACTTTAGGATAAGTAAGGGTTGCAATTATGATATTTTAGCCCATATAAATTTCCCAAGTTGGCCAAAACTTATTAATTCAACCTTTGTTAATTATGTAATTTTAGAGTTGGATAGCCTTAATTGTAGTATAGGGTGTAAGGTGTCCATCATTTTGCATCTTCAAGCTAATAGGTTAACTCACACACGTCCGCATTACTCAAACCTAATTAAGCCTTCAATTAATGAAGTTGAGTTTAGTTATTACATGGGTCATTCACCTTGAAAGTTGAACATATAATATTGTTACTTAAAATATCTTCACACAATATTTTCGACCTCGTTGAACTTTTTGTTGAAAATATATAATTGTTGAAAGTAAAGGAGGTTTGTTGTGAATCTAGCTTAAATGTAGTATTTGGATTTTTTGTTCTAACTTCAAGATCTCCTAATTGTACCAATGGATTTGTTTAGAAATTGAAAAAATGTTAATTTAATACTTTAGGCATCTTCAGACAAAATTTGAACCTCATTGAACTTTTTGTTAGAAAGATACAATTGTTGGAAATAAAGGGGGTCTATTATGAATCTAGTTTAGATTTAGTAACTTGGACGGTGGATGTTCCAATCACCACTATGGTATAGAGGTTGAACTTTAATGAGCATAAACACATAATCCTCGGCTTTCCAACAAGCCTATTCTTGATGGGTTTATATGGGTGAAATGGAATTGACATTCATTAAAAGTAAATGATTCAACTTGATTTATCACAACAAATTACAAATTGGTGAACTCTTTCTTAGCCTAAATTAAATTATTCTTTTGTGACAATCCTAGTTCATATCGTTGTGAATGTACATTTTTTTATCAAAATCATTAGATTACAAATGCAACATAATAACTCATTAAATATTAATCATTTAACCATGGTCCATCATGAACTCATTGTGAGGTATTTATAGGCCTTGAGGGAGGGTGTGTAAATCACTCGCAACACACATTCACGACAACAATATGATCACATGATTAGATGATGATGTTATCACATGTTACCGCCTATAAAAGAGCTAGGCCCACCAAGATTTGTAGACTTAAGTATTTTAACAAAAAGAAGCATTTGCAACTATCCTTCCAATTATTTTTTTACACCTACTTGTTCATTCTTTAATATTTGTTTTGAAATGTCTCGTGTCATTTCCATTTTCAACATCTCCATTTCCTTTGCAGTTTGTGTATATATTTTTAATGGCTCCTACTATGGATGGAGACCTTCTATATATAACTTTTTTTATTTATAGCTTTCTTATTTGGTTTGTGCCACAAACACTCTAGAAATCTTGTCCAATCCAACCAATAGGTTGTGACTAAAGATGCAACTTGTGTCCAAAATGGCTATTTTTACGACTAATGTTAGGTTAATCCTATGTGTCATTTTAGTCATAACCTACTGGTCAAATTGGACAAAAATTCTAAACCCTAAACACACACACACACACACATAAAATAAAAATTACATTTTTGAAAGAAATAAATTTAATCATATTGAATATTAAAATACTTTAAGAATAAACTTATAGTTTTTCCATGTGGACAAATATAAAAAAGATATGCATGTCAAAGTTGATGTTTGTGCAATGTTTAAAATCTAATATGGATTAAATAAAATACATCCTACTTTATATTCATGTCAAATGAAGTGGTTTATTGGTGAATAATTGGTCTCCATCCTTGAGGTCTAAGGATCAAGCCCCACAAATGACATGGTTGTGGCCAACGATAGTATGTTGACCATATATACCTATGTACTTAGGTTGCCTAACCTAGGTAATGACACATGTCAACAATTCATAGGATGAATAAATTATGAAATTAATAATGATAATAATTTATTATTATTTCTATGATTTATAAATAAATAATTTAATATTTGAATTAAAATTTATATCTAATAATATCTAATAATATATTATGCCCAATATTTTATGTAGTCACATGTGTAGTTATAGAATTTTTTGTAGTCACATAGTCATACGATCATAGATTGGATGAAAAATTCTTAAAATTACAATTGGTATGTGACTATGGGTGTGATTACATTTGCCACATATGATTCATTATGTGATTGGTGTATTTTGTCACTTGTTCAAGGCAACTAGAGGCTCTATAGTCACATGTGTCATTTACAACAAAAAAAATGTCATTTACGATTAAAATGGCAGTTGTTAATTTTTGAATTTCTTTTAATGAGATGCCAACACTATGGAATTCATTCATATGAATGTTCATCCATAATTTGTAATGAACTTGTATTTAACTTTTTATTTAATTTCAATTCATTCATAGTAAATTTTTAATTAAATTTTTAGTTCATTATTAATTCATTTCCAATTAACTATTAGCTCACACTTAATTAAGTTTTGTTCACTTATAGTTGATTCTTAATTCACTTCTAATTATTGTTTAGTTCACTTAGTTAACTTTTTGTTCAGTTTCAATTCATTTGTAATTAACTTTTAGTTCATTTTTAGTTGGGTTTTAGCACGTTAAGGTGGTATCAAAAGTGGCACATGTGGAGTCCACAATTTTATTTTAATTTATTTTATTTTATAATCTTAATTTGTATTGTTCTGGCAATGTAAAATTATCCATTTGAAAGTAGAAAGCAAGTGGAATACTTAAAACTTAAACTTACAAGTTTCTAAATTATGACACATGTCTCATTTTGATTAGTTAAAGGAAAAGTTAGAAATGAAAACATGGGTTTTTCAATTTTATAAATGGCCATTGTTATGTAGATCAATAATGTCCTTTTTTTACAAAAAAACAATCCTCAAATTTTCCATTGTAATAAATCATGGACTTTATAATCTATTGGCAATTTTACAAAATTTTGATAAATTAAAATATTAAACTTACTTGTAAGCCTTTATTTTAACATTAAAATATCCTCACAATCATATTAGGAATATATATATATATTTCACACATGTTTATTACGTAATAAAAGTCCATAAATGTTTTTTATGGATTGTGATAGAAGATGTCACATCATTTTAAAATCCACCTTGCAATGAAATGATGACATTTTATTTTCAACTTTGATTCTTCAAATGTTATAGATTAGTTAAATGAGTCCTTTCTATTATTTTCAATCATATCCCAACACATATTGTATCAAACCTAAACGTACCCCTCCAACACTACCTTTTGTGACATAAAAAGAGTGGACACCTTAGTATGCCAAGACCCAACTCACTTCTAGTTTACTTTTAATTAATTTTTATTTGAATCTTAATACACCTTTAGTTCACTCTTTTAGTTAATTCATACTTTACACATGGGTACACATGGGCCACCTATGGGTGCACATGCACCACATGTAAGTTGAAAGTTCTTTAAAAAACATCCTTGATTTAAATGCCCAATAGGTATAAATAGAGGTAAAAAACCCATTACTTTTAGTTTCTTCAACATCAATTTTGGGTACGTTTCTTGTCACAATTTTGTTTTGTTCTTGTTTTGTCTTTACAAAAAAATCTTATTGAATTTTTGTCGTGCATTTGTTGTGTTCTTATTCTTGTTTTCTTGTTTCACGATTAGGTTTTGAGATTAGGCCACCCTTGTTCTTGTTTTGGTTTAAGAAATCATGTAGACTTGGTTGTTTCCATGATTGGGACAATTTGCCTCTAGTACTAAACAATTTACAAGCCCTTGTGCTAGGTAACAATACCTTAAATGCTTCCTCTAAAGTTTGGTTAAGTGTCACAAATTCACTTATGTCATCAAAAATTAGAATTCGACATTCAAAACTTTGATGTTGTTGTGTTTTTGGAATAGTTTTAAAAAGTCATCTAGGTTTACCACTTGAGGTTGAGGCAATCAAACACCTTGATTAATGCCACCAATTGCACCATTCATTTTTGTTATGCCACCTAAAATGTTATTGAAAATGTTCATACCATGACCATGAAGGAGGAGCACATGTGACATTACAAGCTTCATGTTTTTCACAATATTTTCTCATGTTTTGGTGATCTTGTTTTGACAAAATCCACAACACCTCATTCGGAAATTGATTTTGTCTACAAGCTCTTTCTAATCCTTTGCAACCCATGGGTGCCTATGATACTCTCAATGCTTATCCTGCCATAAATCAATCATCATCTCCAATTTGGCATGCATCCATAGCCTCCTATCAATGTAAGGCCTTTCAAGAAGTTGAGGTACCCCTAAACCCACATTGACACTTAACCCTGAACCTTGGGAAGAAGGAGAACTTATCCCCCCAAAAGATAGCCGATGAATGAACTTGGCAACCTCTCATCCATTTTCAACCTCCAGATTAATAAATAACATTTAAATAAATAAAAAATACACAACAACAACAAAGAACAAGGAAAATAAATTGTATCTTCTAGACTCTTTGGTGTGCTCTGTTGCTATCTCAAGTCTTTGCTCTATTACTCTTTGGAGTCTCTGCTCTCTGGCACCATCATTTGTTGTGGTAGTAGCTTTTTAGTCTTTTACAAAGTTACTTGCAAATGTTAGTTTTTACAAAGTTTACTTTCACTGCGTCCGCTCGCATAGTGATGGTGCGATGCATGTACTTTCAGGCGCTGCGCTGACAGCAGAAGAGAGAGCGCATACAGGGCATATAAGCCCTGCATTTGTCACATGTGCCCAGGGCAACTGGTTCACCTTGCCCTCAGGTAAGGGCAAACTATTCTTCCATGATGATGACCTGGACAGAGGTGATGGGTTATTCTCTGAAAAATACACATCAACCTGTTCAATTTGCATTCCCAATCAACTAAGAGAATATAATGGATGAGGTAGAGCCATGAAAAAGGGCCAATCATGGTGGACAACACCACCAGCTTGTGTCTCATAACTCACCAGGTAACTTCATTTTTGAATTCAAAAGTCAACTAAAACAAACCCAGTCAAATAAAATTCTCTCTGTTCTTCAGCTAAGCAACCATCAGTAAACGCACTGATTACACATTCAAAAGTTGCTGAACATCAAACTCTTTTACAAGAACCTTTGCATGGTGGAAGTCACACAATTTGTACATGAACCAATTGCATCAGTAAGGGATCCCTGATACCATGCCCTATTGGTGATTCCTGGCTTCTATATGAAAAGCTGGCTCAACCTCCAAAAAGTACTTCAGACTCCTTAATGCATTTCCTGAAGCTTCTTCAGACAAGAACAGTCACATATTGGGGAAATTTTGGCATAGACTAGCAAACTGCAGAAAAGCTTAGAAGACTAGAAAACCTGCAGTGCGTTTGATTTGGAAGTATTCTTTTCTTTTGTGTCCATTAGCTTAAGGTGGGTTGGGAAGATGATAAACAATAAACACCCCCCAACAAACTTTGTGGGCAACAGTGGGTTTGAGGCATTGGAATGGAGTTGAGGGCACAGTCCTTCACAGCAGTGTCAAGTACAAATGATTGATCACCTCTTGAATGATGCCTTGTCAGGAGCTCTGTTTTCTCACACTTTTGTGCACACACCCAACTTCAAAATGCAAGCCTTAAGCAACCAAAAGATGCACAACAGGAAACTTATTTCATGAAGGAGAATCCCGCATACAAATCATCATTACTTCAACAATGCCCTGAATTGAATATAGCAGACTGGTACATCCTGGAGACCCCTGACAGCATACCACATTCCTCAGGGTTCAGACTTGCAGTAAAATCACCCAACCTGTGCATTTCATATGAGGCCTCCACAAAGCATATATAACCACCTACCAAAACCTATTGGACCATCCATCCAGTGAGATGACACCTCATATCACTCGACACCCCAAACCCAATTTTTTCACCCCACACTGCAATCCACTGTATTCTCACAGATTGAGCTCATTTAGGAGTTAGTGTGTTGCTGCTTCTCCTCTGTCTTCCCGATCTTATGGTTCTTGGTGACATGGAGGGGCTGCCACACACACTGTAACTGCTGGGCATAGCCATACAGGCATGGCTATACCTGCAGGTATCCTTGACACAGGTGCAAGATGCATGCCCATGAGATGGGATTGTATGACCCAGGGAACACTGAGGATCCATGACCTGCTTCACTTATGTCACTCCTGTTGTCCATCTCTGTGGTTGCCTTAGAGCTCTCCTCTTGGAGCCATTCATCCTGATCATGCTGGTGCTCACTAAGAGGTGGTGCTACTTCATGCCTGTCTTTGTGCACTATCAGATTCCACACATGCACAGGAGCTTGCCCAAGATTAGCCATAGAGCCTGCTGCTGCTGCTGTCCTTCTTGCAACTAAAGCTTTCTTGAACAGTTCCATTGATAGACTAGAAACATCCCACAAATTTACTGAGGAGTTTGCTCCTGGCATACTGCCCACTAGCTGATATCCTGGAGCAGTTCTGTTCACAACACTAGCATGCGGTTGGTTGCATAAAATGAGCTGGCCAGAAGATAAGTCTGCTAGCCTAGATCTGGAATAGAATTGTCTCACAGTCACCACACAATTCTTCCCTGTTTCCCTTGTTGGCACTGATCTGATCCTTGTGGGTGGTATTGATCCAATAGCTGGCTGTGAAGGCAACTGCTGCATTTTGGCAACACTACCCTCCTTGCCATGGGCATTAGCCAATGCCCAGGCTATTGTATTCTGCTCATGCTCCTCACTCAGATCTGCTTCCAATGGTGGTGTGATGGTCCAGTTCACAACTGGCTCATAAAGCACAATGAATAGAGGTTTAGCATCAACATCAAGTGAAAAGCTAGACAATATAGAGAAGAGACACAAAGGGTTCCAATTCAAACTTACATTGCTTCAGAGCTGACCAGGCTGCCATGGCAGCATTTTTCTCTGCTTGCTTCTTGGTTCTGGCAGCCTCTCCTGAGGAAGTCATGCCTGCTACCTCCACTGAGCATGTGAAGACAGGCAGATGGCCAGGTCCAGATTGAGTAGTAATGTAGGTAATGACAGACCAGCTCTTTGAGCTGTCTCCTGCAGCAGGTTTTTGCAGACCCCTGTTTCATCCGGCATTCACCATTGCACATCAACCCTACCTTACCTTTATGCAGTTTCCACTACAAGAAAGAATTAAGAGCAGCAAAAAACACAAAAGAGAACCACCAAGCGGAAAGAATAAAAAGGCCACTTACGAAGAAACGGGCAGCAAGAGACTGAGAGGAGCTTCTTCGGGAGAGGATATTGAGGGCCACTTCCGCTGCTGCATGCTCGGCCTGCCGCAAGGTGCTGCAGTAATTAGGGCTTTCGAAAAGCTCCCCATTGAAGATCACGGTGGCCTTAAAGCGAGGCGCGTGGTCAGGTCCTTCTCTGATGCACGCGTACGCTGGCAGATTGAAGCAACTCCTCTGAGCAAGCTCTTGAAGATGATTCTAGTACATACCTGCAACGTTTCGTCATATTCAGCTCATACATCTTCGCTCTCAGCTCCAACATCCCAGCTCTACCTTAGCCCTCTATTGCCTTCCTGTACAACTTTTCTCCGTCGTCATCCCCTCGAAGTAAATTTCTGAACTCATGTCGACTTCCTGCTGGACCGAAAGAAGTTCACATCATTCGCATCGCTTGACACGAGACACAAGTATCCCGATAGACAACCGTGTCCGCTCTCATAAATTTACAGTCGAAATGCTATTCATGCTTCCTCCCCCCAGGTGGACACTCTATTAACGAGCTTCTTGGTATCTCAAATTTTCCCACCCAAGGCCTTGAACTCTTTCGTGGGCTGCTTAGCTCCCTTAGTGACTAGTCAGCTGGGCCGACTCTTCTACCATGCACTTAGCCGAATATAGCCCCCTCTATCACTTGCCAGGCGACCAGGCGATTGCTGGAGACCCCAGTTTCAGCGCTTTTCCACATTCCACAACTATCTGAGCGGAACACAGGTCTCACCTAACTCAAAAAACCAAACTAACAAACGCTGTGAACCCAACACCAGATAAGATAGACAGATTGCACAATCAGGGAAACGGAATCCACGACCAGAACCCACACGAGCTGAGAGACACGACTCTCGACAGCTAGCTGCAGTAGTAGCAATACCAAAAACGACCAGAAAGAGATCGACTAACTAACTGACCTCCGAAGGTCGCAGAACAGATCCTTGAGCAGCCTTCACCGCATACGAGCAGGGAGCTAACGCTTCCACCACAGTGAACAATGGAATCCCGCGAGCTGTCCACCACCTCCACACCTACATGTCCGTTTGCTGCCGTGCTTGATTCACACCACAATTCTCACTCCTGCTCCTGCCTGTTCACTGTAGCTAGAAAATGCATCCATGTAATCCAAAGCTTAAGTGAATCTCAGATGCATCAACAGCCGCTTACAGATACGGAACGCACCCTGCTACCTACGTATCTGCATGCCTTCATGCACCCCCACAGATGCGCACAACGAGAAAATCGTGAGAGCGCGAAAGGAGCGAAGAACACCAGCCCATCCGTCGATAGCGCGCCCGGGGACCGGGGTGACATGCGAGTTCCTGTTGCGTGGGGCGGGCCCCGCGTCGGGACCATCATGGTGGGCACCGTGGCGGCGTGGGTGGCTTGGGGTTCGACTCCCCAAGTCGCCTTGCAGACCAGGGAGCTGGGAGCTCCAGGTTCGGGATGCAGAATGAGCGTGCTTGTTCCAGGGACTAACTTATTAGGCTCACTTTACACTAGGAGTCAAGGCCAAGGTTGAACTCAAATCAAGGATTCCTATTGGTGGAACCACTGAAATCACCTAAGGGCTTTACAATAGGAATCAAGGCTGAAAATGAAAACAATAATCTTACACTTTATGGCCCTCATTGGCCCCAAAGCAAAAAAAAAAAGAACCTATCAAGTTGGGAAGCCAATTTGCAACCCTTTGGGGTATTGCAATTGAGTATTGTTGTTTTGATGAAATCCACATTGTAGGATCAAAATAGATCCTAAACCAAACCCTATATATTTTACTTTTTCATTTTTCTCCTCTTGTGAGCTTTTGTGCTTGTTTGTGAATGATGGAGGGAATTTTTATTTTTTCTTCTTGGGATATGGTCATGAAAAACACAAGAATTGCAAGAATCCATGCTCATCCATGGTCGTTTGACTTTTAGGGTTTAGTTTGAGAAAGGAAGCCAAGATGAAGAAAAAAAAATTATCGAAAATCAAAGAATGAAAGCATGTGAAGGGTTGAAGCCTTAGTCCTTACTTTTAGACCTTAATGTTTTTACACACGATGTTATGAATGTTTTTTTATTCTTTCAAATTA
>Ga0116226_10005204_pt1 | contig 11606 bp, 6 predicted proteins | sample S1TSphfallax_FD_89692 | JGI IMG/M metagenome (GOLD analysis project Ga0116226, IMG submission 89692) | Host-associated microbial communities from peat moss isolated from Minnesota, USA - S1T2_Fa - Sphagnum fallax MG | ecosystem: Host-associated > Plants > Peat moss > Unclassified | place: USA... | reverse complement strand
GAAAGCTCTCCTTTTAACTTGCTTAATAATTTCGAATTTTCTTGTTGTACACTTGTAACTTCATTTTCAAAATTTGTAGTTGTGTACTGTTTTGTAATTTTTATTTGTCGATTTAATTCACCAAGTTCTTCTGTTAATAGCTCAACAGATTTTGCTAATTTTTTATATCCAAAGGTTAATAAAATATTTGATTTACGTAAATTTATATCAATAAATTCAGCACGTTCATCTAATTGTTTAGCAATTGGAGCTAAAAACACAAAAGTTACAACAAAAGAAAATAAAATAAACAAAATAGCTTCTCCAAGAAAAGTTAAATCGAAATCAAATAACCCACCATTTAAAAAGAAAGTTACTGAAAAATTCATATAATTTTTTCTAATTTGATTGAATATAATGAAAAAATAAATTTGAAATGAATTATTTCATTTCAAATTTATTTCGAATAATTAACTTACAAATGGGTTTGCAAAAAGAACAGATAAAGCAACTACTAAACCATAAATAGTTAATGATTCCATGAATGCTAAAGATAATAAAAGAGTTCCGCGAATTTTTCCTTCTGCTTCAGGTTGGCGAGCAATTCCTTCAACTGCTTGACCAGCAGCATTTCCTTGACCAATTCCAGGCCCAAGTCCAGCGAAACCTACAGCAATAGCAGCAGCAATAACAGAAGCAGCAGAAATAATAGAATCTACCATACAATTTAATATTTTGATGAAAAAACTATTTTAAAGAATTCACAAATTTCAAAGATAATATAATTTAACTAAAGAAATATTTATTCAATTACTTCTCCAATATATGCCGCTGCTAAAGTAGCAAAAATTAATGCTTGAAGAGAGCTCGCAAATAAACCTAACATCATTATTGGTAATGGAATAAATAAAGGCACTAATGAACAAATTACTGTTACTGTTAATTCATCTGCAACTACGTTTCCAAATAATCGGAAATTTAAGGAAAGAGGTTTTGTAAAATCTTCAACAATATTTAATGGTAAAAAGAAAATTGCTGGTTTAATATATCGTTTAAAATATCCAATTCCTTTAATTTTTAATCCTGCAAAAAAATAAGTAATTGAAGTTAAAATTGCTAAACAAGCTGTAGTATTAATATCATTTGTTGGAGCTGCTAATTCTCCTGATGGAATTTCTAATAATTTCCATGGAATTAATGCACCAGATAAATTTGATCCTAATACAAAAAGAAATATTGTAGCTACAAATGGTAAAAATTGAGAATAGTATGAGGGTCCCATTTGTGTTACCGCAATACTTTTCACTAATTCATAAATCACTTCAATAGCACTTTGTAAATTTGAAGGAATTCTTTCTAAATTGCTCGTTGCAAAAGTTAAAAATAAAGAAAGGGCAATAACAACTAAAGAAGAAACAATTATAGTTTCTCCATGAAGATGTAAATTTTCACTAAAATTAATATAAAGATGAGATCCTACTTCAATTTTTGATAAAAGAAAAGTTGACATAAAGGTTGCTTTTAGTATTTTTAAAGTTTCTAAAAAGAACACTTGATAGTTCTTAGCACAAACATAAGGTTTCAAAACGGCTGAAACAAGAAAAAGAATTAACAAATTTCTTTCCAAAAGAACTTCATTTAGTTTGAATCGGAAACTTCATTTTTATTTCTTATATTATATCCAGTCAAAATTCTATTAACAAGATAATTTAAGATAAAATTAATAGAAGAACTTGAATCATCATTTGCAGGAATTGGATATGGAATTAAATCAGGATCACAATTTGTATCTACAATTGAAATTGTAGGAATTCCTAATCTTAAACATTCTTGAATTGCTAAATTATCTTTTAACTGGCTAGTAAAAATAACAACATCTGGTAAAGATGTCATTTCTTTAATCCCACTAAATAAGCGGCGTAATTTATCAATTTGTTTTCTTTTTGAACTATATTCTTTTTTTGATAAAGTTTCAAAATTACCTTCTAGTTCTTGTTTTTCTAAAGTTTTTAAAAGTTCGATTTGATTTTGAACAGTTGACCAATTTGTTAGCATTCCCCCAAGCCAACGATAATTTATATAAAAACTATTGCTTCTTTTTGCTTGTTTGGCAATAATCGACGAAGAAAGCTTATTAGTCCCGACAAATAAAAAATTTCCTCCTTTTTCTGCTTTTTTTTCTAAAACATTTCCGGCTAAACGAAGCAATTTTGATGTTTTTACTAAATCAAAAATATGATAACCATATTTGGCACAAAGAATATAAGGAGCCATTTTAGGATTCCATTCTTTAGGTGGGTGACCATAATGAACTGAAGCTTTTACATATTGTTTTGCAATTTCTTTTTTATTTGTAATTTCACTCATTTTTGTTGTTTATTCGTTTTTAAATAAATAAATATTGTCTAAATAGTTTTTATAGTTTAAAAAGGCAGAGCCTGCCGGAATTAGTCTACCAATAATAATACATTCTTTCAACCCTCTTAACCAATCAGATGATCCTTCTAAAGCAGCTTTTGTTAAAACGCGTTTTGTTTCTTGAAATCCTGCAGAAGATAAAAATCCATCTTTACTTAAAGAAGACGTTGTTGCAGATAAAAGAATGGGCTCAAAATTTGGAGTTTTATAATGAAATTTTGTTTCACTTAATTTTAATCCTTTATAAATTTCAGTAATTAAGGATAAACGAATTAACTCTCCTGGTAGTAAAGGTGTATCACCACTTTCCCTAATTACAGCTTTTGAAGTCATTTGTCGTACAATAATTTCAATATGTTTGCTCGAAATATTAACTCCTTGAGATTGATAAATTGATTGAATTGAATTAACTAATAATAATTGAAATTTATGCAAGCTTCGAATTGCACCTTTCATCATTCCATCAAATACTGAATGATATTGAAAAAAAATATGAAATAATTCGTGAACATCAATAATACCTTCGGTAATTGGCTCCCCGATATCAACAAAATTTCCAGGTTCAAAAATAACTTTTGCGGTTAAGGGAAGTTCATATTCAACGATTGGATTTAAATATTCTAAAAAAACATAATCTCTTTCTTTTGTTAATAAAGCTAAATCACCTTTTTTATTTACAAATCCACCTTTTTCTCCATTAATTATTGTTAAAAATGGTTCTAAATTTTTATTTTGAAATTTCAAAATAAAAAGATCTTTTGTTTTCTTTTCTTTTAAATCTAAAAATTTACATGGTTCCCAAATTGAAAAGGCAGCTTTTCCTTTAATCAATAATGTTTCATTTTGAAAATTTTTAAATACAAATTCTCCCTTTTTTGGAATATATTCACCCTTTTTTAAAATTAATTTAGGTTTAGGCTTAAAAATAGACGGAATTGGAAGAATTCGAAAAATTTTATTTTTAAAAATTACAAAATTATCTTTTAAAAAAATGCTATGGCTTATATAAATGATCTGTTTTTCTTGCTTTCTTTTTGAAAGTGGAGGTGGTGCTATGATACTTTCGCTAAAAATGCATTGAATAATGTTTTTATTAAAATATCGTTTCAAATTATTAATTTCTAAACCTTCAAATAGATTTGAATTTAGAAAAATTCCAGGTCTAAAAGCCAAATAAGATTTAATTTTGGGTCTTCTTGCCTCAATAAGTTCTTCAATTTTTGGTAAACCTTGCACAATATCTTCAGTTTGTTGAGTATAATTTACTAAAGTTGCTAATATTTTTTTTTTTGAAATAAAATCACCTTGTTTATAATTTAAGATTGTTCCTCGACTTAAAAAAACAGGAAGTGCAGTTTGAAAAATCATTTTGAAACCATCTCGTTTTAAAAAAAAGCCAGATTGTTGAGTTCGAGCAGTTAAATTAACAAGATTTCCTGATCGAACAACAATTTTCTTTTCGGAAAAAAGAGAAAAATCTTTTACTTGATCCGAATAAATTTTCCAGATATCTGATTCTGTAATAAGAAAATAAACTGTTGTATATTTAGAATCTTTTTTTCTAATAGAATAAATTGTTCCTTCATGAGATGGAAAAAAATTAATATAGCCTAACACACTATAACTGTCAATATATTGATAATTTTTTACAATTCCGTTAAATTGAGAAAAACAATTTGAAATATTTAATTTTAATTGATTTATATCAAGAGAAAATGTTTTTGTTAGCCCTTTAAGAATATATTTTGAAGAATTAAAATTAATAATTCCTTGATAAGGAGCAATAATTTTTAATTGTGCTAAAATATTTTTTTTATTTAATTGGAATGGTTCTAAATATGCAGCTTCTTTAGGAAATGAATATGTTTTTCCTTGTGCAATCCATACAATTCCGTCATCTTGATTAACTTTAATTGTTCTTTTATCACGAAACATTTTTCGAACTAATAAATTTTCAAAACGAATTTCACCTGAAAAATTAGAGATAACTGGTTTTAATCGGCGACCTCCTGGTAAAATGGATTGAGTCATATATTCTGCTAATAATTGGTCTTTTCGAACAAAAGAAGACTGATTAATATATAAATAAGAGCCAATATCTAAAAAAATTTCTTTTGAAATTCCTTTCCAATTAATTAAGGTTAATACAATTTCTTGCTGCAATTTTAAAACAATCATTCCATGATTTGTACGATAAGGAATTGTTTTTAATTCTTTTGGCAAAATTAATTTTCCTGAAAAAGGTGAAAGAATTTGTTTTACAAGTTCTCCTGTAAAAATTCCTCCAGTATGAAATGTACGCATAGTAAGCTGTGTTCCAGGTTCACCAATTGATTGTGCTGCAATAATTCCTACTGCTTCGCCTAATGAAATTAATTTTCCATGTGATAAATCCCATCCATAACAATTTTGGCAAATTGAATTAGTAGATTTACAAGTTAAAGAAGAGCGTATATTTAAAAAAAGTGGAGCTTTTTCTTTTAAAAAAGAAAGTGTTTTCAAATCTAAGATTTGAAAATTTTTTTCTTTTTCTGTAGTTTTAAATGAATTTGATTTTGTTGAAATTAATGAACGCCCAAGAACATTTTTTATATTAGTATTTTTCTTTAATAAAAAAATAATTCCTTCATTTGTTCCGCAATTTTTTTCACGAATAATTAAATCTTGTGCAATATAAATTAAACGACGTGTCAAATAGCCTGAATCTGCTGTTTTTAAAGCTGTGTCAACTATTCCTTTTCTTGCTCCATAAGAAGAAATAATATAATCAATAGAGCTTAATCCTTCGCGAAAATTTGCTTGAATTGGTAAATCAATAATTTTTCCTTCTTGATCGGACATTAGTCCTCGCATCCCAACTAATTGTCTAACTTGTGACATATTTCCTCTAGCTCCGGAAAATGCCATAATATATAAATTATTTGCTGGATCATAATTTTGATAATATTCAACAATTCGATTTTTTAAAGACTCTGTTGCAATATTCCAGCTATCAATAATAGTTTGAAATCTTTCAGTATCTGATACAAATCCTTCCTGCCATTTTTGACTAATTTCATCAATTTCCAAATTTGCTGTTGAAATATATTTTTTTTTTATGTCAGGTGTTTTTAAATCTTCGATGTTAATTGAAATTCCTGCAGCTGTTGCATAATAAAAACCTAAAAATTTTAAAGAATCTAATAAAGAAGAAGAAGAAATTAATCCAAATTTTGAAAAAGTTTGATGAACAATATTTTCTAAAACTTTTTTTGTAACTGTATTTGTAATAATCATAATTCAATTCCTAAAGAGTTTTTAAAATTAATGCTAAATAATAATCGTCCGGGAGTTGTTTCTAAAAAAACATCTGTTAAATATAAATTATTTTTTTCATCTTCCGATAAAAGAAAAATTCCAATATTGGTAATAAGAAAATATTTTTTCAGTTTAAATGAAAAAATTTTAAATATTTTAATTTCTCGTTCATTCATACTTAGTCCACTATAAGAATCTAAAAATATAAGCTTGCCATTTTCTGATTTTATTTGAAAATTTTTGAAAATATAACGGACTAAAATAGGACTATGTAAAGATAATTTTTTTTGATAATATCCATTGATCGCTTCTTGTTCATTTGAAAACCATTTTTGGATAATGCCAGAATATTTTTTTACCATTAGGGTTAAATAATAACAACCAATAACCATGTCTTGAGTTGGTTTTAAAATAACTTCTCCATTTGAAGGTGAAAGAACATTATAAGACGCTCTCATTAATGTTTTTGCTTCTAATTGACTTGATTCATATAATGGTAAATGAATGGCCATTTGATCTCCATCAAAATCAGCATTAAATCCTGTACAAACTAAAGGATGCAAATGAATAGCTTGTCCTAAAACTAAAACAGGATCAAACGCTTGAATTCCAAATCGATGTAGTGTAGGAGCTCGATTTAATAAAATTGAATGCTTTTGTGTTAATTTTTCCAATAAAAGCCAAATAAAAGGCTTATTTTTTTTTATAATTACATGAGCCAATTTTGTATTATGACTTGGAGCTTTAATTTTTGTTTTTAATAATTCATTAATTAAAAAAGGTTGAAATAATTCTAATGCCATTTCATATGGTAACCCACATTGATTAAGTCTTAAATTTGGACCAACAATAATAACTGATCGACCAGAATAATCAACACGTTTTCCTAATAATGATTGTCGAAAACGTCCTTGTTTTCCTTCTAAAATTTCCGTTAGACTTTTTAATGCTTTATTATTTAAAGTAAATGTTTTTTCTTTTGGTAATCTCGAATTATCGATTAAGGAATCTACCCCTTCTTGTAATAATTTTCTTCCATGAACAGTAATTAAATCAGGAGCTATAAAATTAAATAAAAAATCAAAAAGTCTTTGATTTCTTGTAATAATCAAGCGATAAATTTCATTAACATCAGCTGCGACTAATCTTCCATTTTCAAGCTCTAATAAGGGGCGTAAATTTGGTGGTAGTACAGGAAGTGTTGTTAAAATCATCCAGCTTGGGTTCATCTTTGTTGCGTAAAAACTTTCTAATACACGAATTCTTCTAATTAATGTTTTTTCTGGAATAAAAGAAGTAGCAATGGTACGTAAAGAATCGCGCGAAATGGCAATACGAGCTTTTTGAATTTCATCTTTCAAATTAATTGATTCTAATGCAGCTTTAATAATTTCAGCTCCTCTTCTTTTTTGCAATTTTTGATTTTTTCCTAATTGTTGCCCAAATGAATTTCTTTTTTTTTCTGATTTTTGAAATTGAGTAAGAAAAAAAGATTCTAATTCATTTTCATTCTGAGTTCCATTATGATAAAAAAAATTCGACAATGGATGTGAATTATTAATAACGCGTTCCCCTTCTTTAAAATAAACAATTTGCTCAATTTGTGAAACAGAAAGTTTTTCATAAAAACATTTTAAAAGAATACATAAATAATTTGGAACTCCTTTTAAATACCATAAATGAGCTACTGGACAAGTTAATTCAATATAGCCCATACGATATCTACGAACGCGTGCTTCAATTATTTCAACAGAGCATTCTTCACATACTTTATCTAATAAAAACCCATTATATTTTCCACATTTGCATTTCCAATTTTTAATTGGACCAAAAATTTTTTCACAAAATAGCCCATTAACTTCTGGTTGATGAGTACGAAAATTAATTGTTTCGCCTTTTAAAACTTCACCAACAAGCTCACCATTAGGCAATTTTCTTTCTGCCCATTGTTTAATTCTTTTTGGTGAAGCAATTGTAATTTTTAAATAATCAAATGAGGCGTGTAAATTTTCTAATTTTAATAATTTTTTTTCAAGTTCTAAAATTTCCTGAGTTGATTTCATAAAAAAGTTGTTGATGATTAGACAAAATATGTGTTAAATCCCTTTTTTTTGAGTTTTAAATTTTTCAAGAATATTTTTTTTTTCTTGTAATTTTTCTTGAGAAAGCCCATCCGATTTTTCATGATGAATTGATTTGGAAAATTGTTCTGCTTTTTTTCTAGCTAATAAAGCTCTGAGTTTTAAGCGAGATTCTAAATCTTGAAAAATATCTTTTTCCATTTCTTTCATGTTTGTTGAAGAATAAAATCCACCTTCAAATTTTCTTAAAGAAAAATTTAAACCTAAAGCATTTAATTCTCTCACTAATGCTAAAAATGACTCGGGAATGGAAGGATTGGGTTTTTCATTTTGTTTTCTTGCAAGTAGAGATTCATACATATCATTTCTTCCATCAATATCATCAGATTTAATTGTTAAAAGTTCTTGAAGTGTATTTGAGCATCCGTAAGCTTCTAATGCCCAAACTTCCATTTCACCAAATCTTTGACCTCCTTTTTGTGCCTTTCCTGCTAAAGGTTGTTCGGTAATCATTGAATAAGGACCTGTAGCACGTGCGTGAATTTTATCTTCAACTAAATGAATTAGCTTTAAAATATAGCTTTTCCCTACAGTAATAGGATTATCAAAATATTCTCCTGTTCTTCCATCTCGTAAAAGCATTTTTCCTGGATAAATTGAATTAAAGACCCATTTTAAATCTTTTATTTTTGCTACTTCTTTTAATTTTTGATTTACTAAAATACGTGAAGCTTCTTTTCCATAAATTTCATCAAAAGGCGTAATTTTAAATCGTTTTCCTAATTTTTCACCTGCAAATCCTAATAAACATTCAAAAACTTGTCCAACATTCATTCGTGAAGGAACTCCTAAAGGATTAAATAAAATATCAATTGGAGTTCCATCTGGTAAATACGGCATATCTTGTTTACTTAAAATTCGTGAAATAATTCCTTTATTCCCATGCCTCCCCGCTAATTTATCTCCAATTTGAATTTTTCTAATTTGAGCAATATAGATTTTAATAATTTCGCAAGAGCTTGATAATGAAGGTTCTTCTTTTGTTAAAAGAGTTGTCGAAAAAATTCTGACATCAATCACTCGCCCTTCAGTTCCATGAGGAACCCGTAAAGAAGTATCTCGAAAATTTTGATTTTTATGACCATATAAAGCTCTTAGTAACTTTGCTTCAGGCGAGGAATCTTCTTCACAAGGGGTTAATTTTCCAATTAAAATATCATGCTCTTTAACATAAGATCCAATTTTTACAACTCCGCTTGGGGTTAAGTGTCGTCGAATATATTTTGTTAAATGTGGTAATTTATTTGTTAATTTTTCACTTCCATTTACACAAAATGTTAAATTTGTTTCATATTCTTCTATATGAACCGAAGTTAAGCAATCTTCTAAAATAACTCTTTCATTTATTACAATAGCATCTTCGTAATTATATCCTTCCCAAGGCATATAGGCAATTGTTAAATTGTGTCCTAATGATAATTCACCATCGTTTGTACTTGGACCATCTGCAATAATTTGACCTGAATAAACTTTTTCACCTATCCACACAGCAGGTTTTTGATTAATACATGTTTCTTGGTTCGAGCGAGAATATTTTGTTAAAAAATATTTAATTTGTTGATTTGAAAAATCGCGAATACATAAAAATTTTGAAGAAGAAAATTCAACAATTCCTTCACAATAATTTTTAATAACCATTTCAGAATCTAATATTGCTGTTGATTCTAATCCTGTTCCAATGATAGGTTTTTGAGTATATAAAAGTGGAACAGCTTGTCGTTGCATATTTGAACCCATTAATGCTCTATTAGCATCATCATGTTCAAGAAAAGGGATTAAAGCTGTCGCAAGAGAAACAATTTGAAGAGGTGACGTAGTAATAAAATTTACTGTTTTTGTTTGCTGAGTTGAAAAAAGATAATTTTCTTTTACGGAAATAAATTTTTCTTTAATTTGAATTTCTTTATCAACCTTTATATCACAAAAAGCTATTTTTGTTTGTGATTCTTCTTCAGGATTTAAATAAATAGGATAGTTTTTTGAAAAAATTTTCCCATCCTGAATGAAAAAATATGGTGTTTCAATTGAACCTAATGAATTTATTCTCCCAAACATTGATAATGATGCAATTAATCCAGCATTTTGACCTTCAGGTGTTTCTATTGGACATAATCTTCCATATTGACTAGGATGAATATCACGAATAACTGTGCTAATATGATCTCGCTTTAATCCATTTGGTCCAAATACACTTATTCGTCTTTTATGCGTAATTTCAGCTAATGGATTAATTTGATCCATAAATTGAGAAAGTTGGCTTGTTTTAAAAAATTCTTTAATAGAACTTGTTAAAGGTCTGGGGTCTAATAACCAATCTTCAGCATCAAAAGTTTGTTCTAAATCAAATGTTAATTTTTGATTTGTATTAATAGATGATTCTTCAAGTAAATTTTTTTGTAATCGATATAAACCAACTCGAATTTGATTTTGTAAAAGATCGCCTACACATCGAATTTGTTTATTTCTAATATCGTCAATATCATCACTTGTACGATCATAGTATTTTAGCTCAATTAATCCATCAATAATTTTTAAAAAATCATGAGCTGTTAAATATGTAATGTCTTTAGGTAAATTTAATCCTAATTTTTTATTAATTTTATATCTCCCTATTTCACCAATAGAAAATCCACCAGATCGTTGATTAAATAAAAGTTTTCGTATTAAAAATGAAATTTCTTCATCCCCATCTGAATTTGATTCAAAAAGATGATTTGAAAGATGAAGTGGATACTTTAACCCATCAGCAATTTCTTGTAAATTTAATCCAAAATATCGAATTAAATCATAGACAGAAATAATATTAGTATCTTCTGATTCTTTATTTTCTAATGATTTTCCTTTAAAATCAGATAATTTTACATAAATTTTTTCTTTTCCTTGGTTTTGGTTTTTTTCTATTATTTTTTTAGATTTTTTTATTTGCTTTTGTTCTTTTTGATCTTGAAGAAGCTGATCTAAAATAATTTTTGTCCATAAACCTTTATTGGAAATAATAGTGGCCGTATAAATCGTTTTTTTTGAAGTTGTAAACTCCTTTCTAAAATAAATTCCAGGACTTCGAATAATTTGGCTAATAATAACACGCTCACATCCACTAATAACGAATGTTCCTTCTTCTGTGATTAAGGGAATTTCGCCAAAAAATAAATCTTGTTTGACTGTTATTTTTTTGTTTTTTATTTTTGAACCAAATTTTTCATCAACAATGGTTTCAGGCAATGTATATTCATATTCTCCAGAAATATAAATTTGAATTGTATAACTAATATCACGTTTCAAACATTTTTCAATTGAAAATGAAGGCCCTTTTATTTTCATTTCTGTTGGGTATAAATAAACAAGACAAGGAACTCTTTTTTTTCCAAAATTTCTAGCTCGCGTTTTAGAAATAAATGGGTTTGTAAAATTTGCCAGTTCTTCACTAATTCCTAATGATAAAAAACGGTAAAAACTTGCACGTTGAGCTTCTGCTAAATCGCCTATATTATTTATAAAAATTTTGTTCATTATTAAGCCATATTGATCTTAGTTAACAATTTATTGAAAGGTTCGGAAATAATTAAAAATGCTTTGAGAGAAGATTTTAAAATCTTCTCTTAAGCTCTTAAAATACTAGAAATTAATGCTCCTATTTTTGATTTTTTACGTCCTGCTCTATTTTTATGAATTACACCTTTTTTTACAGCTTTATCGACAATGCTATAAAAATTGTTTAATAAATTTTTTGTTTCTACTTTTTTTTCTAAAGTCGATTCTGAATTTATTTCT
>Ga0116226_10005203_pt1 | contig 11606 bp, 7 predicted proteins | sample S1TSphfallax_FD_89692 | JGI IMG/M metagenome (GOLD analysis project Ga0116226, IMG submission 89692) | Host-associated microbial communities from peat moss isolated from Minnesota, USA - S1T2_Fa - Sphagnum fallax MG | ecosystem: Host-associated > Plants > Peat moss > Unclassified | place: USA... | reverse complement strand
TTCAGCCTTTGCGCTTGGCCTCGATTTGGCGCATGACGGCGGCGGCCTGGAGGTTGGCCGGACTCGCGCTGGCTTCGAGGCCGGCGAGGACTCCGGCGCGGTCGGGGGCGGTCGAGCGCTGATCGAACTTCCACTTGGCTTCGAGGCGGGCGATGGGGAGTTCGACGCCTATAATGCGGGCAAGTTGGAGATCAACGTAGTCGGGCGGGGCGTCGGCGACCTTCCACGGCTGCGGGAAGCTGGCCTCGTGTTTGTCGGTGAGGCGGGTAACGACGCCGCGCAGCCACTCTGGATCGTCGATGAATTTGACCGGGCCGTAGGCGTGGATGGCGGCGTACATCCAGGTGGGGACGACCTTGCCGGTCTGCTGCTTGCTGGGGTACCAGCCGGGCGAGACGTAGGCGTCGGAGGCGGTGAAGATGGCGAGGGCGTCGACGTCGGCGAGGCTGTCGCTCCATTGCGTATTGAGCCGTGAAACGTGGCCGTAGAGGGTGCCGTACGGGCCGGCGCCGGGGTCAAGCATAAGCGGCAGGTGGGTGGCGACGAGGCCGGCCGGGGTCAAAGTGACCACGGTGGCGAGTTGGATACGCGACATCTCCGCCTGAATGGTGGACAGGTCTTCTTCGCGAAAGGCTGCTGGTGTATACATCTGCTTGGCTCCAAAGGCTGGGACTGTACGCGCTATGGCCTGGTATTCAGTCTAAAGAACGGGGGCCGGGAGCGGACGGGATTGTTGATGGCGTCCGCAGATTTCTATGGGGAGCAGGTAAACTGTTGCTTGCCTCACAAGAGGCGGCGGAGAGGGTGTTTTGGATCATTCTTATGTAGAACGGGTCGTCGATCTGACCGACCCTGGCGCCAACCAGATAGACAACATGACGGTCGAGGAGGCGCGGGCAATTCTGCTCGATCAGCCAGCGGAGGCTGTGCGTCGGATTCACGGGTCGTTCGCTCTGTTGGCGAGGGCGGGCAAGACGGTTCGGATGGCGCGGTCGCTGGATCGACCGATGCGCTACTTCCTGGCGAAACGCGCCGAGGGGCCAGCGCTGGTGGTCGCTCCCCGGATCGACACGATCTTCGCATGGCTGAAATCGGAGGGGCTGGACGGGCAGTTTCATCCCAGCTACACCCGGATGGTTCCGGCGCATCATGTGGTGGAGCTGCAGCTGATTGGGTGCCCAGATCCGGATCCCGTGTATACGCGGTTCTTCGCGCCGGAGATGGCTTCGCAGCCGAAAGATTTGGACGAGATAGGTCGGGCTTATATCTCCGCGTTGGCGGGGGAGATAGCCGCGTGGCTCAAGGCTATTCCCGCCAACGAACCTATCGGTGTTTGTTTCTCGGGGGGTATCGACAGCGGCAGCGTCTTTCTCGTGACTTATCACCTGATGCGGAAGCTGGGGATAAGTCCAGCGCGGCTGAAGGCTTTCACGCTCGATCTTGGCGACGGGCCGGACTTGCGGCAGGCGCGGAGTTTCCTCGATCAGCTGGGGCTTGGTTTGTTCCTGGAGACGATCGAGGCCGACCCCGCGGTTCTCGATACGAATGAAACCATCCGCCTGCTAGAGGATTACAAGCCGTTGGACATCGAGTCGGGGACCATGGCGATCGCTCTCTGCAAGGGTATCCGGGCGCGGTATCCGGAGTGGCTCTACCTGATCGACGGGGATGGCGGCGACGAGAACCTGAAGGATTATCCGATCGAGGAGAACCCGGAACTGACGATTCGGAGCGTGATCCACAACCAGATGCTCTACCAGGAAGGTTGGGGGGTGGGGAAGATCAAGCATTCGCTGACTTATAGCGGCGGACTTAGCCGATCTTATGCGAGGACCTATGCGCCGGCCTGCCATTACGGCTTCAAGGGGTTCAGTCCGTACACGCGGCCGGAAGTCATCGCGGTAGCGGAAGGCGTGCCGTTCATCGACATCACGCAATACGATGTTAGCCGCCTGTATGAGTTAAAGGGAGAGATCGCAGGGCGAGGCGTCGAGGCGGTTACAGGCATCAAGATGCCTATCTTCGCAAAGAGGCGATTTCAGCATGGGGCGCTGCCTGCCGAGGCTCTTCGGGAGAGGCTGCCGTTCCGGGAGGCGGAATATCGGAAGCAGTTTCTGTCCCTCTACCAATGAAGGGATTGGTCGGCAGTTATCCCGAGACCCGGCCGGAGCGGGATAAGTGGATCGTTGAGCGGCGGGGGGTTAGAAATGCGGTCGACGCTTCACGGCCTTACGCTTTTTTTGTCGAGGATGAATGCTCGGAGTCGGGCGAGATCGTCGGTGTCGCCACTATATTTTTGACGAATCGGGAGTGCCCGTGGCGCTGCCTGATGTGCGATCTTTGGAAGAACACGCTGACGGAGAGCACGCCTGCGGGGGCGATTGCGGGGCAGATCGATTATGCGCTGGGGAGGCTTGGCGCGGCCCGCCACGTCAAGTTATACAACAGCGGAAGCTTCTTCGATCGGCGGGCGGTTTCGCTTGAGGATTACGCGGCGGTCGCGCAGAGGGTCGCGTCTTTCGAGAGAGTGATTGTGGAGAGCCACCCGTTGCTGGTCGGGGCGAATTGCTTTCGCTTCGCCGAATCGATCCAGGGGGGGCTTGAGGTTGCGATGGGGTTGGAGACGGCGCATCCCGAGGCGCTGGAGCGGTTGAATAAAGGGATGACGCTGGAGCAGTTCGCCTTCGCCGCCGAGCAACTAAGGCTGCATAACATCGACTTACGCGTCTTTGTGCTGGCGAAGCCTCCCTTTCTAGCCGAGGGTGAAGCGCTGGTTTGGGCGAAGCGGTCGATCGACTTCGCTTTCGATTGCGGCGCCACGGCGGTGAGTTTGATTCCCACCCGCGGCGGGAATGGAGCGCTGGAGGAGCTTGCCGCGTCGGGCAGTTTCTCTCCGCCGCGCTTGGAGACTCTTGAGGCGGCCGTCGAATATGGCTTGTCGCTTCAGCGCGGGCGCGTTTTCGCCGACGTTTGGGACTTATCCAATCTCGATTTATGTTCGTCATGCGGCGATGCGCGAGCGTCCCGGCTGCGAGCTATGAATCTAACCCAGGGTATGATGCCTCGCGCGTCATGCGACGATTGCGGAGGAGACACTTGAATCGCACCTACGATGTCGCGGTTGTCGGGTCGGGGTTCGCAGGATCGCTAATGGCGATGATCGCGCGGCGGCTTGGATACTCGGTCGCGCTGATCGATCGGGGGAAGCATCCGCGGTTCGCGATTGGGGAGTCATCGACCCCGCTGACTAACTTGCTGCTGGAGGAGATAGCGGTCCGGTACGACTTGCCGGCATTGCTTCCGCTTACGAAATGGGGCAGCTGGCAGCGCACTTACCCTGAAATAGCCTGCGGTTTGAAGCGGGGATTCAGTTTCTATCATCATGATTTGAGCAACGCTCGCGTCGGCCGTCCGGACCGAGCGGAGCAGTTGCTGGTCGCGGCCAGTCCGCACGACCGGATCGCGGACACGCATTGGTATCGCGCCGACTTCGACCAGCTACTCGCCAGGCAAGCGGAGGAGATAGGGGTTGATTTTTTCGAGGAGACGGCCCTTGAATCGGCGACTAACACCGCCATTGGCCTGAGACTTGAGGGCAGGCGTCTTGGCATGACCTTCACGGTCGAAGCGCGGTTGGTTATCGACGCGTCGGGACCGCGCGGATTCTTGCATCGGGCGTTGCGGCTTGGGGAGATAAGTTTGCCAGACTATCCCGCGACGCAGGCGCTCTATTCGCATTTTTCTGGAGTTGGGCGCCTGGATGAAAGCGCCTTCGGCGCAAACTCGGAACAGCCGCCTTATCCGATCGACGACGCGGCCGTGCATCATGTTTTCGATGGCGGATGGGCGTGGGTGTTGAAGTTCAACAACGGGATCACGAGCGCCGGAGTCGTCACGGATGAATCGGCCGCCGCGCGGCTCAGTCTTGCGGAGGGGAAGGCGGCTTGGTATCGGCTGGTTCAGAGTGTTCCGGCGCTGGCCGAGCAGTTCTCAAAGGCTAGAAATGAAGTACCATTCACCTATCTTCCTCGGGTGTCCTTTCGCAGCGACGGTGTTGCCGGGGATAACTGGGCATTGCTTCCCTCGGCCGCGGGGTTTGTGGATCCGCTGCTTTCGACGGGGTTCCCTCTGACCCTGCTTGGGGTGGCGCGGCTGGGCGAGATTCTTGAGGGCGGTTTCGATGCCGATGATATGACGGGGCGCCTGCGGACTTATGCGGAAAAGACCGAAGGCGAGTTACTCGCCACCGGCCGGTTGATCGGCAGCCTCTACGCGAATATGCGGGACTTCCCTGTCTTCTCCGCATTGTCACTTTTGTATTTCGCCGCGGCGAGCTACTCGGAGACCGCGCGGCGGCTGGGAAAGTTTTGGTTGGCGAAATCTTTCTTGTTGCACGACCATCCTGTGTTTGGAGGCGCGAGCCGGGCTTTGTGCAAGCGGGCGCGGTTGGCGCGCACTCCGGAGGAGTCGGGGATTCTGATTGCGGATATTTTGGCCGCGCTGGAGCCATTCAACGTGGCCGGGCTTGGCGACCCGCGGAGGGAGAATCGGTATCCAGTAGACGCGGAGGAGTTATTTCGATCCGCGCACAAGGTCGGGGCAAGCCGCGAGGAGATCGCCGGGGTTCTTGAACGGTGCGGCTTCCAGCCCGAGATGGTCTGAGTTAGCGCGAGGCGGGCTTCGTTCCCGGGAGGAAGTCAATGGGCTGCTTCGCGACGACGCCAGTTCCCTCTTTCACGGTGACGACCTGGTTTGGATCGAGATCGCGGATAACATCCTTCTTTCCGCTGGGCCATAGGATTTCAAGACTAGCGACTTTGCCGTCTTCGGGCTTGCCCAGGCCAAAGGTCACCGGCAACTCGCTCTGCGAGAGATAACTGGAGCCGCTCTTCACCATGGCGAATTGGCGGAGGCCTTTGTTCGTGGCGAGCGTGAGTTTAGCTCCGATGCCGTCGCGGTTGGATTTAGTTCCTACGGTTTTGACGCGGATCATGTCGTTCCGATTGCCATTGTCGTTGCGGAGGAGCCGGGCGGGGCCATTGTTGTCTGTGAGCAGCAGATCGAGGTCGCCGTCGTTGTCGAAATCGGCATAGGCCGCGCCTCTTCCGACCACGGGGCGGCGCAGCGCAGGGCCCATCCTGTCAGTCACGTCTTCGAACTTGCTCTTGCCCAGGTTATGGAAGAGCAGAGCGGGCTCTCGATACTTGAGAGTAGGACGCAGGACGCCGATATCATCGGCGACGTGGCCGTTGGCCGCGAAGATATCGAGCAAGCCATCCAAATCGTAGTCGAAAAAGAATGCGCCGAAGGTGAGGACATTTAGAGAGTCTTCACTTAGTCCCGACGAAAGAGACTGATCGCTGAAGAGGCCGCCGCCGTCGTCGCGGTAAAGGGCCAGTCCCTCGTTGGTGAAGTTGCCGACTAGCAGGCCCTGGCGACCGGTGCGGTCGTAGTCGCCGGCGTCGGTGCCCATGCCGGCGCGGGTGCCGCCGGATTCGCCGTAGGCCACGCCGACGACCTCGCCGACATCGGTGAAGGTGCCGTCGCGGTTGTTGCGGTAGAGCTTGTTTCGCTGGGTGTCGTTCGATACGAAGAGGTCTATCCAGCCGTCGCTGTCGAAGTCTAGCATGGCGACGCCAAGGGACTTGCTGGCGGGATCGTAGAGGCCAGCGCGCTTGGTGACGTCCTCGAAGACGCCGTTGCCCTTGTTGTGGAAGAGAGCGGCGCTCTCGCCTTTATATAGCTCCGGGGTGCAGTAGGATTTGCTCTTGCCATCGAGGGAGCAGGTCTGGTCTTTGTCGAGCGACCAGGTTACGTAGTGAGTTACAAACAGATCGAGCTTGCCGTCGTTGTCATAGTCGAACCAGATGGCGCTGGTTGAGAATCCAGGGTTGGCGACACCGGCTTTCGCGGTGACATCGGCGAACTTGCCGTTGCCTAGGTTGCGGAAGAGATGATTGCCGCCAACGGAGGTGATGTAGATATCATCGAAACCGTCGTTGTCGAAATCGCCGACGGCGCAGCCCATCCCATATGTCTCAAGACCGAGGCCGGCCGCGCGGGTGACGTCGGTGAAGGTGCCATCCGTGTTGTTATGGTAGAGGGCTGGGTAGGACTTATGGGTTTTGTGGTCGGGCCAGTCCATCGAGTTGATCAGCAGGATGTCTTGCCAGCCGTCGTTGTCGTAGTCGAGAAAGCAGGCCCCGCTGCCCATCGTTTCCGGCAGATATTTTTTGCCGAAGGCTCCGTTGTTGTGCTGGAAAGCGATGCCCGCCTGGGCGGTGACGTCGACAAACTGGATTGGTCCAGATGGCCGTTTGGGCGCCGCGGCGGGCTGCGGGGCCGCGGAGACCGTGGTCGGTTGGGCGTTCGCCGGCTTCTCCGGTTCAGCTACTTCTGGAGGTTTCGACTTGCAGCCGGCCAGAGTTAGGAGGAGTATTAGGCAGGATAGATACTGGATTCGCGGTGATTTGATTTTTCTATTCCTTTTAGCTGCATGGCGGCTGCTGAATTTTTCAGCTGTTCGCGACTATGCGAGAGCCGGTTGCAGTTCCTTGCCGCGGGATTTCAGCCACATATCGAGGAGCAGGGCCGGCGGGCCGACGAGAAAGAGCGCATAAAATGGCGCGTAGACTACCTGGTGCAGCCTCAAGACCATTTCGACTACAGCGATTGAGAAGGCGACGAGGCATTGGCCTCGCACGGTTCCGACTGTGGTCTTGGGGTCGGTGATCATGAAGAAGATATAGAGCTGATATTCGGGGCCGGTGATGGGCGCGACTTCGGCTTGCCAGGGGTTGCCGGTCATCCACGCTCTCAGAAAGGCGAAGGCGAGGAAGGATGCAACATAGGTCAAGGTGATATGGTAGCGGCGGACGCGCCAGACGATGGTAAGTCCGAGCGCCCAGATGGCTAACATGGGGAGAACGAAATTGCCCCATTGGATGCTCAGGCTCGCGGCTGCGTCGCCAGCGAGAAAGAGCAGGGCGGAGATGCCGAAGTTCGACGGGTTCCACAGATGCCGGCCTTTGTAGCGGAGGACATATTTCGAACTTATGGACAACAGAGCGCATAGCACGTAAGGCCAGAAAGCGGGCGAGCGCACGAGGATGCCGACGCTGATGCCGCTGATATAAGAGCTGGCGAGATGGGGCCATTTCCCCGTGAAGATTTTGCCGAGTATCAGTTCCGCGAGGATGCTGGTGGCGATGGCGAGCGCCGTTCGTTTGTAACTCTCCAACATGCCGTAGGAGAGCTGGCCGACGAGCAGAATGAGGGTGATGAAGACGGGCGGGAGGAAGCGGTTGTCGAGGCTGAAATACCTCTTCCACGGCGCGGGGGCGGCGACCGGGGATATGGCTTCGGTTGTGAGAGTTTGGTGGCTCATCGGGGCTCCTTCACCTTGTATAACTGGTCGGGGACGGGGTTGTCGAACTCCTGGATTTTTCCGGACGGCCAGCGAACGACCGCCTTCTCGATCTTAGGGTCTTTGCCTAGGCCGAAATGCAAGCGCCGATCGTTTTGCGCGGCGAAACCGCTGCCGCCGGAAACTTCCTGGATTTGCTGCTGGCCGTTCCAAAACATCATGACCTGCGCGCCGATGGCGCTTCGGTTGCTTTCGGCGCCTTCTAGCGCAAACTCGATCCACTTGTTTTCTGGAGCCACGGTGTTTTTGTAAATGAGGAGCGGTCCGCGCTGGTTGGCGACGACGACGTCGAGAACGCCGCGATTCCATAGGTCGGCCATGGCGACGGAGCGGCCGTCGTAGGTGTCGGCGACGCCGACGGCCTGGGCGACGTCGACAAACTTGCCGGCTCCGTCGTTAAGCCAGAGATGTTTCTGCTGGTAGCCGGAGAGGCTGCGGCCCTCCATCGCGGGCCAGTTTTTGGCGTCGCCGATGATGGTGCTGTTGCCGCCGGCGACGTGGGAGAAGTCGTACCAATAGCTGCGGTTCTTATCGAGCGAGACATAGCCGTTGGTGAGATAGAGATCGAGATTGCCGTCGTTGTTGAGGTCGCCGAACTGGGCGCCGAAGCTCCATCCGCCTAGCTCGACGCCTAAGTCGCGGGCCAGGTTCTCGAACTTGATGTTGGCGCCTTGGCTGCCCTCGCGGGGAACCCATAGGTTGTTGCCCTGGATGAGCACGCCCTCTTCGGAGATGTTAGAGACATAGACGGAATATTTGCCTTGGTTGAGGATGTCGCCATAGGCGACGTTCATGCCGCTCTTGGGGGCGAAGCCGACTCCGGCGTCGACGCCGGCCTCGTGGAAGCGTTTGCCGTCGTTGAGATAGAGCTCGGAGACGCCGTAATCATTGGCGATGAAGAGGTCGGGATGGCCGGTTCCGCGAATGTCCGCGGCAGACGCCGCAAGCGCCCAGCGGTTGCTGTCGATGCCGACTTTCTTGCTGACTTCCTCGAACTTTCCGTTGCCCAAGTTGTGGAAGAGGTATTTGCGGCCGCCGTTCTTCGCGTACTCGAAGCTGTTCGGCATTATCTTGGTATTGGCTAGGTGCCATAGGTCGATATCTTCGGAGTAGTATCCGCCGAGGAACAAGTCGAGCAGGCCGTCGCCGTCGTAGTCGAACCAGATGGCGGTGTTGGCGTTGACCCACTTGGGGAGTCCGGCCTGCTCGGTCGCGCGGGTGAAGCCGCGGCCGCCGTCGTTGTGGAATAGCTCGGGCTTGCCCCACTTATAGAGCAGGAGGTCTTCGTAGCCGTCGTTGTCGTAGTCTCCCCAGACCGCGCCCATGGAGACGCCGTCGCCGGGTTGGTTGACGTCGGCGATGCCCATCTGGGGGGCTACATCTTTGAAGGTGCCATCGCGCTGATTGCGATAGAGGGCGTTCTTGCTGCCTTCGCGGCTGTTGGTGACGTAGATATCGGGCCAGCCGTCTCGGTCGAAGTCGACGATGGAGACGGCCGCGCCCATCGAGGCCACCTGGGGCATGATACCGTCGAGTTTGGGGTCGAGAACCGGAGCCTGGTGGACGAAGTCGACGCCAACCTGATGGGAAACCTCCTGAAGATAGAAGCCGTGGCGGGCGAGAGCGGAGTTCTTGTCCAATTGCGCGGTTTGTTGCGAAGAGAGCCTTCGCATCGCGGCGGGCACGAAGAGCAGACCTATAAATAGGACGGTGAGAACGATGCGAGCGACGAGGCGGTGCTTCATTGCGGCACCTCGGTTCGGAGAGCGTTTAGCGCCGGCTGCGCAGTGATGTAGCGGGTCTGGTAGGTTTGCCAGTCGCTTGGATACTTGCGATAGACCCACTCGTCTTCAAGCTTGCCGGGGGGCGAGTTGTAATCGGCTCGGTCATGATGCGGAAGCGGCTGGACGGTTCTGGAGTAAGTGGAGTTATAGTCGCCGTCTTTGATCCAGCCGTCGCCGGCGACGATGTAATCGCGGACCCACCCTTGAGGCGGCGGCGGGAGTTCCTTGAAGCGGAGGGAGATTTCGTCGCCGGCGTTCATAATGACATAGCGGTCGTCGGTTCGATTCAGCAGCTCGCGGACATCGCCATATCTAGTGTAATAACCTTCGAGGTCGCGCCAAGGTTGAGTGGTGCTCGCCAGTCGGTTGTAGTCGGGAATCTCTGGAGAGGATGCATTGGCTTGGTGGATGACGGAGTAGCCGCGATAGTGGAGGTCGGCCGAGGCTGGGGACAAGGTAGTTAGTTTCATCGGAGCGTTGGGCAGTCCTTGCGCCCATTCGATGGAATCCCAATATACTTCCAGGTTCGTTTTCAAGCGAAGAAAGCGCGGGGTGTTGGGGCGGAAGATTCCAGTGATATCGATCGCGCAAGTTTTGTTCCGGCCCGCCGGGAAGCCGAGGTTGGGGAGCGCGGCCGCCCAGCCGCCGCGGCCGTCGGGGACCTCGATGCTCAGAGGACGGCCCTGCTCATGGCGGCCCTGGCTGATGGCGACGTTGACGGAGGAGTCCGACGGATGGAGCCAGCCTTTGGCGATGAGATAGACGGGGCCGGCGGTTGGAAAGTCTTTGCCGAGATCGACCTCGACATAGTGGTCGCGGGCGACGCCCTGGTATTGGCCGCGTCCAAAGGTGTCGAGGTAGTTTCCGTCGAGTTCGCGGAGGGTTTGGGTGACATCGGCGCCATTGTCGTCGGTGGCTTTGGCAATCTTGTGGATTTCGCCGACGGCAATGACTCTGGGTTTAACGGCGGGAACTATAAATCTCTCGTCGGTGAAGACCTCGGTGCCGGCGGGATGATCGACGGCCTTGAGGCTGAGATAGTCGTAGTAATAGGTCTCCCATAGCTCGCCCGTTATGCGGAGATCGTAGTATCCGTCATGCGGGACTAGCTGGCCGCGGCCGATTTTGTACCACTCTTCGGTGGCGGCGATCTTCGCGGCGCCGATGTTATCGATGCGGAGGCCGATGGCGGATCCCCAGGGGACGGCGTCTTTGACGAACTTCATGCGACGGCCGTCGTAGGCGAAGAGGAATGGGCAGGAACCTTTGAGACGCTGCTCGGTGACGACCTGCTGGTCGGCCTTGAGGGCGAACTCGGCGCGGAGGGTTCCGTTGGGCCAGAGGATGCGAGCCACGTCGGTATGGTCTTGCGCGCCGAGGCCGAAATGCGCCTGGGGACTGGTGATGCGCTGCATCTGGGTGAATAGGCCTGAGCGAATCTCGATCTCGCCGCCGACGCCGAAAGAGTTGACGCGCTGGTCGCCGACGGCCTGCTTGGCGCGGGGGCGGATGATTTGCCAGTGGTAGTTTTTGGTTCCGCGATTGATCGACACGATAGCTTCGCCGTTGGCCGCGAAGCCCAGCAAGGCGAGGCGTCCATCGCCTTTGGCGTCGGCGGCGTCGAAGACCTGGGCTGCGTTGGGGATGGCGGTTGCGGGCAGGAAGGTCCCCTTTTGGTCGCCTAGCCATAGGAGGCAGCCGGGGGCTTGATTTTGCGCTACTGCGCCGAGCAGCAAGTCGATGGCTCCGTTGTTGTCGAGGTCGGCGGCGTGGAGGCGGACTTCTCCGCCGAGGAGGGCGGAGGCGTTGGTCGCTCTAGCGACTTCGGTAACTTGCCAGCTTGCCGCGTCGGGGTTTTCGGCGAGTCTTTGGATGGCTCCGGCGGGCTGGACTACCAATAAATCGAGAATTCCGTTGTGGCTGGCGTCGGCGGCGGTTACGGCTTTGACTTCGCCGATGGACGCGGGGACGGGAAGTTCCGTGAATCGGCCGGAGCGCTGGTTGGCGAAGACGCGGAGGCGTCCCGCGCCGTCGATCAAAGCGACGTCGGGATTGCCGTCGCCGTTCAGGTCGGCCCAGACGAATTGGCGAACGCCGGAGACGCCTTGAAAAGGCGAGAGTGCGGTGAAGGCGCCGTCGCCGTTGTTTCTGAGGACGACGGGACTGCCGGCGGCGGAGCCGAGGACGACATCGAGGTCGCCGTCGGCCTCGATGTCGAGGGCCCATCCGCCGGTGTAGCGGCCGTTCAGGATGGCTGGCGGGAGCTTCGTTTTGGCGGTGACGTCGGTGAAGGTTTGGGGATTTTCCTGCTGGAGAAAGCGGACGCCGCCTGCTCCCGCGAGGACGAGGTCGGTCTTGAAGTCGAAGTTGAAGTCGATGGGAACGATGCCTTCGGG
>Ga0116226_10005202_pt1 | contig 11607 bp, 13 predicted proteins | sample S1TSphfallax_FD_89692 | JGI IMG/M metagenome (GOLD analysis project Ga0116226, IMG submission 89692) | Host-associated microbial communities from peat moss isolated from Minnesota, USA - S1T2_Fa - Sphagnum fallax MG | ecosystem: Host-associated > Plants > Peat moss > Unclassified | place: USA... | reverse complement strand
TAGGTAGGTAGGTAGGTAGGTAGGTAGTTAGGGTCTATGTGTATTTGCAAACTAAAGTGTTCACAAAATCATGTAATGGGCCAATTTTTTTGCATTTCTATGGTTTCAAATGTATGGTGCATGTATTTGTTATAATAATTATTTTAAAGGGACTCAATTTAATGATTTTAATTACATTTACTTATGAAAGAAAAAAAAAATCAAAACAATATAAACATTTCAAATGAAGAACTTTTAAATTTGACCCCTTGAAATGTAATAGTACACAAAAGGTGTGCATATGGATTCACAATTTCCAAATTTTGCATCGATAGAGTCATTTATTAATCTCTAGACTTCATAAATGTCATGAAAAATTCAAAATAAGGGTTTCCAAACCATTTTCAAGATGACATGGAAATATAAAGACTTTATAGAAAAATTTATGAAATAGTTTTATGAAGTCTTTTTGGACATGATTTTTGTGGAATTTATATATATTTTTCACAAACCTTAAAATTTAGGATGTTTAAAACGTGCCCATGTAATTACTTTTAAGATAAAATGATAATAAGACGATGTTACATTTTGTTCACAATAAAAATACATTCCAAAAATGTATTATTAAAGACACTGAATGTGCCTTTTTTGGTCCACCTTAGAGTGCTTTTACCCGTATGTACCTAGTAAGTAAATAGGTAGGTATATACATATAGGTATGTATGTACTATTAAATAGTCTATACGTGTGGCTATTAGGTAGCATACATACCTTATGCAATTGTAGTGTGATTACTTTGGTTGCATGTGCAACTAAATGTATATACGATGTTGTAAAAAATACAAAGACATCATGAAAAATTAACCTATTGGAATGATGAAATAGGTCATAGTTACAACTAGTTGAAAGGAAGACCAAAATCCATCCAAATTTGAAAAATAGTCACATAGGCAACCATTTGTAATCATGGGCGGCATTTAATTGCACATAGTCACATAGGGAATGGTTGCAAACAACAAGATTTCTACAAATGAAAGACCTTGTTGAAATGAAAGTTTTGGAGTTTGTCTTTTGAAGATTGCAAAGCATATGGTTTAGATATTCCAAGAAGGTTGCATACGAGGGGAGACAAAAAAACAACAAAATTTTATCACTATTCAAGGTTTAAACATCTATGAAATTGTTTGGTACCAAATCATTGGTCTCTCAAGGTTAATGTACATGTTGTACAAATCAGATAGTAAGTGAAGTTATTGATTTCTACCTCATGGGAACAAAGGTACACATAAACTACATATGTTAACTTGATAAGCATAGTCTAATGTTTAATCATTGATTGACTTGTTTGTAAATACAATGTCACATCAAATGAAAGGGATTGGAAACAATAGGCAAGATGTGCAACATATTTTGCTTCAAAATGGGAGAGTTTACACGAACGCAATGATTAGGTGAATTATAGCGTGTGACAAGAACCTTTAATGTTTATCTAGCAAAAAACGCCTTGCAATTGACTAGTGATTATAATTCAAGTTGTTTTTTTTCGAAATTTGAAATGGCTTTTTGAGTTTATATCTAGTAACATATATTTATTGTAATAAACTAATATTTATTTATTTTCATATTTGTTGGTTGGTAGATAAGCAAAAGATTAAGCATTAGAATTATCAATCTATTATTGGTAGGTTGAGGAAAAGACACCATTTAAATGTTGATGTGCAAAAGTAGGGGTCCATGTTTGCAAAATGCATTATTTGTGAATCCTTTGAGAATGTGATATCCAAATCGCGAAAGAATAGGAATGAGGCTCTAAAGTATGAGGTGAAAATAAGAAAACACATCTTGCACCAAGAATCATGTAGAAATTTATACCATACTTGGAGGATAGAGTCAATGCAATCAAAGGATGAATTCCTTTACATTATTCATGACAAGATGGACCATGCAAAACTTGCACTTCCAAGGTTGCAAATGTGCAATAAGATGATATTTGGGCTTGGAAATTTATCCATTACCCTCATGGGTATGATTGCTCATGGTCATGGGGATGAGAGATATGCACAATACTTTAATGAGTTTTGGCCAAACAACCCCAATTTCATAATTGGGTCCTTGTTGCAGCTCTTTCAAACTTTGGAAGTGGCTTTAGTTTCAAAGTTGAAATTATTATTTGAACACCCCCTGCAAAATTCATTTTTTGCATGTTTGTTGCAAGGGAAATTGAGTTGCATATGTGCATATGTAGCATGGATCAAATTGTTGGCGTGAAGTTTTTATCAAAAAAATTGTTGCTTCAAATGGATAATTACATGAAATACAATTTAAAAATCGGCATTTGTTAGTGTTTTTTTTATCATTGTTGATGGCAAAGGATGTGTTTGAGGAGGTGACATTGGGATTCCTTGTAGTTAGCCATACACATGAGGATATAGATGGATGTTTTGGCTATTTGTCAAAAAAGTTGAAGGAGGAAAACAATTACATTTTAGCAGATTTGATGAGGGCTTTCATGATTTCATAAGAGAGACCATTCATTCCTCAGTTGATTTAGGAGATTCCAAATTTTAAATCATGGGTCCTAGGTTGTTTGAAGGATGGCCTTGAAATGTTGGTAGGGCGTACTAATATGCATTTTTAAAGATTTTTTATTGATTTGTTGGGTTGGCTTGACAAAGTTTCCCCCACAAATCTTGTTTAGAGTTTGATAGATGGGCCATCAATTAGATTGTGGAAAGCTAATGCAAATGGTTCATTGAAGTTGCCTACTAAAGTCCCAAGCCTTGTTCTATACTGCCCAATTTGGGGCAATGATGCATTGAAGTCAATAGAGGAAATAAGTTTATAAGTTCTAGACTATCCAAATATGTGGATTTGTGGAAGGTGGGCATTGTGCAAAGTTCCACATATGACATGAAGATGAAGTTATATTTGGAGTATTGGGAAGATATCTTGTTGCATTTGTCAAGACTTTTACCCTTTCAAAGTATGACTCTTTTGGAGGGCTTCTAGCCTTCAAGCAATTGGAAATTCAACTATGTTAATGCTTCGTTATCAACTATGATAGATGTTGTTGACCCAAAAGATTTTTTTCAAGTTCCTTATTGTGAGCCAAAAAACATGAAACCTTTAATTGCACACATCCCTTTTAGAAACCTTAATGTTGGAGATTTTGTGCTCATGAAACCACATGACCTTGATCTTGTTCCTTTTTGGATGGGAAGAGCAAAGGGTGATGTTGTCAAGGATGAAAATAATGAATATTTTAAAATGGTGAGAGTTCAATGGTGGGCTCTTGTGAAAATTTGGATGAATGACATTTGTATGAAGATTACTAGAATGGTAAGTGGAAATGTAATTTAACAAATCCAGAACAATGAATGGGTTAACATTTCAACTATTCTATTATTTTTTCCTGTTTGAAAAAATACAAGAAACAAAAGTCAAATTAGTATTCCTACTACATATGTTGGTAGAGTTAAAATTAATCTTGATGTTGCTAATGCGTCAAACAATTTGTGAAGGATGTGGATGACATTGATGAAATTATATTTGTAATTTTTTGATGTCTTTTGTATCATTGTATTGATTGGATTGTCTTTTTAATTTTTTTAAACAATTTTTTTGTATTTTATGGTTTATTTTATTCTTTGCCAAAATTAATTAATAATTTATTTTCTTCCACCTTAACCCTAATCCTGAATGGCCACAAGGCATCAAATTTCCTTCTTTCTTGGTATGTAAAGCCCCAAAAATATTGGATTTGGTATAACATAAACAATAAATTTGCATGCATAATCATTGTTGTCATTGGTATGTTGTGCCTTGTTTGTATTTTTAAAAATTGAAATTTTATTTTTGTTTAATTGGAGGATTTACTTGCAACTCCCTGATTTGATAATCTATTATTTGCTAGGCACTAGGAGAAATATTATTTTAATTATATATGGAATATGAAATGTAATATATTTGTTATGGTATGATTAACATGGATAGATTAAGTTGCCATTGCTATAAATTTAGCATGTTGTCAATCAATGTATTATATTCAAGTGATTGAGTTTCTTTTTCTCACTTTAAATGGGAGGTGTCTCATTTGGTTTTGATAACTTATACTTTTTTATCTTTCACTTGGTGCCCACTAGGCATTCAATTATTATTATTTATTTTTATGGTGTATATATATTTGAATATTAGTAAAATTTGTGTGATAATATGATGATGTAGTTTCACCAATTTGGCCTCTCCCTTTATTTCAAATTCAATGGGTTGAGATTCTTAATGTCACCGATGGGAACACTAACATTTGATTTTCAAATCACTCATGAATATTCATAGTCTTGTTTTAGATTTGATATGATTTTTACACAATGTGTAAATGGATGTTATCTTTTTAACGTAATTGAAAAAATATTATAATATGATATTCACATTTGAACATTAATTTGTTAAGTTTGGTGGGCACTAGGTGGAGTTCATTGTATCCACTAGGTTGTATAAAGTCCTAAATTAAAAAAAATGTTTTAAATTAATTAAATATTTGTTCAATTTTTCAATATTTAAATTGGTTATTAATATGCTAAATGTGGTCTTCTACACATTAAGAGATATATATACATTGGATGCCACTTTGTTTTCTACAATTTTCAATTATCAATAATTGTTTTTTACTGTTTTATTCATTGAAGCTAATAAAAGGATTCCAAAATTAGCTAGTTTGTTGAGGTTTTATTTGTCATATATATATCCCATAAATGTCTTTATTTTATAGATATTTAACTGTTTTAAATAATTATATTTGGATCAGGTTATTTTGTGATTAAACTATTTACTTTTTAATTTTTAAATAGTTAATGTAGTGCATCTATCTTGAATTTCGTGTGGTTTATGAAGGTATTGTATAATCTTTAGCAATCATCATTTCAATAATATCCACGTTTTTTTTAATAAAAAATTTCACATTTCAATATTTTATTGTTTAAAAACTCTTCATATTTGAATTAGTAGATATGTTAAACCCTTTGTAAAAGATCTAGTATATGTTTTTGAAATTTAATTTGGTTGATAAGCTATTATGGATGATTTAATAAACATTTTCACATATTTATCCTTAACTTGCTCATATCTACTTAGTTACATCCATTTGGACTAAAGTTTATTATAGATGAAAATATATTTAAAAATAAATTTCAAAAATGAAAATCTAGTGTATATTTCTAGAAATCCATTTATTTAATGGAAGTTTTAAGTTAGATCTCCTAAAAATATTCCATCAATAATCATTACAACCCTTAAATTTCTTAAAGTTTGCCCTTTTTCATTAATTGCATTTTGTTGCTTTTGGAATTGGAAACTTATTTTAATGGATTATGATTTATTTTTTGATCCCATGTGGTTAAATTTGCATAGTTCAATTTATTAAATAAGTATCCCAAACTTCCTTCTTGATATTGTTGATTTATTCTATCTTAACAAATTAATATTTAAGTAATTTTTATTTTGACACAATAAGTTTTTCCCAAATAATTTTCCCCAATATGAAATTTACCATATGTGTAATAATGTTTTTATTGATTCATTTGTAGAAAATTTAGGATATGCATTTAAAATATATTTATTGAATCATGAGTAGAATCAATGCTAATCAAACATCAACAAATACCCATATTGTATAGTTTATAGTATCCTACATCTTCTTTAATTTAGAATTTCTAAAGATTCATTTCCCAATTAAGCAAGAATCAAAATTCCTTTATTACAAATCACATTTCTACACATTGTTGGAAAACCCTATGGATATTATTGAGGAAGGATTTCATGTTGAACTTTCAATTGTAAACAAATTTTTCTATTATGTCTTATTTAATAAAGGCTTTGTTGTGTGTGATGAGAATAATCCTTCTTTTGGAATATGACTATGTTATAAGGATACACATTATGTTCTTGGGTTTTCCTATTATTCCAAAATATATAACATCTTGTGATTATGAATGTTGTGTATTGTGGGATATTGAATGAAAATTGCATTGTTGCATTTATTATCTATTTTTTAAAAATTTCATTATTTTGGGAGAAGCAACAATGACTTGAAATTGCATGGAAAGTTATCGACAACTTGCAAAATATGTTATTGTGTTCTCTAAGGTGAGTGGTTATTTGTGTTTGTTAGATTTCGTTAGTTAGTTTGTTGGCAAATTAATTGAATGTGGTAGGCCCTCTCCACAATAGGGTCTAGGCCCTCTTTGTTGTTATCCCCATCGTAAACATAATAATGTGTACTTGACATGATGTCCATTTATGTGATCATTTTTTGAAGTTTTCTTGTACACAACAATTTGTTTTCCTTTATTTGGTACTGTCAACTGATAGCAATAAGTTTGACCAACCTTTTATGTGTTTTGCCATACTTCTCATATTTTTCCCAAATCAACTGAGTACCTTTCATCCTTAGTGAAAATTGAAGTTTATTTTCCATTGAACATTCCTCTCGTTCTTTTTTTTACTTTGGCACTTTCCACAAGGCTAACATATCATCTATACTTTCTTAACCAACATCATTGTTTTCTATTTGTCATCTATTGTTGTTTTTATAATGTTTCCACCTCACTTTTTGGTTTGTTTGATTTCTAATAAAATGGCAACTTTTCATGTTGAGGGTAAAGTTGAGCTCACTATTCTCGTTGACAACTCTGGAATCTCATATGTCACAAGGAAATGTTTGTGTGTTATGTTTGGTTTTCATCTGAGAATTTTTTATGTCTCCAAGGATGAAATGTATGATGATAACAACAATCTTATTAGATCCATTTATCAAGTTCTAGTCTTTGGTGATTTTGGTTTGGAATGGAGGGTGAATGCCGGAAGGTTCAAAATTGTTGTAGAAAATCTTTTGAAAATCTTTCAAAATATTGTTTTGACATTGGAAATTGTAGCATTTATTTTAAGTGTTGTCTGCATCTTGTGGAAATCAAGCAAGAAGTTGTCCCAAAACGTGTCAATCCTCAATTTTTGTTCATAGACTTGTGCGATTCTTTTGATGTGAATGGAATGCCTTCAATCTCTCTTTGCCCATTGACCTTTTCTCTACACATGAGTCATTCTACTTTGGTTTCTACTTATTCCCAATATTCCATTTGAGACATTCCTTCTGTGTTGAGTGTATTAGATAGTTTCTAGGCAATGTCATTTGCCAGGCATGTTAGCTCTGAGTTGAGAGATTTGAATTATGATAATTTTTCATTGAAAATGTTCATTGCATTTTGACCACATTCAATGATGATATTTTGTTTGAACTCCCCCCTATTGGTAGTCCCAGTGGTCATTATGGATAGAAGCAAGGCATGGACAAGAAACATGATGGCCATGCATAGTGTAAGGTCAAGACAACTAACATCAAGAATGATTTCAACCTTACTTTTCGAAAAGTTCATTGCTCAGGCCATTTACAATGTCGAAATGATGGTTGCAATTTTTTTTCTTAACAAATGTAGGATTGAAATAGCTTGGATTGAAAATGTTGTTCACGACCTTCAAGGACGTCGTTTTGCTTTCGATCCACCATTTTGCAAAATCTATAATAGTGTCCCCTTTTGTGTTAATTTGTGTGCAACTCACATGTATTACGTCGTGCATAAGCAAGGAAATTTGATTTGAACAACTATTCATTTAGGAACACATGATTAACCAGTGGTGGAAGGTCACTCTAAAAAAGTTATTGACCAAGTTAAATCCTTGGTTGAGGGGGAGGTGTCTTACACAATGGGGGCTACTACATCGACCATTATGTTGGTTGCAAGTAAAACCTTTTTCTCCAAGCATTTTCTGAATGAGGATGGAGAAGGGCTAGTGGAAGTTGCACCACTAATGGATAAGTTCATAGCATCGTCTTCCCTCAATGTCCTGAATTTAAATGCATCCTTTAAGCATCGACTAAGGAACATAGTGTATGTTTTTAACGATCTCACTCTCAAAGCGAATAATGGTTACTGTTTTATTTTGGATGGTTGTTTTCCAAGGCAATAGATTGGAGAGAAAATGTTTTTGTTTAAGATGTTTGTGTATAGAGATGGTAGTGGCTATGATTTAGTCAAGCAGATGCAACCCGAGGGTGACCTCCAAACTACTTGGAAAATGTTTGATCATGTAAAGTGTGTTGAGGGTTGGATGACATTCGCTTGCCATGTGTATGATTATTTTTATTGTAAGGTGATGACCATTGCAATATGTGATATGCAATTTGAAAACACGAAAGCTTAATGTGTACTATGGTGGAATTTAAACAAGGTCATGGTGAATAATGGTGTTCCCAATCCAAATTTCAAAGAATTCATGGCCGACAACACTTAGGCCAATTGGAACATAGTTTGGATTGTTTATGGTAGCGGAGATCCAAGTGAGCCAATGGTGGACAAAGAACAAACTTGTTTTTTTCATTGGAATCAATGCACGGACATACACATAAAACATCAGATCAAACTAGAGTTGTGAGAAAAACATGGGACAATGTGTTATGAATACAAACTCGCCATTTCTTTGGAAGAGGTTGATGCTCGGTATGTAGCAATCCAATGTTGGTGGTATTCTTTAGGTGTCATTAATGAAGTTGGATTTTAAGAGTTAGAGAATTGGTTTAGTTTTAAGCATTTTCGTGTGAGACAATGGGGAAGATTTATGATACATGTATCGTTTTCAACCTTCCCACACATTTTTTTTTTCACCCCACTTTTTTGACAAGTTCACATCTATGGTACTAATCATTTAAAAATTGCATAACAAACATTTATCTTTTCTTGCAAATTCTCTTCCAAAAAGCTTGTAGACATGCCCATGTGCAACCTATCAAAGACAATGCACAGTGTATGGTTTCAATAGTCTAGCAAAAAGGGAGTTTTTTTTAGTAGATGGTTATAATGGCTTAATAAAAGTAGACATTACACTCGTTACAAGTCCATACAAGATTCTTTAAAATGATTCAAATAGACATGGTTATTATTTTTTTAAAAATTATTATTTTAATTTTTGAATAAACATGTTCAATCACCTACAAACCTTCCCAAATCTATGTGAAAACTTGTATTTAATGTAGTTGATGTCATTTTTAAATTTGGAAGTCCTAAAAGGTAAGCCCACAAAATCCATAGGAATAATGCCCCATCTAAAACTTTAAAAAAATATGCTTTTGGGATAAAGAAATTGAAAAACAAACAAGAATTGCAACTTGTATGGATTTATGAAAATGTGGTCAAATTTTAACCATTCAAAAGTCCATAACTATTAAATGATTAAGGTTTTCAAAGAAAGGATTCCTCATATGAATTTATTATTTTGTATTACATTATATATTTGAATCCTAATAACAAATTTGGAATGTGAATCAATATAATTTTTTCCATTTTGTGATGTTCCAGTTAGATGACTAGTCCATATTTTTCAACTTCAAAAGTTCATTACTACTAAAAATTGAATTTTTTATTAGTAAATAATCACACAATTCTCTTCATAATGAAAATATTAGTCTAGGTCCAAGTCCCAATTAACAAATCTGTGGATATATTAATCACCACATGCATTTGAATGAAGCATACCTAGGGAAAGAACATTTTTTCATCACAAAAGTGAGCCATCGTAGTTTGCATCTACCCATTTGTGTGTTGCAACATCAAATGATTATGTTTGAACTTTCAGAAAATCAACATTGTATTCTCATTTCAAGCAAGGTGGTAGACTAGGTCAAGGGTTTAATAAGAATGAGTTGCTATTGTGTAAAGCAACTTAATTTGCAAATTTGAAGCAAGTTGGAAACACGGTTTTAAAATATTCCCTGGGATCAACTTGCATAGTTAAACCCTAAACCCTAAAACCCAATGTAACTATTGTGTAGGTAGGAGTATAATTATGGGTGCAAATGAGCTCAAAACATCAATTTTTCTACAATTCTTTTTACATTTGTCTATGTGGTGCCATTTTAATGGCATGTGAATCATGGAAAGTTGTTCTTATTGAATAATATGGATATTGAAATATCTAAAATGAATAAAAAAAATTCCTAATACCGTAGTGCTCACCCTAAACCCCGCACATAAATAATTGCTCATTGAGGGTGCGGGGATAGGAAAATAGTCTCTAGAGGGTGTGGGAAGGGCTTCTACGGGGAAATAAATAATAGGGTCCGAGCCACTGCGGGGAACTTGGTGCGGGGTTCAAAAATAAAGGGCTTGGCGCGGAAATCAGTGAGTCCGCGGAGGGCCTTAGCACAGCAAAGTAAGATGGCACTCTTCAAGTTCGGATTCAAGAAGGGCATCAGCGAGATCGAGGCAGAGGAGCAACGGCAGAGATAAGCAGAGAAGGCCAGAGAGAAGGATCTTGCAGATAAGGAGGCTGCAGCCCAAGCAGCAACAGATGCACCACCTAAGAGGAAGCCTGGGAGGCCACCACTAGTTCACAAAGCAAAGCTGAAAGGCAAGCAAGCGACGAGACGCAAGCTCACGAGGTAGGCATGTCTTGGTGTGTAGCTGATCACTTGCTGGCAAGGATTAACTTCTTGCTTCCTATCTGCTAACAAGATCTAAGCTGGCTTCCAGAGTAGAGTAGCTTCTTCAGAGTAGTTTCTTGCTTCCTATTTGCTGATAAGATTAAAACAGGCTTCCAGAGAAGAGCCACACTAATAAGGGTTTGTGTCTGCAGGAAACTAGCCTCAAAGAGCAACAAGAAGAAGAACTGGTGGAAGCCCTTTTTCATTGAGAGGATCCTGGCAGCTGTCCATGCCAAGAACGAAGTGCGGCCTACTGTGAAAGCGCTGAAGGAGGGGCCCCTCAGAACGCTGTTTGAGGGGTTGGACGAGAGCAATGTGAGGGGGTGGTTCAAGAAGAGGGAAAGCCCAACTGGTCCATTCATCCTCACCAAAGAGGCCTAGGACAAGCTCAAAGCTGGCTTTTCTTCCCGTGGTGGCCGAAATCAGATGACCCTTTTCGTAGAGGTGAGCTGAAAGTCTGGCTTGCATTTGTTGACGTATGCACACTTCCAGAGACACTTCCAATGGTTGTAATATGGTGAAATTAAATATTTTGGCTGTTGCAGGCATCGGACGTCGAGAAGGAGATTTACGAAGCTCTCTGTGCCCAGAGGACAGCTGGGAATGCAATCAACAGCGTCACTACACAGCACATCATGATCGGCATCCTGGAGGCCTGCCGCCCTAACTTGCTGAAGAAGAACGGCGGGCGTTATGGGCCAAGCAGGCCAACTGTCCGTAGGTTCCTCAGGAAGAAGATGGGATGGACATTCAGGTACAGGCACAATTTCTTGTGAGCTTGGGTTGCTTATTGTTTACAGTTCTGCCACTACATGTGCTCTTTATCCAAGCAGAACTTTGGGCGCCTACAGCCATTTCTTTGAAAGCGCCCGCTGTTGTGTAAACGACCTAAGTACAATTGAATTCTGCGCAGGCGTGTGACAAGCGCAGCACAGAAGCTGCCAAAGGACTATGAGCGTCTGGTGGACGAGATGAACTTGTGCATGGCATGGTGCTGCTACTTGTACAAGATTCCGCCTGAGCTCGTCTTCAGCATGGACGAAACGTTTGTGTGGTACACACCCATGGGGATGGCAACCACATACGATATCAGGAACGCG
>Ga0116226_10005201_pt1 | contig 11608 bp, 10 predicted proteins | sample S1TSphfallax_FD_89692 | JGI IMG/M metagenome (GOLD analysis project Ga0116226, IMG submission 89692) | Host-associated microbial communities from peat moss isolated from Minnesota, USA - S1T2_Fa - Sphagnum fallax MG | ecosystem: Host-associated > Plants > Peat moss > Unclassified | place: USA... | reverse complement strand
GAGGAACCCATAACTCTTGCACAATACAAATCCTCTCAGGGCGCTGCTGCATATTCAGAAAGGCTTCCTTCCAGGCATGTTCCACATCCACACAAACAGGATGACGGAAGTCCAAACACAGAAAATACTCATGAAATTCAAGCTTTGCATTTCAGGCAATAATTACACTAAGGAATATAATTTGGAAGGCATAATAAGTACACATAATGCAGAAAGAACACTTGACTTTTAGATAATCACTCCACATTCTGCAAGAGACCAAAACAAGGCTGCCTGGTAATATTGTAAGAGGATCCCTGAATATCTGCCAAACAAACAAACAAACAAACAAAAAATTAGCTTCTTTACAGATGGGAATCTCCATGAGAATTTTGATTAGGGTGTTCTGTTGCCCTGTATTCCAAATTCTCATGCAGAGAGTACCTCATCTGTATATCACCCTGCTACTGGGTTGCTTCAGAAACTGCAAGTCCAGTCAATTTCTTTTGTTGCACACCCAAAACACACACCTTTCAGGCCAAAATGCAGTTCTTACTTCATCCCAAGTTCATTAGTGGGGAGAGCTTTCACATAAACTTCAAAGCACAAAACATGGCGAATGACCATTTGTAGCCACCAGCTTGTTCATAATTTCCAAGTTTGAACTGATGTGTGTGTGCCATAAATGCACACGACAAACCACAGCATGCTTTCTGAACGAAGAAATTGCTTGGTGGAAAAGAAAAAACATACTAGTTTCAGAGTAGAACACAGAACTAGTTAAAAGACAATTGTTCAATCAACAAGTTGTCCACACCTTTCGAAAGACTCAGCACATCAACAAACAAACAAATTCACATGAACCCCAGATGACGTGGACAAACCCAAGAGAGCTTGCCAGCTCTCAGGACAAGAAATCATATGAACTAAGAACACAACTTATGCACCAAAAACATTTCAATGACGAGCACACGTGTGCTCCATATGGACACACAAAATTGGAGATCCTGATGATATGTCCTGACTATAGTCTCTGATATATGATACCAAATTTTTTGACTATCTGTGCTGCAGCAGAAGACCATTTCACCCAACTGCTTCAAAAGCTAACTTCAATTATTACTTCTCTGAACTCATCAACTCTGACTATTACCTCTGGACAGAGTGCTTATGAGAGTCCCTGCATGTTCATCATCAACAACCCTTTATTAACAATCCTGGCAGACAACCACCCCCTTGACCACTACAAAAGCTTACTTGGGATTTTACTTCTCTGAACTCCACAACTCTGACTACTATATATGGACACTGGGCTCATAAGAGTCCCTGAAAATTCTTCAAAAACCCTAATCAACAATCCTAATCAGATGTTGCTGGCGTTGACATTGAATTTTCAACTGGAGCTGATGTGTTTGTAGTCCCAGCTCCAGTGCCCACTGCTTTTGACATTCCAAACATCTGCTTCATGCACACAGTAAAAAAGGTCAGCTCCTTCCATCCATCAGCACAAATCTAGTTGGAACAAAGCATCAATTGCCATCAACTGCAATAAGATATCAGGAGGTGAAAGAATTTTTAAAAAGATCAAAATAAAATGGAGGTTGCCATAAAGATGCTGGGGAAGATTTTTTTTAAAAAAAAAACAGAACATTAGTCTCATCTATTTTCAAGAGATGTTGTCAACCATGCTTGCTGCCACAGACAGTTTTTGCCCACATAAAAAATTAGGAATAGATTGTTGCATGTGAGAGGAAATTTTGAGGAGGAGCAATCCTTCCCTCGTCTGGCACTAGCAACAATCGTGCAAAGATTCTCCTTCGTTACAGGACCAAAATACATACAACTTTCTCCTCCACAAACAATAAGACTATAAGATGACAAGCACCACATTCAGACTACAATCAAATTTAAGAAATCGGCAATTACGACTAGCGAGAAAAAAACGACTATAATAAAAAAGAATACATCATCAGAAATCTGGAAACGAAAAAAGAAAAAGAAAAAGAAAGCAAAACAACAAAGAAAAACTGATGATAAAAGCGTTTGCAAAAATCACAATATGAATCCTTCCGCTCCCGCCCTTCCGCATGCAAAAAAGTTGCAATCGCGAAAGTTACAGGACACAGACAGACATACAGACAGCCGACATCACCTTGTTGAGAGTCTTCTTGAGACACGACTTGTGCTCCTCCATAGAGGCGTGTACGAACTCATCGATATGGTCCAACACGTCGCCGAAGAACGTTGTACTCTCCGACTTCTTCTTCCGACACGACGAAGACGACGATGCCACTGCTTGTGGCGCCGATTCCGTCTCCACCTTCGCAGAGCTCTGCTGCGCTTGCTCGCTCCCGCTCATTCTCGCTGGCTACGGATTTTCCTTCGCATGTAACCCAACCCACGGCAACACAACCCTAGCCCTTCTGCTTGCTCCCTCTTCCTTTCCCCTTCGCTTTCTTCTTCCTCCGAAACAGCGACATCGGACGGACGGACGGACGGACGGAGCTGACTGCACAATGGGGAAACCAGCAAACCACGAAACGACGTCCAAACGAGCCCCAAGGAGTCAGCAAAGGGAACGTTAATTGGGAGAATCTCTATCCATACCCCTTATGGGTTTTTTAATTCTTATTTAGTCCAGGTTGAAAATGGTGACAAAACTGTTTGTAAATAAAAATTTCATGCCACCAATGAGAAGGGGGTTGGGGAGGGTGATTTTTTTATTTGTTTGTTTGTTTTTTTGGGGGTCTGTTCCCAATGTGTTCCCATCAAATTTCCAATATGTTTGGTCATGGTTCAACTTCCATGTATATAACTTGTAATCGTAAAAAGGGAGGGGTCGGAACATGTTCCCTTCAAGTTCCCAACGGGTTCCCAATAGCACCTTGGTCTAATCCCATATGTTTTGCCCAAAGTCCTCCCCTTCTCCACCTATAATACGTGGGCCAAAAACAGAGGCACTCCAGCTTTCCACACAATCTTCTATTTAGGGTAGCCTCCAAATTTTCAGCTTTTATTTTTTTTGTGATGGGCCAATTAAATTGGCTCGTTGCGATTAAAAAAAAAAGTTGGACTTGTGAGGCACCCCCAACTAATTAATATGAAACAAAATTAATAAGTACCCCCATAGTATACTCCCATACTCAGCCCTTGCCTAGGTGAAAATTGTTAAAGAATAGAACTAAGGATAGAATTTTTTTGCAATCAATGATATGAATTCGCTAGCTGACACCAATAGATAAGCTTTTTATTTCTTTTGGGGAGAATGGAGGATGGTATGGGATGTGGGTCTTTCCTTTTTTGGAGGTTTGGAGGTGAATGTGGAATATGAAAAAAAAAAGTTTGATTTCAACCAATTAAAGCAATTGCAAGCATGTCTAGTTGTAGTTTGTATGTCCAAATACATAGAACAGCTACAACAGCTACTCACTTTATTCATAACCTTTGCCCTAAATTTTCCTCTTGTAACTTAATATAGAGAGCCCAAAGAAGGAGATTACAAAATAATTATTTGGGTATGGTGATGTTGTGCACTACTAGTGATGACCAACTATTTTTAGATGAAATTGGAATATGGGGGGGGCATTAATTCAAATAACAAGAGGAAGAGAAGAGAAATTTCCTATACAAAGATTGAATCTGGGACTCTATTTGCAAAATTATATTCATGGTTTGCAATCGTAATATATATAATCTATATTTCTTTCTCCAATATACTTATTTTTAGGTTGCAGGTTTTCTTTTTGTGCTTTCGGGTGGAGGGCCAAAATGGTCAGGGCATAGTCAAATCTTTTTCTTTGGCCCCCGGGCTATGCCCTTAGTAAGGCTTTGCCATACCGGCAAAGCTCTTCTCCCCTCCATCCCCTTTCCTCCACTTTGTTTTCATTCATCCTTTTTTACAAAGAAGAAAAACCCTTCTTTTCTTGAGTTCTCCCAAAGTTACCAAGGGGCAAGACTAAACTTCAAAAAAATAGAATACATGAATGAATATTTTATTCATCTATTATTATATATTATTAGGTATCAAGTAACATCATTATAGTGTCGACAAACTTTTGTATTAGAAAAAAATATTATTTATTTATTGGGTGGCTTCTTTAATTTAGAGAAAAAAACAAATTAAATTGACTATGTATTGCCTAATTAGTATTTTATTAAAACTATATCACGAAGTGATGCATCAATCTTTTCTATAAATTTTCTCGCCATTAAAGGTCGCAGATTATGCATGTGCAAGCAAATTGATAATAAACGTGCTACCCTTTTGCCAAAATTTCTATCTTGTTCAATTTAAGTTTGCCCTCCCAATTTTTGGGTGCTCTTGTGTAACCACTTCGAAGTTTACTAATTTGCTTGGTTAATTTTCAAAATGTGTACAAAATCCCATAACTAACATGTGGCATAATTGCTCTTTGTGCTCTCTACATTATATGTAAAAAAACAGCATCATGTTTAAAGTCTCAAGGGAGAAATTTTTTTTAAAAATTTTTTAAAAAATTCCCACCAAAATTTCCCATGATCATTATAGCAAGAAAACAAGTTCTTTTATGTTACTTAAGCCACTTGGAGGCCGGTCACTATTAAAACAAGCCAAAACCTAGTGACAAAATCAAATCCAAAGAAAGGTTGAATTACAAAGCCGTATGATGGGCAACCATCTTGTATGGTTTGAAGGGGGCTCAAGTACCAAAGCATTTAATATGCGTCTAGGAAAATTCCACCCTATTTAATTGCATGAAAGGATAAGCACAAAAACAAATGCTTTGCTTCTATTTTGAAAATACGAAGTATACTTCGAATTGGGAGAGCCAATGAACTATTATGCTTTCTTTAAAGGATGGCTACTTCCAAGCCCACCTCCTCATTGTCATCACTCAATTACTTCCTTTTCCACTAAGTAATTACTTAAGGACCTTAGTGTACAATCTGGATTGTTTCCCTCTTTTCGAATCGAAATGCATTAGCATTGCATCCTAAGAGCAACATGTCTACCAATTTCACCATGGTGGCTTACTAGAACAAATAATAACATATTTTGTGTTAAGAGGTCAATATTTCATAATAAATCAGGGAAATTTTTATTTTTATTTTTTTGATCAACAAATACAAATTCTATAAATAGAGTTGTATTAATTGTAATGAAACGGAGCATAACATAGTTTGGTAGCATAAGGCAATGGCGAGGCTCCACCCCTTTAATGGACCAGGTCTTTAGAGGGCGAAGCCAATAAGTTCTTAAGTGGCATGATTTGTTTAAGATGTCTAAATGCTTTCTTTGACAGCTGGAAGTTTTGAAAATGTATGAAAAGTTGGAGGGCTTTTGACCATCCATTCAAGTGTCGTTGAATTTTGTTCAACAACCCAACGACTTGGAGCACACTTGTTTTCATTAGTTAAAGTAAGAAAAACCACTACAAAGAAACAAAAAATCCTTATAATAAAAACATATGAACCAAAATTACTAAAGGCATTCCATCTAGAGTAAGCATCTGGATAATTTGGAATGCGGCATGGCATACTTGCTAGACCTAAAATAATTCTATGAATATCCAAAAGCAAGGAAGAAAACCTGCGAAAAAAATATATTTATTTTTTACTTACAACCTAAACACACTACATCCTAACCAAAGGTTGAAGGGTATGTGTTCATATCACAATCCAGGATCAATAAGGCTTTGTGATGAAATGACCATAAAAAGGAGGAAATAGGCATTCTGGAAAAAAATGGCTAACAGCTAGAGTACAAGACTAGATTGATAGTTGTGCAATACGTTAAACAAAGGTGGGTTGCATGCAAAGTGGACAATACTATTATCTATCACCATCGAAAAGTCGGGATTGGAGATGGTCATAGTTGAATGGAGGTGCAAAACCTATGCATTGCATCCTTTTAGCTTTTGTTAAACCAACAAAATAAATAAATAAAAATTATATGTATATGTTAACTTATTGTTTATTGACACATTTGGATAAAGAAGCCATCAATGGTTTCCACAAATTGAAATTTGGTTGTAGAATAATCAAATTGTATCCCCCAAAAAAAAGAATACAAAAAAGTAATCAAAGAGGTGCACAAACCAATACCTCATATCAATTGTATTCTTGAATCAGGGATAACAGAAAGGCTATGGGGTGCTCTCAATAGAACATCATCAAAACACTTCCGTTGAGATTGTTTGATATTTAATGGTACATTTGCATCATTCATACATCTTAAGGGTAAATGTCCATAATAGATCCAACAATTCAATAAGAATCTCGTTACACAATTATAGGTAATTACCATACCCTTCTTGCCAAAATGCTTCTTTAATTTTTTTTGGATACAACGACATGATCCAATCCCAGAGCTAGGGATTATAACTTTCAAACAAGTAATTGAAAAGATTATGGAACAATATTAGGTTCAAGAATGGGCTCCCCAATCATAGTAACACCAAGTATTTCATAATGGGCACGAATATGATCGAATTTTATGGTCAACATTTTTCGTAAGATATAAGCAACACCAAAACCTTTTAAAGCCCAAACTTCAATTTCTCCTACTCTTTGTCCCCCGCATCTAGGTCTTCCTCTAAAAGGTTGTTATGTAACAAGTGCGTAAGGTCCACTAGAACACGCATGGATTTTATCATCAACCCAATGAATTAATTTTAGCATATAAACATTTCCTACTATAACATGTTGCTCAAAAATTTCTCTGGTTCTTCCATCAATTAATTGATTTTTTTTGGGATTTTCAAGTTCAAATAACCAAGGATTTTTTTTTTTTTACTCGCTTCATAAAGTTCAAAGAAGACCAGTTTTCTTAAACCCTCTCGTTCATATCTCTCATCAAAAGGTGTTATCCTGTAATGTTTTTTTGAAAAATATCCGGATATGAAAATGTGGAAGTGTTTGGTGAACTAAAGATGTTTTTGCCAAAATTGTTAGAGAGGAAATGTAAAAGTAAACTAATTTGGACTAAATTAACCAAAATTTGGCAAAGTGACCATAATTTGGTCAAAGGATTTTTTTTGAATTTGGTCAAAGGAGGTTATGCCATAGCAATTGCAAGTCATATAGCTTTCCTTCCAAAGAATCTTTGCAGAAGTATAAAAGTCTTTCATAATCAATGGAGAATTTTTTCCATTTTGAATATGAACTTGAAAATTGGCAATATCATGGTAAAAGATATTGATGATGGCAAAATAAATTGTTTTTTGCTGGCAAAAGCGCATCGAAAAAAAAAAGTTTAGGTGTAAAGCGGAAACACTTGCAAAATTTCTCCCTCCCTGGGGCGAAAAATGATTTAGACTCAAACTTACTTCAATGTAGCAGATAATAGTGGGGTTCGAAAACTAATGTGTATTTGAGTATTAGGAGCTAATAATCGGAAATTTGCACATATCGGTGATGTTATTATTGTTGTGGTTAAGGAAGCAATATTGAATATGCCTCTCAAAAAATTAAAAGTAGTTAGGGGTTGTAGTTGTACGTATTTGTAAATAACTCAAATGTAAAAATGGAATGAATGTGCAATTTGATGACAATGTTGTTGTCGTCATAAATCAAGAAAGAAATCCTAAAGGAACTCATGTTTTTGGTCTAGTCGCTCGAGAATTACGAGAATCCAATTTTACCAAAATAGTTTTGTTGGCTCCCAAAGTATTATAAATGTAGAAGGGAAGTAATGAAATACTTGAATTAATAGTATTTCGAGTTTAATAAGTTGGAACTAAAAAAACTTCGCATATATATATATATATTTATTTATTTATTTTTACCATTTCCCATGGGTAAGTAGAAACTTCTGACCCTGCTTGGACAAAACGAAAAAATATTGTCAATAAGTAATAAATAAAAGTACATTTTGCTTATTAACATCCCCGAAACATTCAACCATGGTTAGAGCAATTAAACTGACCTTCATATGAACTTTTGGTGGTTCATTCATCTGACCATAAACTAGTGCAACTTTTTGATTCTGAAATATTTTGTTCATTAATAACCTTTGATTCTTTCATCTCCATGTGAAGATCATTTCCTTCAGGGGTACGTTCTTCAATCCCACCAAATACAGATACACCGACATGGGCTTTAGCAATATTGTTAATTAATTCCATGATAAGTACTATTTTTCCTATTCCTACTCCCCCAAATAATCCAATTTTCCCCCCATGACAATAAGGAGCCAAAAGATCCACTACTTTTATTCATGTTTCAAAAATAGATAATATAGTATTTAATTGTGTAAATGCAGGAACATATCTATGAATAGGGAATGTTGTACCGTCATCTATAGGACCCAAATTATCAACAAGTTCCCCGAAAACATTAAAATTACGTCTGATAGTGGCTTCACCAATTGGAACACTTAGAGGAGTTCATGTGTCAACAACTCTCATTCCTCTCATTAAACCATTTGTAGCACTCATAGCTATAGCTCTAACCTTATTATTTCCCAATAATTGTTATACCTCACACGTAACATTAATATATTGACAAGCCATATTTTGGCCCTTTACTATTAAAGAGTTATAAATATTAGGCATTTTACCCAGGGAAAAAGTTACATCTAATACGGGATTGATAATTTGAGTGATACGTCCTACATTCTTGGCAACAACTGTAGAAATCCCAAAAGCATGAGGTTTTTTTTTCATAAAAATTGAGTAGTAGAATTATTTGTTGATCGTACAGACTTGCTCGGCATGGAGTGCCCTGTGGTTTTTCAAGTGCCGCAAAAGCTAATGCCATCAACTATAGTTCATTGAACCATTCTGCATCATGTTTGCAATAAGTACCTACACAATGGACACGAATTCCCATTTTTCTAACGAGGATTTTAGTCATTGAAGCAACATGGGTCACATCTTTCAAGTTTACTTTTCATAGGAAATATACAAATATATATATAGTCAATATTGCTTGGGGTGCCTTAATGGTAGTTTTTACATTTTCTTTGTCACTTGTAGTATGGGGAAAAAATGGATCATAACAGCTATATTTCGAGAAAAAAATTCAATTCAACGTATTTCCATTCTTTTTAGAAAATAAAAAATTGTTGAATAAGAAAAATTTTAAATCTTTTTTATCTCAATTCCTATAAGAAATAGAAATAGTATAATTGATTTCTTCCCATCCCTTATAATGAGGCAGTCATTTTTTCAATTTCCGATTATATATATAAATTAGGATTAATTACGTTATTATGTAGATATAAATTTTCTACTATAAAAACCATCGGTCAAGTGCTACTAATGGGGGATGGTAAAACAATATTTCTCTATATGAAGGTGCGTTCATAATTAACATGTTAAACACTTTGCCTAGGGAGTACGGCCACAAGGTTAGAACTCAAAGGAATTGATAAGGGTTTACACAAGTGGCAGAGCATGTGGTTTAATTCGATATAACGCGCAAAACCTTACCAACCCTTAACATATAAATAAGTTTGTTTATCCTTAACAAGATGGTACGAAAATTTATACAGGTGCTGCATGGCTATCGTTAGCTTATGTCGTGAGATGATCAGTTAAGTCCTATAATGAGCACAACTGTCGTTTTGTGTTGCTAAAACATGTGCTTTGGATTAAAAGGTCAGTTATTAACTACTTAAAACTAACGAAGACCATGCTGTTGAAAAAGGATACCATAACATCGTGTGGCTATGATCATACACAGTTGTTTAAGGGTACTTTGACGAGCACAGTTCTCATAACGCAACACACATAACAATGTGGCACTAGGTCTTTGTAAAAGTGATTGACAATCTATACCATGTATTGCATTCATAAAAAATTATTGGTGATATACTGGAGGAAGGTGAAGATGACGTCAAGTTTGCATGGCCTTATGGGTTGGGCTACACACGTGTTATAATGGCAATTACAATAGGAAGCAAGGCTTTAAGGCGAATGAATCCAGAAATATGGCTTTAGTTCGGATTGTTCTCTACAACTTGAGTACATGAAGTTGGAATCATTAGTAATCGCAAATCAACATGATGCGTTGAATATGTATTCATGCCTTCTACACATAGCCCATCACACCATAGGAATTGGCTTTGCCCAAAACATCAAACCAAAGATCACCCATTACTTTAATGTTCCATGTTGTTATTGAGTGTGGTCTACTGGAGTAATTGGTGGTCTAATGTAGAATATTAAGGTGGGGCCTTTAACTGAGATGAAGTCGTAACAAGGTAGTTGTAGGGGAACCTATGGCTGGATTGACTCCTTTCTTGAACAAATAAAATACTTGGGGGGCTTATCTAAGTAGGCAAAGTGCACTCGTAATAAGTGGGTGTTTGTGCAATTTAAAATTATTTTTTTCAAGTGTTAGTAGTGGAACGTTCTATAAATTAAAGAAAGTTGTTGATGACAACACTTGGAGATATTAGAAGTGAAAATGCTGACATGAGTAACGATAAATCATGTGAAAAACATGATCGCCAAAAGTTCACAGGTTTTTGCATTCAGTAAATTTACACAAAGTGCTACATTTCCTTGCCATAGAGTAATATGTTTCCAATGCCAATAAAAAATAACCCATCCAGAAATATTTAACATCCAAAACATTGTTAAGTAAAAAGCATCCCATGCCGACGAAATTTACATGCTTGTAAAACAATTTATTTTAGTGAAGCGCCTAATGATGAGGTTTACATAGTGGGATTTTTTTTCAATTAATCATTGCATGAATAGCTACAATTCCTTTTGTCAATTTACCCCCTCACTAGATATTACGATAATCCTTCTCTATTTCCGCGCCCTTTAGTTTTCTTTAATACTTCGGGTTTACTTGTTTTGTTAGGTCTCAACTTCTTTGCTATGAGTTTTCTAGTGGTTTATGTAGGAGCCATTGCCATTTTATTTTGATTTGTAGTTATGATGTTAAATATCAAAATAGTAGAAATTCACGAAAATATATTGTGTTATTTACCCGTGGGTGGTATTATTGAACTTTTTTTTTTCTTGGAAATATTTTTCATTATAGATAATGATTACATTCCAATATTACCAAAAAAATTGAGTACAACCTATTTAACATATACAGTCATCTATTGTGGTTGATTCAGAAGCCAACTATTGGGGTTTCTCATAAATGAGAATGTATCGACAGGTGAGTGCTCGTCAAGGATGCACACATATTCCTCCAGGGTGATTATCACGACCAACCTTTTTCACATCTTAGCATAGCGGAACGTGTAACTGGCTTGAGTGATGTTGTAAAACAACTAAATGATGAAGATAGGTGGTTAATGTTTTATAAAAACAATCGGGTCATATAAGAACAAGGTTCAAATCTCTCGGTTTGTTAAGATGTTTCAGATCCTATCTCTTCCATATATATATCATAATTATAAATTTTTTTTCTCCATCGGATAGAAAAAAAAAGGTGGTATATTCCCAATTTGAAGAAATTTATCATAGGTAATTATTAAAAATATCACCAGTTTTTTTTGTAATTCCCAACAAGGAATAAGGAGTACTTACCAAATGAAAATGGGGAATATATATATATTTCCTATTTTATTAATTAATCACCAATCAAAGGTTTTTCCATACAAATCGTGTCATAAACTATTTTTTGTGTTTTATTACTATTGTTTTAAATCCACCTTTGTTGGGCTTTCCCCAAGGTG
>Ga0116226_10005200_pt1 | contig 11608 bp, 10 predicted proteins | sample S1TSphfallax_FD_89692 | JGI IMG/M metagenome (GOLD analysis project Ga0116226, IMG submission 89692) | Host-associated microbial communities from peat moss isolated from Minnesota, USA - S1T2_Fa - Sphagnum fallax MG | ecosystem: Host-associated > Plants > Peat moss > Unclassified | place: USA... | reverse complement strand
GCGGCCCAGGGCGCGCAAGTCATCCTTCCGTCGGAGTTGTTCCAAGGCCCCTATTTTTGCGTCACCCAGGATGAGCGCTGGTTCGCGACGTCCTATCCTTGGCGGGAACACCCCTGCGTCATCGTTATGGCGGACCTCGCGAAGGATTTGGGCGTCGCTATTCCTGTCTCGATCTTCGAACGGGATGGGCCTCATTACTATAACAGCTTGGTTATGCTGGACGCCGACGGCGCGCCTTTGGGCGTCTATCGCAAAAGCCATATCCCCGACGGGCCGGGCTATCAGGAAAAATACTATTTCCGTCCCGGCGATACAGGCTTTCGCGTATGGGACACCCGCTTTGGCCGCATCGGCGTCGGCGTCTGCTGGGACCAATGGTATCCCGAAGCGGCGCGGGTCATGGCCCTGTTAGGCGCCGAGGTCCTTCTCTATCCCACCGCCATTGGGTCTGAGCCCCATGACGCTAGCCTCGATACGCGCGATCCTTGGCGGCGCGTTATGCAGGGGCACGCCGTCGCCAATGTCATTCCGGTCGCCGCCGCCAATCGCATCGGATTTGAACCGGCGCCTGAGGGAACCTCCGCCTCGGGCCAGAGTTTTTACGGTTCATCCTTTATCGCCGACCATCGCGGCGATCTGGTGCAGAGTCTGGAGCGGACGGAGGAAGGTGTGCTGACCCACGCCTTCGATCTGGATGTTCTGAAGACGCACCGGGCCGCCTGGGGCTTCTTCCGGGACCGGCGAACGGATCTTTATGGGTCGCTTGCGCCAGGCCTGGTCAGGCCGGTCTAGCGGCAAAAGAAACCGCGCCCGCCATCGGCGAAGCGACAGCGGGCGCGAGGGACTTTGGACCTCCATCCAACGCCCTGTTCATTGCATGACTGACATGTAGACCTCCAATCACCAAGGCGTGAGGCGTGGCGCTTTGCCCGCCCCCAATCGACGCAGAAGCGTCACATCCCTGTGATTGCCCTGTGTGTACAAGACGGCTAGAGCCTTTTCAGGCTGCGCAAAATTCATCCGCGTCAGGAGGGGGAAGCCATGACGACATTTCACCCCTCATTGATTATGCGCCGCCCCTGGCGCTTCGCCCCCAGCATCTGGGATACGGCCATCTTCGCGCTGGTCATCGGCGGGCTGACCCTAATCGCTCTGGGCGGTCGCCAAACGCTCCAACCCCTGGCGCACAATCCCGCCATCACGCTCGATCCCATGGCCCTGCCCAATTATGCGCTGCGCACCACCATGCGCATGCTGGCAGCCATGGCCTGTTCTCTGGTCTTCACCTTCGTCTATGGCGCGGTAGCGGTGAAGAGCAGGCGGGCGGAAATGGTGCTGATCCCACTCTTGGATATCCTGCAATCGGTCCCGGTGTTCGGTTTCATGGCCTTCACCATGACGTTTTTTCTGGGCCTGTTTCCGGGACAGGTGTTCGGCGCCGAGCTGGCCTCCATCTTCCTGATCTTTACGGCCCAGGCGTGGAATATGACCTTCAGTTTCTATCAATCGCTGAAGACCGTGCCGCGCGATTTGAGCGACGTCTCCGACTCCCTGCGGCTCGGCCCCTGGCGACGGTTCTGGCTCCTGGAGGTGCCCTTTGCCGCCCCCGGCCTGATCTGGAACGCCATGATGTCCATGTCCGGCGCCTGGTTCTTCGTGGTGGCGTCGGAGGCGGTGACGGTGGGCAATGTCTCCTTCACTCTGCCGGGTGTCGGCTCCTATGTCGGGTTGGCGATTGACCAGCGCAATCTGGGGGCCATCGGCTGGGCCATTCTCGTCATGGGCCTCGTCATCTTGGCTTATGACCAGCTCCTGTTTCGCCCCCTCGTCGCCTGGTCCGAAAAGTTTGCCGTGGAACTGTCGTCAGGCCAGGCGCCGCCGCCCCAGTCCTGGCTGCTCGACTTCATCCAGCGCGCCCAGCTTGCGCGTCGTCTTTGGATGCCCTTCGCCAAAATGGCGGGCGCCTTCACCCGCATTCATATCGGCGGCCCGCGCCGGCCGCCGGAGCGGCTGGTCCAAGCCTGGTCAAGCAAATGGGTGGATGGCGGCTGGCTGGCGCTTCTGGCCTTAGTCGGTCTCTATGCGGGCTTCAGGGTCGTGATTTACATTCATGGCGAGGTCGGGCCGCTTGAGGCGCTCGGCGTTGTGGGCTTGGGTATGCTGACCCTGTTGCGCGTGCTAGCCCTGATCGCCCTAGCAAGCCTGATCTGGGTGCCGATTGGGGTGATGGTCGGACTTAATCCGGTTTGGGCGGAACGGGTTCAGCCGGTGGCTCAGTTCATGGCGGCCTTTCCCAACAATCTCTTCTTTCCTATCGCCGTTGTGGGCATCGTGCATTTTCACCTGGCCCCCGATATCTGGCTGTCTCCCCTGATGATTTTGGGCACGCAATGGTACATCTTGTTCAATGTCATCGCTGGCGCGACGGCGTTTCCTAATGATCTGCGGGAGGCGGCGACAAGCTTTGGCGTCAAGGGCTTCGCCTGGTGGCGCAAGGTCATGCTGCCCGGCATCTTCCCCTACTTCGTTACCGGCGCCATCACTGCCAGCGGCGGCTCGTGGAACGCCTCGGTCCTGGCTGAGGTGGTGACGTGGGGAAACACCAAGCTGACCGCCCATGGTCTAGGCGCCTTCATCGCAGACGCCACGACTCGCGGCGATTTTCCTCGCGTCGTCCTGGGCGTGGGCGTCATGAGCGTCTTTGTCGTTCTCTTCAATCGACTCCTGTGGCGGCCGCTGTTCAACTACGCCTCACGCCGTCTGCGTATGGACTAGAAAGGGGCCTAAGCCATGGCTGACACCACAACGCTTGCGCCGCCTGCTGCGACCGAAAATAGCCTGCTCAGCATACGCCATGTACGACAGGCCTATGCCAAGGGCTCCGGCGCTGACCTGCTTGTGCTGGACGACATCAATCTGGAGCTGAAATCGAACGAGATTTTGGGTCTGCTCGGCCGCTCCGGATCGGGTAAGTCTTCGCTTCTGCGGATCATCGCCGGTCTCTCGCGACCTGTTTCAGGCCAGGTTCAGTGGCGCGGCGCGCCGATGACGGGGCCCAGCGACGGCATCGCCATGGTGTTTCAGAGCTTCGCCCTCTTTCCCTGGTTGACCGTGCTGGAGAATGTGGAAATCGGACTGGAGCCCCTGGGCGTGCCGGCGGCGGAGCGGCGCTCCCGCTCCATCGCCGCCATCGACCTTATCGGGCTCGATGGCTATGAAAGCGCCTATCCCAAAGAGCTGTCCGGCGGCATGCGCCAGCGCGTGGGCTTTGCCCGGGCCCTGGTCGTGCATCCCGAACTTCTCTTGATGGACGAGCCCTTCTCGGCCCTGGACGTGCTCACCGCCGAGACGCTGCGGACCGACCTGGTGGAGCTGTGGCATGAGAAGAAGCTGCCGCTCTCATCCATCCTGCTCGTTACGCACAATATCGAAGAAGCGGTCCTGATGTGCGACCGCATCATCATCTTCGCCGCCAATCCGGGCCGCATCGCCCATGAGATCAAAGTGGCGCTGCCTCATCCCCGCGACCGGACGGCGCCCGCCTTCCGCCAACTGGTGGACGATATCTATGGCCGAATGACCAACCCAACCGACCCAAAGTTCAAGGCCGAGCAGCCGACCCCGGATGTGGCCGCCAGCGCCGGCGTGCGCATGGGGCTGGAAAGCATTTCCACCAACCTTCTGGCGGGTTTTATGGAGGCCCTGGCCAAGCCGCCCTTCAATGGCAAGGCCGACCTGCCGGAACTGGGCGAAGACCTGCAGATGGAGATTGACGAACTCTTCCCCATTGCGGAGTCGCTGCAACTCCTGCGCTTCGCCGAGGTGGCGCACGGCGACATTAAGCTGACCGACAGCGGTCGCCATTTCGTCGAGGCCGAGTCCGATGTACGCAAGCGCCTGTTCGGCCAGGCCCTGCTGGGCCATGTGCCCATCGTCGCTCTGATCCGCCGGGTGCTGGATGAGCGGCCCAGTCACACTGCGCCCTACCGCCGTTTCTCAGAAGAGCTGGAAGACGTGATGTCGGAAGAGTATGCGGAAGAGACGTTGGACGCCGCCATCAACTGGGGCCGATATGCTGAGCTTTTCGCCTATGATGAACAGGCTGGAGTCTTCAGTTTAGAAAACCCGGAATAAGTCCGAATTGGACAAACTAGTGGCGAGACACCGGGTTGCCGTTTGCGCCGTGTCGCAAACCCGCTATATGGCATAAATATCCCGCCCGGCCACTGCGCCGGGCGCCTTCGTTTTTGCGCCCCAGGTCCACGCCTGCGGCGCGCCAACTCAGAGAGGGCCATAGCCCCATGACCGACATCCTGATGCCCAAGGCCACCGCCGTTTGGCTGGTGGACAACTCATCCCTCACCTTTGAGCAGATCGCCGATTTCTGCGGCCTGCATCCTTTGGAGGTCAACGGCATAGCTGACGGCGAAGTCGCCCGCGACATTCGCGGCGCCGATCCCATGGGCAATGGTCAGCTTACTCGGGAGGAGCTGGAGCGGGCGGAGAAAAACCCCGCCTATCGTATGGTGGCGCAGAAAAGCCGCCATGCCGAGCTTTTGAAGCCGAGCAAGAAGGGCGGACGCTATACGCCCGTCTCCCGCCGCCAGGATCGGCCAGATGCAATCGCCTGGTTCATCCGCAACCATCCCGAGGTGACGGACAGCCAGATCGCAAACCTGTTGGGGACGACCAAGGCGACGATTGAGTCCGTACGGGCGCGCAGCCACTGGAATTCACCCAACATCAAGCCTGTCGATCCCGTTACTTTGGGCCTCGTCGGCCAGTTAGACCTGGACGAAGTGGTGCGCCGGGCCGCCGAAAAGAAGGCCAAGGACGACGCTAAGCGCGCCAAGGCTGAAGACGGCCCGACGCTTAGACCCGCGTCAGAAGCAGGCCATGCTGTGACGGAAGACGACTGAAAACGTGCGCTTAAGACCGGACTGGAGTTTCTCTCCAGTCCGGATAGCGCGTAGGATATTTGAGAGCGATACGTACGCGCCTAAGCCTTGCGAAGACCTTCGATCTGCTCCTTCAGCTTCAGTTTCTGTCGCTTCAAGGCTCGGAGTTTCAGCGAGTCCACCGCTGGTCGGTTAAATTCAGCCTCAATGACCTTATCCAAGGTCTGGTGCCGGACGCCAAGCTCGCGCAGTCGGGCCTCTATCGCCATGTGTCGATCCTCCATGAGAGCAGCCTTGGAAGTAGACCCCAGGCGCGTGGTCTTGTCAGGTCACCTCCGCGTGACTGGCGGAAAGACTGAGCTAGGCTTAACCCGGACTTTACCGGCGCGAACGCTATATCGATAAAGGCAGCCGACACCGAGATAGACAATAAGCACGGCGCTCCGGTCCAAATGTTCAATCAAGGTCCGCGCAATGAATGACGATGACGGTCCAAGCCTAGATGCGGACAATGCGGCCATGCGGTTGAAGCTGGCGACGCTGAAGGTAGAGCATCAGGATCTTGACGCCGCCGTGAGCGCACTCCAAGCCAAGGCTCAGCCCGATCAGATTCAGATCGCCCGACTGAAGAAGAAAAAGTTGATCCTGCGCGACATGATCGCACTGATCGAAGATAGGCTAACTCCGGACATTATTGCCTGAGGGCTGCGCCCTAACCTCGGCGAGGTTGCAGGGACGCCCCAAAATCCTATAGCTAGACGCTTTCGAGGCTGGGGATACGATTTGGACCAGACCGGCGAGCCGCCGACCGCCTTGCGACCCGGCGCCAATGTTCTTGTGGCCATTATCATGGGCAGTCGCTCGGACTGGCCGACGCTCAGGGCCGCTGCCGACGCGCTGGACGGCCTGGGCGTGGCGTGGACCGCCAAGGTGGTGTCAGCTCACAGAACGCCACAGCGGCTGTACGACTTCGCCCGTAACGCCCAAGTCAACGGTTATCACGTCATCATCGCCGGGGCCGGCGGGGCGGCGCACCTGCCCGGCATGACCGCCGCAATGACGCCCCTGCCGGTGCTAGGCGTGCCCGTTAGGTCCGAGGCCCTGAGCGGACTCGACTCCCTTCTCTCCATCGTTCAGATGCCCGGCGGCGTGCCCACCGCCACCTTCGCTATCGGCAAGGCCGGCGCACATAATGCAGGTCTGTTCGCCGCTCAGATCCTGGCGCTGAACGATCCGGCCCTCGCCGAGCGTTTCGCCGCCTCGCGCGCCACCCAGACCGCCGCCGTCCCCGAAACTGTGGAAGACCTTTAGACGATATGGGCGGTTCAAGCTTTCCCCTGCCGCCAGGCGGAACAATCGGGATTTTGGGCGGAGGGCAGCTCGGCCGAATGCTGGCGCTCGCCGCCGCGCGGCTGGGTTTCGATACGGCCATACTTACGCCCGAAGCCGACTCGCCCGCCGGCAGGGTGGCGGCGCATGCTCTGGTGGGCGCCTACGACGATCCCGACGCCCTGGCGGCGTTGGCTGGACTTTCTGACGTCGTCACGTTTGAGTTCGAAAACGTCCCCGCAGGTGTGGTGGCGCATCTTCAGGTCTTAGGCGCGGCAGTGGCCCCAGGCCCCTTGGCGCTGGCCACAGCCCAGGACCGCGTGACGGAAAAAAACTTCTTTCGCGCCCAGGGGATTGCTACGGTGGATTTCGTCGCTGTGGACAAGCTGGCCGACATCCTGGCGGGCCTGGCCCAACTGGGAACGCCCGCCCTCTTGAAGACCCGCCGGGAAGGCTATGACGGCAAGGGGCAGGCTTGGGTCACGACCGCCGCAGAGGCTGAGGCCGCCTTTGATCGGATCGGGCGCGCGCCAGCCATCCTTGAAGGGCGCGCCGATTTTGTGCGTGAACTTTCCATCATCGCCGCGCGAGGAAGAGAGGGGCAGACGGTCAGCTACCCCCTGACTGAAAATGTGCACAAGAACGGCGTCCTACATCGTTCCACAGCCCCCGCCGAGGCGAACGCCGCGACTCGCGCCCAAGCCGAGACCATTGCGCAGTTGACCTTGAGTCGATTGGACTATGTTGGCGTGGCCGGTATCGAATTGTTTGAACTTGCAGATGGCTGTTTGCTCGTCAACGAGTTCGCGCCTCGCGTTCACAATTCCGGCCACTGGACCCTGGACGCCTGCGAAGTCGATCAGTTCGAGCAACACATCCGCGCCGTCGTCGGTTGGCCTCTAGGACCCACCGCGCCCTTCGCCCAAGCCGAAATGCTTAACCTGTTGGGGGCCGATGTCGAGGACTGGGTCCGCCTCGCCGCCGATCCCGCCGCCCGCCTATGGCTCTACGGCAAACACGAAGCCGTGAGCGGGCGTAAGATGGGTCATGTCACGCGCCTTCGCCCATTTCAGCGGGACTAATTTTCGTCTCGGGGGAACCGGGGCCGTAGCGCAGTCGGCCGAGCCAGCCGGCTGCCGCCATTAGCATGTCCGCCGGTTGCGGAGACCTCGCCTTCCACGTCTCAAACGCCATTACATTCTCTAGGCGCGCCAAAAGATAAGCCTCGGCCCGGTCCGCCCCGGCGGCCAACCGCACCGCCAAGGTGGAGACGAGGACCCCAGCCAGGATAGCACGCTTAGAGTAATGGTTTTCATCCGTCGCCGTATCGCCGGCCCAACGCCACAGACGATCCGCGCTCTCCCAGGCAAGGGATAAGGCCAAGGCGGCATGGTCAGGGCGGGCGAGGAACAGACCGGCCCGCCGCACAGCCAGTTCATCAGCCATGGCCACATCAATACGGACCTGCACTCCGGTGCGAATCTTATCACGAATCTTGATCGGCGTCGCCGCGCCAAGGGCCAGAAGCTTGTCCAGCGCGCGGGCGTCGTGGCGGCGGGACAACAAGGCTGCTAGGTCCTCTGGTCCGCCAGGCAGCAATAACCCCGCCTCAGCCGGCGAAAGCCCCGCAATCTTGGCTGCTTCCGCCGCCAGCCCTGCGCCCCACAAACGGTATGATCCCCTAATAAGGACGAGGGCGGCATCCAGCACCCGCTGCTCAGCAGCGTCCGCCCAATCAGGCGACGGCGCATCACCTTTAGGGATGTCTGCGGTATTAAACATGATTGTAACTTAAACGTCTCTCCGCCTCGCCGATAGGGGGCCTTAAAATTCAACCCGCTTTCAAAATAGCCGCAGCTAATCCACCGGCAGGATAGGTGCGGCTAAATCGCCAGGATTTTCCAATTGATCCAATGGACCGAACGCTCTCGACGTCCTGCCGCCCGGCCAACCGCCGGAGCTAAGCCAACACAAATGGTAGAGGATTTGATCTCTCAAAGACTTGAACCCAAAGCCAGCGGGGCGTCGCGAACATGTGATTTTTGCGAAGTAAGGCCATCAACAACCTCAAAACGGCATCTGATGGCCGAGACCATGAAGTTAATGGTCGCCGATAGACGCTATTTGGCCCGGTATGCCTCAGCGACGATCCATCATCCAAGCGATGGCCCAGATGACCAGGCCGGCCAGCGCCAAGCCGGCCCCGACGAAGCCCGTAGAGGTGAATCCATAACCGGCGGCGATCGCCATGCCGCCCAGCCAGGGACCCAGCGCGTTGGCGACATTGAAGGCCGAGTGGTTAAGCGCCGCCGCCAATCCTTGCGCCTCGCCGGCGACATCCATCAGTCGCGTTTGAAGAATGGTGGCCAGCGCCGCTCCAAAACCGATGGCCAACATGTCGATGCTGATCGTGGCGAGTCCGTGGGCGGCGAAGGGATAGAGCCCCAATGTCACGGCCGACCAGACGAGCATGATACCAGCGCTGGGCATTAGTGCCCGGTCGGCGAATCGGGGCACGATCAGGTTGCCTGCCGTCATGCCCACGCCAAATAGCATCAGGACAAAAGGTGTCAGGGTTGGTGCGACGTGGGTCACCGTCATCAGGGTTGAGGCGAGGTAGGTATAGACAGCGAACATTCCGCCGAAACCGATGGCGCCGATAGCCAACGCCAACCAGATCTGGGATCGGCCGAGCGCGTTCAGTTCCCGCAAAGCGGCGCCGCCTTGCGGCTTGTCCCGCGGCGCGAAAAGGGCGACCAGCACCGCCGTCATCGTGGCTAGAGCCGCGACGATGCCGAAGCCCCAGCGCCAGCCGATCGCCTGACCGAGGAGATTGGCCAGCGGTACACCCAGAATGGTCGCCACCGTCAGGCCCAGCATCACAAGACCTACCGCGCGCGTTCGCTGTTGCGTCGGTACGAGCGACGCGGCGACCAGGGCGGCGATGCCGAAGTAGGCGCCATGAGGCAGCCCGCTCAAGAAGCGAAACAGCAGCATCCAGCCATAGGTCGGCGCCAGGGCCGACAGACCATTGGCTATCGCAAAAATCACCATCAACCAGATCAATAGGCTACGGCGCGCTAGATTGGCTCCAAGAACGGTAAAGAGCGGCGCACCGACAACGACGCCCAGCGCATAGCTGCTGATCACGTGGCTCGCTGTGGGTGCGTCGATGTGAAGGTCGCGGGAAAAGTAGGGTAGCAGGCTCATGGTCGCGAACTCAGTCGTACCGATGGCGAAGCCGCCCACCGCCAGAGCAAAATGGATCAAGCCGACGCTATGGATCGGCGCCACCCTAGCCGGTTCGCCTATCGCCGCCTCGTTCCGCATGCCGCCCTGGATCAGCCGTCGTCTGCATTGTCGACTGAGGTGTGTATGCAGCGCGCTCGGTGAAGTCGAGCTTTCGCCGATGCGCCGCCTAATTAGGTATGATTCGCATGATCATACCCCGTTCGATATGACATCAGATGCTCCCTACAGATCCAAAAGAGATCATCTCGCGGCGGCCTGCTGGATTTCGCGGGCCAGGTGGTGAAGGGGAATGATCCGGTCGACGCAGCCTCGGGCTATCGCCTCCTTGGGCATGCCGAAGACGATGGAGGTCGCTTCGTCCTGGGCCAGGGTGAAGGCCCCGGCGTTCTTCATCTCCTCCAGCCCCCTGGCGCCGTCATCGCCCATCCCGGTCATGATGACGCCCACAGCATTGGAGCCGACGGAGCGGGCGGCGGAGCGGAATAGGACGTCTACGGACGGTCTGTGGCGCGAGACTAAAGGTCCCTCCTTGACGGACACATAATAGCGCGCTCCGCTGCGCTCGATCATGGTGTGCAGATTGCCCGGCGCGATCAGCACATGGCCGCGCAGGACGGCGTCGCCATCCTCCGCCTCCTTGACCCGGACCTGACACAGGCTGTCCAGCCGCTTGGCGAAGGAGGCGGTGAATTTTTCCGGCATGTGCTGGACGATAACGATGCCGGGCGCGTCGGCGGGCAGGGCCTCCAGCACCTCGCGCAGGGATTCCGTCCCCCCTGTCGAAGCGCCAATACAGATGATGGTCTCAGTTGTGCGCGCCATGGCGCCCACGCGGGGCGGCGGCAGCATGGCGTCGGCGGTCAGTTTCTCGTTCGAATTAAGCGGCGCAGGCGCCGGACGGCGATCACGGGCGCGCCCCACCCGGGCCTGCGCCGCCCCCTTCACCGCGTCGCAGATACGCTCCCGCGCCTCGGTCAGGTGCTCGCCCACGCCGATCTTGGGCTTCAGGATGATGTCCACAGCCCCAGCCTCCAGCGCCTGCATCAGGGTTTCGGAGCCGGACTCCACCAGGGAGGAACACATGACGACAGGAATGGGATGTTGGGCCATCAGCTTACGCAGAAACGTAATGCCGTCCATGCGCGGCATTTCCACGTCCAGCGTGATGACGTCCGGGATTTCGTCACGGATGCGGCCGGCGGCCACAAAGGGATCGGAGGCGACGCCCAGCACCTCAATCTCGGGATCAGAAGTCAGCACGTCGGCCAAGGTCTGGCGGACGGTGGCGGAGTCGTCGACGATCAGAACCCGAACGCGCCGTTTGCTCTGCAACATGGCTACACCTTCTGGAAGATCGTGTTGACGACAGCGACCACCGGCAGGTCGACGCCAATGGCGCTTTCGGAGTGACCAAGCACCAGATAACCGCCGGGCCGGATATGCTCGCACAGGCGGCGCAGAACCCGCTCCTGGGTCGGCTTGTCGAAGTAGATCAAGATGTTGCGGCAGAAGACGAAGTCGAAGTCCCGACCGACAGGGTATCGCTCGTCCATCAGGTTCAGCCGGGCGAAGGCGATCTTGGCGCGTAGGGCGGGCGCGATGCGTACTTCCTCAGCGGCGGGATCGCGCGCCTGCAGGATATAGCGCCGCCTCAACTCCGTCGGCACGGGATCAATCATGGCCAGAGGAAAACGGGCCGCCGCCGCCTGGGCCAGTACGTCCGTGCAGATATCGGTGGCCAAAATGGAATAGTCGATGCCGCGTTCGGTCATGCGGAACTCCTCCATCACCATGGCGAGCGTATAGGCTTCGGCGCCCGTCGAGGCGGCCGCGCTCCAGATCTTCACCTGGCGACGGCCCTCTTCCGCAAAGGCGGGCAAAGCGGTCTGCGCCATAAAATTGAAGTGGGCGGGCTCGCGGAAAAAATCCGTCTTATTGGTGGTGGCGACATTGATCAGGTAGACCAGCTCCGCCTCATAATCGGCGCCCTCAAACAGGTAGTCGCAATAGGCGTTGAGGTTCGCCAGGCCCAAGGCGGCCACCCGTCGGCGCAACCGCCCTTCCAGCATGGTCTGCTTGCTTGTCGGCATTTTTATACCGCTGGAGGCGTGGATCACCGCCGCCAGCCG